>Ga0100403_1001435_pt1 | contig 21374 bp, 23 predicted proteins | sample CryGeymet201501t_FD_83663 | JGI IMG/M metagenome (GOLD analysis project Ga0100403, IMG submission 83663) | Groundwater microbial communities from Crystal Geyser aquifers in Utah, USA - Crystal Geyser metaG 2015-01t | ecosystem: Environmental > Aquatic > Deep subsurface > Groundwater | place...
CTTCGAATTTTGTAAGGCAGGCTCCTGACGGTATTACTCCGCTAGTGAGGGTGCTGGATAAAGTTGAATCGAAGAATATTTTTATGGAACTTCTTGATGATGTGCCTGAGGACAAAAGGGGTGATCTTGAGGACAGTTTTTTATATTCCCCTGGACGTATCTCTGTGGCGATGGCTTATCCAGGGCGTCAGCTTGCACAACATGTGGAAAACAATCAAATCAAAAACTTCGGAGAGTTGTCACTCGAGGAGCAGCGTAAAGTGTCGGATCGAACGGTGCTGTTTACACTTCTGGGAATTCCTGATGCGCATGGTGGAAATATGCTCCATCATAAAGGAGAGGTTGTTGCTATTGACCTTGCTCACAAGCCGTATAAGGCCAGGGTCGACGACGATCCCTTGCTACTGGAACATCAGCAAGTTTTGTTTGATAACAATGCAGAAGGGGGGATGTCGATCTTTGATTACGCCCAGAAAACCAGCCCCGAGCTTCGTGCTTGGATTCAATCCGTTACTAAAACTGACTTTATGCACTTAGCTCGCGAATCTGGTTATATTCCGAAGCCGGGGGAGTGGGAAGCTTTCCGTAAGAGGCAACTTCGTCTGCAAGAGCTTTGGTCTCAGTAAGCTTTTGCCGTCTTTAAAGATGAAAAAACCCGCCTCTTTGTGAAGAAGCGGGTTTAGTAGGAAGGGGTTTGTAAAAAGGGTTAATGGCTAGCTTTAGGCTAAGGCCTTAGGTTGGTGACTTAAGCTCTAGCTGTTGGTGCAGTCTTTTTTGTTTTAGGAGCTGTTTTGCTAGTGGCATCCGCAGCTGCTGCAACTTCTGCCGCTGTGTCAGCTGCTGAAATTTCTTTTGCTTTAGGGGCTTCTTCGCCAATTCCGTAAGCAGTAAGAGTTTCAGCTTCTACAGACTTCATGATCTCTTCGTTCTCGCGAAGAAATTGCATGGAGTTTTCGCGACCTTGGCCGAGGCGCTCACCTTTATAGCTGTACCATGCGCCGCTTTTTTCGACGATGCGTTTGTCAGCTGCAAGATCAAGCAACTCTCCAAGGCGGTTTGTGCCTTGGCCGTGCATCATGTCGAACTCAGCAACACGGAACGGGGCTGCCATTTTGTTTTTAACGACTTTGACTCGTGTGCGAGATCCAACCACTTCTTCTCCATTTTTGATCGGAGATGCGCGGCGAATGTCGAGACGAACTGAGGCGTAGAACTTAAGAGCGTTACCACCAGTTGTTGTTTCTGGGTTGCCGAACATCACACCAATCTTCATGCGAAGTTGGTTGATGAACATCACACAGCAGTTGGAGCGGCTGATAGATCCTGTGATTTTACGAAGAGCTTGACTCATCAAACGAGCTTGAAGACCCATGTGTGAATCACCCATGTCGCCTTCGATCTCAGCGCGAGGCACAAGAGCGGCAACAGAGTCGATGACGAGGAAGTCAACGCTTCCAGAGCGAACAAGAAGCTCAGCAATCTCTAAAGCTTGCTCGCCAGTGTCTGGTTGAGAGATGAGAACGTCTTCAACTTTGACGCCAAGTTTGCGTGCATAACCAACGTCGAGAGCGTGTTCCGCGTCGACGAAGGCCACAACGCCACCTTGCTTTTGGCATTCAGCTGCAGCTTGAAGGGCGATAGTCGTTTTACCAGAAGATTCAGGTCCGTAGATTTCTACGATACGGCCTTGAGGAAGTCCGCCTATTCCTAGAGCAATGTCCAAGCCGAGAGATCCGGTTGGAATAACTTTGACGTTGCCATTGATGACACCATCTGAGCCAAGGCGCATGATAGCCCCCTTGCCGAATTGTTTCTCAATGCTTCCGAGTGCTAAATCTAGTGCTTTTTGTTTTTCTGCGTTCATTGCCATAATTTTTCTTCCTTCTACTGATGCCCGGACTACTGATAACTAACTACTGATAACCAACTACTGATCATCATCTGCTGTTAACCAGAGCTAGTCCGGCCTAAGACTTAAAGGCAAGCTGCCTTTTGATTTATAAGTCATCCCAGCCTTTGCATTTCCTGCGCCAACCAACAAGTCAGATCTCACCATACAGTTGTATGGATCGCAATGCCTCGCAGAACTTTTCTATTGGGAGCAAAGCTAAGTGTGGAAATTTTCAGCAGCCACAACGCGTTATTCTCTGGCTGAGACTCCGCGCCAAAGTCGTCAGGAAATTGTCATTATTCTTATGGGCAGTGTAAAACTATAGAGACTGCTCACCTGGGAGGTACACACATGTTAAGACGCTTTGCGCAAAATATCGACAAACTCATTCAGTTACTTTTTCTGACCATACCTGGAATATCGGTGGCCCAAGATGCCCTTGGGCAATCCCAAGTAGGGTTCTTCGACCAATTCGATGCCATGGTGGGGTCTCTTAATGGAGTCGTTGGAAGCATTCTGTTTTATGACATCCTGCCGGGGCCAGCATCTATGCCTTTTATTGTGGCATGGCTTGTGGCGGGAGCCGTATTTATGACCTTCAAGCTGAAGTTCATAAATTTGCGAGGCTTCAAGCACGCTATCGACGTTGTTCGGGGCAAATACGACAAGAGCGATGACACTGACGGAGACGGTGAGGTCTCTCATTTTCAGGCACTCACAACGGCTTTGTCCGCGACTGTCGGCCTCGGGAACATTGCGGGTGTGGCGATCGCCATTAGTATTGGTGGGCCGGGTGCGACTTTTTGGATGATTCTCGCGGGCTTTCTGGGAATGAGTACGAAGTTTGCCGAATGTACTCTCGGACAAATGTATAGAGAAGTTCGTCCTGATGGGACCGTCATGGGCGGTGCCATGGAATACCTTTCCAAAGGTCTGACTGAGAAGGGGCATCCGCGTTTCGGAGCTGTCTTGGCTTTTGCTTTTTGTGTTCTTTGTATTCTTGGATCTTTGGGCGGCGGAAGTGCTTTCCAGGTGAATCAATCTCTCAACTCACTCGGCGAGAGTTTTCCGTGGTTTATGCAAGACGGTAATCGTTGGGTCTATGGCGCGATCATGGCCTTTGCTGTGGGCATCGTAATTATTGGTGGCGTGAAGCGTATTGCTCAGGTCGCTGAAAAAATTGTTCCTATTATGTGTGGCATCTATGTTGTCGCTTGTTTGTGGGTGATTCTGGCTCATGCTTCTGAAATTCCCTGGGCTTTCGGACAGATCTTTAGCGGTGCATTCACTCCCGAAGCCGGTTACGGCGGATTCGTCGGTGTGTTGGTGATTGGTTTCCAACGTGCGGCTTTCTCGAATGAGGCCGGTGTGGGGTCAGCAGCGATTGCACACTCCGCAGCCAAAACGAAGCATCCTGTTCGTGAAGGAATTGTGGCTTTGCTTGAGCCCTTCATTGATACGATTGTGATCTGTACCATGACCGCTCTCGTGATCGTGATCTCTCACGCCTACGACAACCCAGACTACGAAAGCATTCGTGCGGCCAAGCAGGGTGCGGCCTTAACATCACGCGCTTTTGGAGAGGTCTTGGAATGGTTCCCTGCGGTGTTGTCTGTTTCTACTGTGTTGTTTGCTTACTCAACCATGATCAGTTGGTTCTACTATGGGGAGCGTTGCTTCACTTATGTGGCGAGTGAGAAGTTTACAATCATTTATAAAGTGGTCTTTGTTTTTGTGGTCTTCATTTCGGCCACTGTAACTGCGGCGAATGTTCTGGATTTCTCTGACTTAATGCTTTTGGGAATGGCCTTCCCCAACTTACTCGGCGTGTACTTCTTGATCGGGAAAGTTTCCAAGGCTTCAAAAGAGTATAGCGATAGGTTTATGAAATAAAACCAGAGAAATCAGTCTTCGTTTTCTGATAATAGCCCTGCGATGAAAATCGTGGGGCTATTTCTTTTTTGGGGCGCGTTTTTTAAAGCCCTGCTTAGTGACAGGCTGCCTTTTGGGGGGCTTAGGAGTAGGGATTGACTTCGTCGGCGCCGCTGCGGGCTTTGGCGCAGATTCTGGTGCCGGCTTCTCAGCTGTAGCAGGCTTTGCTGGAAGTGGCGCTTCTTTGGAGACTTTTAATTTCTTTTTCGGAGGCTCGGCAACTTCCTCATCGTCGCCATCATCTTGAAATGCCTTCCGATAACTTTGCAAATTTTTGATCACAAGCACTGGAGTGAAAGCATAGAGGAACCAAAGTAAATATTGGGGTAGGTCTACATTTTTCTGTGCAAAGAAAATTCCACCACACCAAGCGATAATTAGAAAACTTTCTGAAAAAGCTGTTTTTAATGTTTTAGAATTCAGGGACAACAGTTCTTCCTTTGTCTAAATCCAGTTAATTTTGACCAGACTCCAGACGAGAAGGGCCGCATAAAGTCCAGCTACAACATCGTCCAATATCACCCCAAGGCCAGAGTCCTTTTGGTCGAAAGTTTTGGCCGGGAAAGGTTTGAAAATATCAAAAATACGGAAAGCAATAAAGGCGACAATGATGCTTTCCCATGAAGGTGCAACGAATCCGCCGACGTCGAGCTTTTCAAGTCGAACAACTCCACGAAGACCCAGTAAGGCAATGGCCATTCCAATGACCTCATCCCAAACAACTTTGCCGGAGTCCATTTCACCCCAGTGATGGCAGGCTCTTTCAACAATTGGTGCGGTTACAAAACACAAGACTCCGATGATGATGCCGGCCATCCAGCCTGGGTATTGTAAGAGCCAAAGGCCAAAAGGAATTCCAAGCAAGGAGCCGACAGTGCCGGGTGCGATTGGAGCATAGCCTGCGCCGAGTGCCGTACTGAGACCTAAGATCCCAAACTTAGCAGCTGGATTTTTAATGGGCGTTGCTTCGATCTTTTTTTTCATTTTATTCCACAAGCTTTCAATGTTTTTTCTAAGACGCCCTCTGCTACTTTGCGAGCTTTCGTCGCACCTTGTAAGAGGATGTCATCCAATTCGTCTGTGTGAGACATATAGTACTCGTATTTTTCACGAGCGGGAGAAAATCGCTCCTCAATTTTTTCAAGAAGAGCCAGTTTGGCGTGACCATAGCCGTAGCCACCTGCACGATATTTCTCTTCCATCTCTTGAACCTCAGATTCATTCGCCATCAACTTGTACAAATTAACAATATTACAATTCGTGGGGTCTTTTTTATCTTCCAGCTCTTTCGAGTCGGTGACGATTGCCATAACTTGCTTCTTAACTTTTTTAGCGGGCTGCAAAACATCAATTCCGTTACCTGTGCTTTTGCTCATTTTTTGTCCATCAATTCCGGGAACCACACCAACACTAGTTTGAACCAATTCTTGGGGCTCCTTGAGCGTTTCGCCAAAATAGTGGTTAAAGCGCTGAGCCATCGAACGAGCCATTTCAATGTGTTGAATCTGGTCTTTGCCGACGGGAACGATATCAGTATCGTAAAGAATGATATCGGCAGCCATGAGGACGGGATAGGCAAAAACACCCATGTTTATAGCGCCTTCTTCTCCTCGATCCTTTGCTGCTTTGTAGGCGTGGGCGCGAGTTAAATCTCCCATTGATGTGACGGTTCCAAGAACCCACATGAGTTCATTTACCGCAGGCACAGCAGATTGCTTGAAGAAACATCCCTTCGCAGGATCTAGTCCAAGAGCTAGATAAGTTGCTGCCACATCGTAACAGTCATGTCGCAATTTTTTGGGATCTCTGACACTGGTGAGGGCGTGATAGTCGGCTACGAAATAAAACGTTTCGTGGGTCTTTTGCAGTTCAATCGCTGGGAGAATGGCCCCTAGAATGTTTCCGAGATGGGGATTGTGGGTGGGTTTGACCCCTGTAAGACTGCGCTTCATTTCGCCTCTAGCCTAGGCTGGCAAAGGCTATTTATCAAGACTTCGTCTTCTCCAGAAGTCTTCTACTTTGAGTCCCACATATTCGCCGAAATCTAGCTGAACATTATGGGAGCCCGCTGGAATTTCGACGTATTCTGATCCCCCGATTCCACGAGACAAAGCCTTTTGTTCGGATGGAGGGGTCACTCTGTCCAGAGCTCCTGCGATGACAACTGTAGGGGTGACGATCTTTGGGAGAATGTTCTTGATGTTGCCGCGGCTCATGTCTTCGAGGAGCTTAAAGAAGGTTTGTGATTCTACTCCACTAACCGCTTCAGCATAGGCGCTAATGTCTTCTCTGGTGCTTGTGTCAGTGTTGAAACCTGCAATATAGGAAATGGCATGGGTCAATTTTGGGTAGGATTTAAAGGTGTGCCACACTTTATAGAGCGGTTCTGGATAGCGATCCAATAGATCAAAAAGTTTATGGCTGATGACTTCAGGAACAGTTGAGCCAAACATATTGGCAAAGGGACTGTTCGGAGTTCCGCAACACAATACGAGGCTATGGCATCTCTGCGGGTAGGCTAAGGCATATTCAAGAACGACATTACAGCCCATGCTATGTCCCCAAATGTGCATTGGGATCTCGATCTTGAGATGATCGATCACAGCAAAGAGGTCCTTGGCTAGCGCGCTGATGTTTAAAAAGGCAAAATCAGACGGATTTCCAGATTTGTGATGGGCCCTGTAATCAAAGATGATACAAGGATGTTCTTTGGAATACCTTTCGAGTTGAAGACGCCATTGGTTGGTGCTGCAGACCAGGCCATAGCAAAAGGCCATGGGGCGTTTGGCTTTGGGATCGTCGAGCGCGGGACCATGCCGTTCCCAGTAGATAGGCGTTCCATCGAAGCTGTTGGCGTAGCCGCTTTCGCGCGCTTCAGGAAGAAGCCTCATATCATTTTACTCAGGTTCCAGTTTTTTCGGACTCGTTAGAGCTGCCGCTGTTGAGGTTCATGATCTTCACCATATGGCTAAGCATGGGGTAGGGGTTGATCAATTGAGGCGCGAAAGGAAGAAATTTCTTAAGCCCCTGAATAATAATCGCTTCTTGTACAGGCTCGGGAGCCCTCGCTAATGCGAGTAAGAATTCTCCGACTAGTGAATTTTTTCCATTTGCTTCATCAGACATTGCAGCCCCTTTCAAAACGTCTTAGGTTACAAATCGGTTATGTATGGCATGAAATTTAGTTTTAAAAGTCAGTGTTTGAAGAGCAGAGCGTTGAAAGGCTTGGCTTTGACAACTTTGCTAACTTTGGGACTAGGTGTCTCGCAAGATTCTCAAGCTTCACAGGGAACCCCGCCAGAATTTCGAGTAACGGCTATTCTCCCGGTCTCGGGTGCGCTGGATGCTAGAGGACAAGATCTTCGTTTGGGGCTTGAATTGGCTGGCGACCATTTGTCTACTCAATACGGCCTTCGGGTGAAGTTAAATGTTCTTGATAACAAGTCGAGTAATGTTGAGGCAGGTTTGCTCGCTAAATCGATTGATTCGATGAAGGAGAAACCACACATTGTTATAGGTGGGGTGAATGAGTTATCTGCTCGGGCAATTAAGCTACATTTGGAGAAAGCCCAGGTTCCGATGATATTCCCAGTTCTGCAGGAGTCTTCATTGTTGAGGGGCAGTCGCTTTGTTCACTCTTTGTCCGCAACACCGACGACCTGGATCAAAAAAGCCTGGGAGCTGTCCGCCAAAGATTTGCGCGCGAAGAAGGTTGTGATCTTTATGCCGCTTGCGCAAGGTGGGATTGATGCTTTCTTGGGGGAAGCTCAAAAGCACAAACCTAAAGGTGTTGAGCTTAAGGTTTTTTCCTACGGAGAGAGTCAGCCAGATAAAGAAAAGATCTTGAACGATGCGTATGAGTTCCGACCGGATGTGATGTGGGTGCCTTGGGCCGACGAACGGCTTGAACTCATGATCAAAGGAATGAAGGCGCGCGCTTGGACTCGGCCCTTTATTGGTTTTGAGCTTTGGGACTTCAAGAGCTGGAAGGAAAAGTTGGGAGATTCTTGGAAGGGGCATTATTTGCTCAGGCAATATTCTCCAGAATTTGATTCGGATTTGGCCAAAGATTTTAGAAAACTTCTTAAGAACAGTAAAATAGAGGGAGAAGTCCGAGATGACTTAGCTCTTAGCTTCGAGGCTTTGGTCCTTGCGGGCAAGGCCTTCCATAAAAGCGCCTATAGAGCCGAGGGGCTGACTTTCGTGAAAGTTCTTAGGCGTCTTGGAAAATTTGAGGGTTTGAGTGGAAGCTATCCTATTCGGCCCGACGGCCAGATCGACCATCCCGTGCTCAAAGTTGAAACTACCGCTAGTGGTTTTCGCTTGCTGAACTAAGTCTACAACTGCGAATTTCAGGATCCAGAAGGTCTGAGGTATTGGTCTTCTCTTGCGTCGTCACGAAGTCCTAGGCTTCGTTCTAAAATAGATTCAATGAAGTAGAGCTCTTTTTTGTTCGAGCTATTGCGTAGAATTTTTACTTCATCTCCACTCTTGAGTTTGGCAAATAGATTGAGCGAATAAACGGGATGACCATTTTTAGTCATTGCAACGTCTTCCTTGATGAAGATCGACTCAATTTGTGACCGGAGTGTTACACTATCTCCAAACCATTTCAGGGGTCCTGTTTTTACTGTAAGCTTTTCTTGGTCGATATGGAAAGTTGTTTTGTTGATCCACAAAGTAAGCGTGTAATAGGCGATGGCAATTCCAATTAAGGGATGTGGCATCATCATGGCAAAGTGGAATGATCCACCGTTGGCGAAGAAGTCCCAATACATGCTGCCCATAACTCCCCACGAAACCGCATTCCAGAAAATTGAAAAGAAAGTCATAAAGGCCTTTAACGCAGGGTTGCTCCCTTTCCGCACGATAGTGGTTTCTCCGTGAGATGAGCTTTGTTCAACCGTGTCGACTTGATGAGGGATGGTTTTGGGGGGGAGGTTGTGAATTTGAGGGCTTTGACCCAATCCGATGTCCTCGGAACTGAAAAGAGCTTCGCATCGATCGCACCTCCCGAATCCAGTATTGATGTTGAACAGGGAGGTATTGAGGGTTTTTGTGCATTTGGGGCAGGTAATCTCGCTGAGCATTCCTCACTTCTCGGAGTGTTTTGGGGGCTACTTGAGCCACTGCTGAATGTGAAGAATGTGCAAAGCTCTCTGTGAAGTGTCTAGTCTTTAGACAGGCTTTGGCAAAAAGTGTTCACCAACAGCTGTGTGTAAGTATATGATTTCCTGTAAAGTAGGCCACATTTTCTCAGTTCCAATAACTTGGCACACCCTTAGCAGTATCTAGCCTAGGAAGATTTTAAGGGGGAACTTTATGTTCAGTAAGAATAAGGATTTTAAAAAAGCGCAGGCTTCATTCGTGTCGGCGTTTGCTTTGGTGTTGATGCTTTCATCATTTACTACGGTGAGTGCAGCCGAATTGTCCGACAATGATCCCAACATTATTATGATATGTAACTGTGTTGAGAATCAGGAAACGGCTCAAAGCGCCAACTGCCAAAAACTATTTGCGGAGATGTTCCCGGAACAGCAGAAGCAACATGCTAGGGTGCCGGCCTCATCTCATACGTCTATACCACCGGCTCAGACTACCGGCGGACGTTAGTCATAAAATATTAGCGAGCCGCTTCGTTCGCACTATCAGAATTATCTGGAGAAAGGGCCTTGAGCCCTTTCTCTAGTTTTTCGCCGGTCCAAGTAACTGGGAGCGAAAGAGCCCAAAACCAAGTCTGGAACTCATCAGAATTTACGAAGGCATGGTAGCGATTTTCCATACTGCGATCATTCCACTGGATCTGCCCCAGAGCCGTAATCACAGCCATAAGAAGAATGCCTCGTATCAAGAATCTAATGATGAACATATTTCAATTATAGTATAAGTTGTCCTCTTATGAGACCAGAGCTCTATATAGAAGATATTTTTAATGGCCAACGTCAAGAAAATGACGAAGTGGAACTCCACGGTTGGGTTTATAGCAAGCGCTCCAGCGGCAAGGTGAAATTTCTTATGCTTCGCGACGGAACGGGCATCATGCAAGGGGTTTTGTTCCCCGGTGATTCTTCAGACTCCGCTATCGAGAACTTTATGGGCACCAACCAGGAATCCTCCGTCAAGGTAAAGGGGAAAATCGTAAAAGCGCCCAAGGCCCCAGGTGGGTGGGAAATTCAAGTGAAAGAGCTAGAAGAAGTAGGAACTTCTGTTGAGTATCCGATCACTCCAAAAGAGCATGGGCCAGACTTCTTACTAAATCATAGACATCTTTGGATTCGTTCAAAGCGTCAAGCGGCGGTTCTTAGAATCCGTGCCGAAGTTGTGCGCTCGGCGAGAGAATATTTTGATAGCCAAGGATTTGTGGGCTTCGATGCGCCGATTTTCACTCCTAACGCTTGCGAAGGAACGACGGATCTTTTCGAAGTCGATTACTTCGAAGACAACAAGGCCTACCTCACACAAAGCGGGCAGCTCTACGGAGAAGCCGGCGCTATGGCTCTAGGAAAAATTTATGTTTTCGGCCCGACATTCCGTGCTGAGAAGTCCAAAACGAGAAGACACTTAACAGAATTTTGGATGCTTGAGCCTGAAGTTGCCTTCATGGATCTTGACGGAGCCATGGACCTTGCCGAAGGCATGATGTGCCATATCGTCCAGAGCGTATTGAAGAATCGTAGGCGTGAACTTGAGACTCTCGAGAGAGACATTTCAAAACTTGAAATGATCAAAGCCCCTTTCCCGCGTATCCACTACAATGAAGCCGCAGACATCCTCGAGAAAGAATCCGTCGATGGATTCAAAAAAGGTGCGGACTTTGGGGGTGGAGATGAGACGATCTTGACCAAGAAGTTTGAAACTCCGATTTTTGTTCATCGCTTCCCTAAAAAGATCAAAGCTTTTTACATGAAAGAAGATCCTGCGGATGATGTGTCTAGCCTTTCATTCGATATGCTGGCCCCGGAAGGTTACGGCGAAGTGATTGGTGCGGGCCAAAGGGAAGAAAGCATCGAAGTTCTAGAGCGGAAGATCAAAGAGCATGGCCTCGAGCAAAGTGTCTTTGATTGGTATCTCGATCTTCGTAAATTTGGTTCGGTTCCCCATTCAGGATTTGGTATCGGAATCGAGCGCTGCACTACCTGGCTTTGCGGCATTCAACACGTTCGGGAAACCATTCCGTTCCCGCGCATGCTCAACCGCATTAGCCCGTAAGTGCTTAAGTTTTTTAAAAGACCGCCAAATTCTTAACCAAAAGTTAACTGGGACCTAGGGGATAGATGCCTTAGAATGTAACGATGATGTTAAGAATGGATATTTTTTATCTAAAGATGATCGGGTTTTTGGCTTTGGGGCTTGGAGTGAGTTGGGATGCACACTCTGGAAGAGACATCAGTCAGGACACGATCGAGAATATGAAAAAGGTCGCCTCTGCGAGTGCCAAAGGAAACGCAAATCTTAAATACTTTTTTCATGATGTAGCTGACGCCACAAATTACTTTTTTGATAAGAAGGAAAAAGTCTATCATTACGATGGGACAAAGTATGCGCGTAGTAGCGTCGATGTAGCAAATCTTCCCTTGTGTAAGTCTTCAAAAATTAATTCGAGTATTGTTAATGAATATAATAAGACTGCGAAAGGATCGAAAGATCGAAAAGGTTTTTGGAGTGTTCTCTCGGCTTGTGTGGGGGGGCTCGAGGGAGCATCTTATGTGCCTTCGGAAACTGCGAAGAAATTTAATAAGCTAGATACTGCTGAAAACGCCAAATATATTTATGGAATTTATCAGCTTTCTGTAGAGAGAGGATCACCCGTTTTGGATGCATGTCAGGATATCTGGCGCAATGGATACGGACAAATGGCTTCTACGTCGGGAGCTCCAAGTTCTCACATCAAGGGGCAGCAAGTAAGCCTTCCTATTACGGGGATTGGAAATGGTGTGTCTAGAAACTCGAGCGCGGTCGCGGCTCTTGGCTATTTCAGCAAACAAAGATTTAATACCTTTTGCGGAGTCCATGAAATCTTCCGTGGCTCTAGCTATCCGACTTCTGGGAAGCATGCGCAAAAGACAAGCTGTCTGGACCCGTTCAAGACCAGTTGGAATCGATATAATGGTCTTCGAGGTGGAAACAAAGCCTTGACCACCTGTGTGAACAAATATGGCGCAGCTGGTTTGAATACGGGGAACAATCCCAATAGTTTAAGAGAATTGTTTAGTGGCGCTGATCCTGCCAGTATAAAAAACAACGGCCATTGATTGCTAAGGGATTTAGTCGAGGGACTAAGCTGAGCGCTTTAGCAATGTCCCAGAATGAACATCTGCTTCACCGCTTTTACTTTTGAGATACAAGTCCGTGATTTGACCGAGCCTTAAATCACGAATGACTTTGCCCGTCCTATCCAAAACCTGAAAGTGTGGTTTTCCGTTCTCAGTCTTCTTTTCTGCACGGAGATCAGTTCCGGATAGAGATTTAAGTAAGGCTTGGAACGCTTCTTCAACTTGCGCTGGAGTGAGTTCGAGACTCTTCCTTCGCCGTTCTTGTTCTTCTCTTTGGGCATCTCGATCGGCTTGAGCATTGACAGACCTACCCTTGGCATCAATGATACCTCCTAGGAAAGCTTGAACTCGATCTATGCCACGAATGCTCATGTACTATTATTCGGCAGCTCTTAATCAAATCTTTAGAATGGCACTTAAGGTGTTGATTTTCTTTTCATTCGCGGGCGACTTAGAGGCTCAAAACACCAAATACTGGGCACGAGATTCCGTATTGCGAAATGATCCAAGCATGAATGGGCAGATCCAAAGTCGAGTGTTTGAGGGAGCTCCGATTGATATTGTCAGTTGCAATGCGCAAGGATGGTGTTACGGCCGAGTCTATGGGCATGACGAGGGTTGGGCGAAGGCGTCGGATCTCACGGATTTTCCGCTGGAGAACAAGGAGTCTAAGGGATTTTTTGATGAATCAGAACGGCCGAGAGATGGGGCCAAGACCCATCATCTCCAAGACTATAGGTCATCTTATGGGTTTTTGGGGGCGGCAATAGCGGTTGGGACCGGAACATTAACAACCGAAGATTCTCGCCTTCTAAAGGTACAAAGGACTAATATGTTCACCCTGGGTTGGGGGCGGTACCTGTCGCAGAATGGAAATTCTCGTTGGAGTGGAGAGCTTGGAGTCTCTTTGCAGGAGATGAAAAATAAGGTGGCTTCTGTCGATAAGGGGTCTGCTTTGGATTACTCGACGGTTCAGCTTGCGCTGGGACTTTTGAAAATGCGTCCCTATAGCCCTGTTTATGGATTTGGTATTCGCACGCGATTGTATGTTGTCATGCTTCGAAACGCTAAGCCATTGTTTGACGTCGGAGCTCCGATCTATACGGTAAACGTCTCTATGCTCATCAGTCATGGATTTGGTAATCTTAAAAAACCAGATCGCGTGGATTGGGATACTTCTATCTATTTTAACCACAGGCAGGTGATGCTTGGTATTGGAATGAATCTGAGTTTTTAGTAAAATTTTGAAAATAAAAACGTAATGATAAAATCAATAATGATGATCGTTATGGAATTGCCTACGACGGCATTTGTTGTGGCTTCTCCCACTCCTTCGGCACCATGCTTGGCTTCGAGTCCGCAGTAAGCGCTAATGATGGGAATGACGATGGCAAAGCTGGCCGATTTGGTGACCATCAAAATAAAGTCAAAGGGACTCAGAAAAACGACGAGGCTATGAAAGAAGGGCCCTGTTGAAAAATTTAGGAAATATACGGCTGAAGCCCATGCTCCAATGACTGTGATTGCAAGCGCGACGACGGTAAGGCATACGTTGGCAAAAACGGATGCAATCAAGCGGGGGGCCACGTAGAGATCCACGATGTTGAGGCCGAGCAATCTATACGCGTCGATCTGCTCTGAGTTCTTCATCGCAGCTAGTTCCGCGGCGATACTGGCGCCCATTTTTGATGTGATGAGGAGGGCAGTAACGATCGGAGCTAGCTCCCTTGCGAGCATGATCATGGCGAAGGCGGGAATCATGGAGTCATTGCCGATGACCAGCTTCATATGAAAGCTATACTCCGTAATGAGAATCACGCCCATGAAGGTCACGCAAAGAGCGACAATTCCGAAAGTGCGATTTCCAAACTCGTAGCATTGTTTCCAGATATCTTTTGCTGAGGTTTGAAATTTTGCCAAAACGCTCAAGCTTCTGAAGAGAATATTGAAGTTTTCAAAAAGAGGATTGATGATCTTGTGAAACATTTAAGACCACCCCAGCCATCGGAAAACGGTTTCCAATATTGATGTTATAGCAAAGTCCGCAATGACGATGGCGACCATACTCTGCACTGCAGTCTTCCTGACAGATTCTCCAACTCCAAAAGTTCCACCTTCCGTTTGGTATCCGTTGTAGCAGCAGATGAGTCCCATCAGGATCCCAAAAACGACAGACTTCGTTGTGGCGAGTATGAGAGAGGTGTTGCTCGCGAATCTTGAAATGGTGAGGAGGTATTGGTCGGGATGAATGTCTGCAATACCCCAAACGGCGACCATTCCTCCTAGAACTGAGATCACAAGACCAAAAACAAGTAGCAGAACGGCAGTCAGGGCAACGGCGCAAAAACGTGGAAGCACAAAGAAGGTAATCGGATCAATGCCCAGACATCTCACAGCTTGGATTTGGTCGGTGACTTTCATGCTACCAAGCTCGGCCGAAGTATAGGCACCGACTTTGCCTGCTAGCATGAAGGCGATCAAGATGGGGCCGACTTCTCGAATGGTGCCGGATGTGTTGAGGCCTCCAAGAACCGATTCCGCTCCAAAGTCTTTGAGTTGCAAATGGAATTGAAGGGCGAGAACGGCACCCGTAAAAATTCCGGCTGTAATGGTCGTGCTTAAAGAGCGAATCGCTACATCGGCAAATTGTAGTTGGAATTCGCGCCTCTCTCTCCAGAGAAGAGGCATTCGTTTTACGATCTGGGTGAGGAATTGAAACTGCTGAGCTGCAATCATTCCCTGAGGTCCTCCAGGAATGATCTCGTCAATTCAACTTTACTGGCCATGATCTCATCAGGTGTTCCTAGGTCAATCACTCGTCCCGCGTCGACTACGGCTAGCCTATCGGCTGTAGCGAGAGCATTGCGCATGTCGTGACTTACGACAATAGATGTTTTGTTTCGATGTTTTGAAATCGATTTGATCAGATCATGGATAAGAAGCGCATTTTTGTTGTCCAGTCCCGTAGTGGGTTCGTCATAGAGAAGAATCTCGGGGTCGGGGAGAAGGGTTCTCGCTAGGGCCAGGCGCTTTTGCTCGCCGTAAGATAGTGATGGAGGATAGCGGTCGAAGATTTCTGGAAAGATCTTCTCCATTCCTACATCTTGTAAAGCTTTGGGGATTACGATCTGTTGCTGGGCAAAAGGCATTTGCCTGATCCCAAGGGTGAGGTTCTCGTAGAGGTTTCTTGAATCCACTAAGGCCGGTAGTTGAAAGACTAAGCCACATTTTTTTCTAATGTTTTCGAATTGTGCTTCGGTGAAGCGAGAGATTTCATCATCGTCTACCCAGATTTCTCCGGAGTCAGGTTCGAGTAGTCCGACGAGATGCTTGAGCATCACGCTTTTCCCGGTCCCTGAGCAGCCCAGTACGAAGAAGACTTCACCGGTTTTGATCTCAACGCTCATGCCTCGCAGAACTTCCTTGGTACCGAAGCTTTTTTTGACGTCTTTGAAGCGAATCATGGCTTAACTATTTGCCTCCGAAGATTTTAAGTGGAGACCGCCGTTTTCTAGTTCGTAGATTTCGTGGCTCCACTCTTTGGCTCGGTCTTGGTCGTTGGTGACGATCACGGAAAGGGCAGGGTGGTTGTCTAGAAGAGAAATCAATAGTTTTGCAATCTGCCGGCTCGTAATCGGATCAAGTCCTGCAGTGGGATCATCAAAGAATAAATAATCCGGTTGAAGGATGAGGGTGCGGGCTAAGGAGAGACGCTTTTGCATTCCTCCAGAAAGTTCATGGGGCAGGAGGTCTCTGGTGTGTCCTAGGCCTACTTTCTCCAGCCACTCCATGGCTAGATTGAGGCGTTTGCCCTCGGCTACTTCAGCAAAGCGTTGCCTGTGCGGGAAACATAAGTTCTCAAGACAGGTCATCGAATTGAATAGGGCGTTGTTTTGGAAACAGAAGCCCATTCTGGCTAGAAGCTTAGGGTTTTGATTGAAGCGGCCGCGGAGCCAAAGTCGTTCTTCGCCGAAAATGAGTTTGCCGCTCTGTGGCTTCCAGACTCCGCCCAAGCTTTTTAAAAGTGTCGATTTTCCGACACCTGATTCGCCCATCAAAACTTTGATCCCGGGGCCTTTCCAATCGAGATCCACGTTAAACAAAGGGCTGCGCCTCCTATGGGCACCCGCACTTTGTTTGAGCTTCTCGGCTGTAATTCTAAGTTCCATCAAAGTTATTATACACATCATAATCAAATCTTGGCCGATTACGAATTAAAGAGTAGGCTGCTTTTCATGGCTGAAGTTAAAATTTACAAAGATGCAATTGATAAGGGACTTGAAGGCGTAGTGGCCTGCTCAACAGGGATTAGTAGCATTGTGGGGACGACCCTCTGCTACCGTGGTTACACGATTCAGGATCTTGCGGAAAACTCAACTTTCGAGGAAGTGATTTGGCTTCTCTGGAATGGTGAGCTCCCAAGAGCTAATGAGCTTGAGAACTTCAAAAAGGAATTGCTTGAGAATTCAAAGCTCTCTGCCCCCATGAAGAACCAATTGAAAGTTCTTCAAGAAAACTTTCCAAAGACAGGTCATCCAATGGATTACCTTAGAACGGCCGTTTCTATGCAGTCTTTCTTCGATGAAGAGACGGCTGATATCAGCATTGAGGCGACTCGTCGCAAATCCATGCGCTTGACTGCCAAAATGGGAAGCTTCGTGGCTGCTTTTGAGAGACTTCGCAACGGTGCTGAGATTCTTGAGCCTGTCGAGGGCCGCGGACTTGCTTGGAACTTTTTGTATCAGTGTTTTGGTAAAGAGCCGAGTGAAGAGCATGCGCGTATTATGGATACGGCATTGATTCTTCATGTGGATCACGAAATCAACTGCAGTGCTTTTTCTGCTCGCGTAACAACGTCTAGCTTGAGTGATTTGCATTCTGCCATTGTTTCTGCGATTGGAACTTTGAAAGGGCCTCTCCATGGCGGGGCGAACGAAGCCGTGATCAAGATGCTTAAAGAAATTGGAACCATCGACAAGGCGAAAGAGTTTGTCGAGAATGCTCTCGCTGGTAAGCAAAAAGTCATGGGAATTGGTCACCGTGTTTATAAAGAGGGCGATCCTCGCGCTGCAATTCTTCGCAAGATGAGTGAGAAACTCACTAAAGACACTGGCAATGCAGAGCTTTATGAAATGAGTGCTCTCATCGACGACACGATGTATGAGAAAAAAGGTTTGATGCCCAACGTGGATTTCTACTCTGCGACGGTTTACTACAGCATGGGAATCCCGACTGATTTGTTCACTCCGATCTTCGCTGCAAGCCGCATCGGAGGATGGTGTGCTCACGTCATGGAGCAATACGCTCAAAACCGCATCTACCGCCCACGCGGCGAATACACCGGCCCAACCGGCCTCACGTGGAAACCAGCCGCTTCTAGGTAACACACGTTTAAGATGATGAAATAAAAAGGCCTTCCCACTTTCGTGGGTAGGCCTTTTTTCTTTCCGAATCGGCTTTCGGTCAAGTTTTTGACGAGATATGCCGATAGAGAGATCGGATGGCTATGTTGCGTACCGTTTTCTATTTTGCGTTGCTCGTCGGGGCGGTGCTGACTTGTCACTATATGGAGCCGGATTTTTATAAGCCGGTGCGAGAGCACACTCTATATAAGGACTTTGTTGAGCCTGCCATTACAACTAGTGAAGAGATCATTAGCCCTCTGCTGTCTCAAGCAAAGCCCATGTATGACAAACTAGCCTATGAGGTGATGCGAATTCCTCAGGTTGCAGAACTCTTTGGTGTAGACCCAAGAGAGGTTAGCAGTGGAAGAGTTCCTGCCAGCGAAAGCGATAACTCAGCTAAGGCCAAAAAAGTGGAGTTTGCGGATGCGGGCTCGTTCTCGAAATCACACAAAACTCCGGGTTCGGGTCAGGCTTTTCCTGATGAAGAAACAGATAGAGACATTCATTCTCAAGCTCCAGAGAATTTACAATTTTCAGAACCTTCTCAGATGAGATTCTCATTGGCCCAATTAGGGGTGGAGGTTGAAAAGAGAAGTGTGCTTTCCACTGAGGGTGAGGCTGCAAACTTCTTCGAACTTCCTGATGGCTCAAGATTGTGGTTAGCGCCTAACACTGTTGTAGAGGCTGGTTGGGTTGGGGGTGAGCGCTCGGATGAAACTGTGATGCTCCTCAGGGTAGAAACAGGTTTGATGCATGTGAAGAGGCACGGTGGTTCTAGTGGCAGACTATATATCGTAACAAATTCTGGAATCAGACACTCCGTCAATGCTGCGGATGCTTGGCTTGCGGCCTCCCAAATTGGTGCCGTAGATAAAGAGCAATATCCAGATGCGGAAAAAATTACGAGTAACAATGCTAGTGACTATGTAAGGCGTGCCTCTTTGGTTGAGGCCAAAAGTCTTCTTCCCGTTATCGTCGCCGATCGTCGTCGTGAAAAAATGCTCCTTCAAGATAAGTTGCGAGTGAAGGCAGATAAGGAAGAGTATTCGAAGGAGATGGCAATCTCTAATGAGCAGGTTCTTCCTGTGGAGATCACAAGTATACCATTGGAGATACCTTCTAGGTCTCCCCAAGAATTGGGTGGAGGCGGTAGAATGCCGGCTTCTGTTTCTCAAGATGAAGTTGATAACTTTCCGGCTAGGCGGGCTCCAGCTAGTGTCCTAGTTGGGATGGATGAGGCGACAGCACTTTCAACCGAGGCTCAGATAAAGGGCTATGTAAATCGAAATCAGTGTTCAACAGCTATACATGTCTACAAAAAAACCATTGAACGTTACGACCTCGGTCGTGGCGATCGCTGGAGAAACAAAGTTCGCTCTACCCTCCAGAGAAGCTGCGCGCTCTAAATTGAGATAGCTCGCTCAAGATTCACTTTGCTAACTCAATTTGGTGAAAATCAGCGTGGACCATACATGAGATGGTGAAAAAACGGCACGGCTTCTTCGTGGCCTTTTGCCCAGAGAAAGTATCCGGAGCTACCCATGAGAATCAGTGCAGACAGTAAATAGAGTTGTTTCCTTCGACCGTTACCTTTTTTCAATCTAAAGGCGGCGGTAATGAGGGCGATGCCGAGTGGGAAGGCCCAAAAGGGATAGGTGCGAATAAAGATATATAGCCAGCCCACATACTTATATTAGCCAAAAAGAACAAATAAAAAAGCCGACATCCCAAGAGATGCCGGCTTTTTGACGAAACAACAATATTGAACGGATCAGCCAGCACTAAGAAGCTTTTTGAATTCTTCTTTAAGGGCGGGAACAACTTCGAATAGGTCTCCAACAGCGCCGTAATCCGCTTTCTGATAGATCGGAGCATCTGGATCCGTGTTGATGGCGACAATGATCTTTGAAGTTTTCATTCCGGCCAAATGCTGAATCGCTCCACTAATTCCACAAGCAATGTAGAGAGAAGGGTTCACTGTTTTTCCCGTTTGTCCTACTTGCATGGAGTGCGGCGCCATTCCTGCGTCTACAGCGGCGCGAGACGCTCCGACTGCAGCGCCGATAACATCTGCGCATTCTTCGATGATTTTGAAATTCTCAGAAGCTTTGATCGCGCGGCCTGCACTAATGATTCGATCGGCTTCCGCTAGGTCAGGGCGAGAGCTGTTTCCACCGCCGCTGAGTTCAACAGTCTTTGATTTGATGTCGCCTGATGGAGCGAGGTCAGAAGCCGCAGCTGCATTTCCTGAATCAGCACCGACGCCGATAGCGTTCGGGCGAATGGTGACGACCGCAGGGAAGGCTTTGAACTTCAAAGTTGCAAAGTATTTTCCGGCAAGCATCGGGCGTTTCGCGCTCAAACTTCCGCCGTCAACTTTAACTTCCACACAATCAGGAGCAATTCCGGCATCGAGGCGTGCAGCCAAGGTGGGGAAAAGATCCTTTGCTGTAGTCGAAGCTGATCCGGCTAGGATGTCGTATCCGCCAGACTTGAATTGCGCAGCAATGGTTCCAGCGTAGACGTCAGCTTGATAAAATTTGAGGTCATCGTTGTTGGCGATGAATAAATTTTTTGCACCTTGTCCGCCGGCAGCTTTTGCTCCTGCATCTTTTCCAGCAGCCGCGTCGGGGCCGAAAGCGATGGCATCGACTTCGACACCTTGAGAAGCCAGAGCGTGGATCGCTTCAAGACTGGCTTTTTTGATGGAGGTTCCTTTGAATTCTACAAGTACGAGGGCTTTTGTCATGTGATCTCCTTAAATTCCAGTTAGATGACTTTTGCTTCGTTACGAAGGTGTTCAACAATTTGTTTAGCTAGTTCTGCAGGCTCACCTTTGAAGACTTTTCCAGCAGCTTTCTCAGGAGGTAGTTCAAAGTTTTCGTAAGTTACTTTTGCCGTGTCTGCAGTCACTCCAAGAGAAGAGGCTTCAACGACATCAATTTTTTTCTGTTTTGCTTTCATGATTCCAGGAAGAGATGCGTAGCGAGGCGTGTTCAAACCTTTGTGAGCGGCAACAACAGCCGGAGTTGCGAACTCAATGACTTCTTCCGCTCCGCCCTCGACAGCGCGGCTCGCTTTGGCTTTTCCGCCTTCGATGGACAATTTCGTCACAACAGTTGCGCGAGGTAGGCCTAGGAATTCCGCAACCATTTGAGGAACGGCTAGGGCATCGTCATCGATGGCTTGTTTGCCGCAGAGAATGAGGTCGAAGCCTTTGTCTTTGATGGATTCCGCTAAAGCTTTTGCGACGGCAAAAGAGTCAAATTTTGCTAAATCGTCATCACTAACTTTGACGTGGATGCCATTGTCGCAACCCATAGCTAGTGCTGTTCTCATGGCTTCGACGACGCGGTCTGGACCAAGAGAAACAACGGTAGCTTCGCCACTATTTTTATCTCTTAGCTGGATAGCTTCTTCGACGGCGAATTCGTCGTATGGGTTGAGGATGAACTTCACTCCGGTGGTGTCGAGTCCAGAGCCACCCAATTTGGCTTTAGTTTCGGTATCAGGTGTTTGTTTTACGAGTACAGCGATTTTCATGAGATAGAAGACTAATCTGATCGTTGAAAAAGGCCAATAAGCTTCACTGCTTTACATGCCGCGTAATTGTGCACGAGGTCTATGTGGCACTTTTGCGTCACGACGCAGCGCATACACCATGGTTTCTGACAAGAATTTCTTCATTTTAACTTCAAAGATGTCGATACCTTATAGGAAGGAGTGCGTTAACGAATGCTAACCACACGACTTGCTGATGTTTTAGTCAACGAGAAACTCGTTGATGCCGCTCGGCTTGAATCTGAAATGACGATCGCAAAGTCTCGCAATGTTCGATTGATCGATCATTTGCTGAGCAACAAAGTGATTGAA
>Ga0100403_1001445_pt1 | contig 21200 bp, 36 predicted proteins | sample CryGeymet201501t_FD_83663 | JGI IMG/M metagenome (GOLD analysis project Ga0100403, IMG submission 83663) | Groundwater microbial communities from Crystal Geyser aquifers in Utah, USA - Crystal Geyser metaG 2015-01t | ecosystem: Environmental > Aquatic > Deep subsurface > Groundwater | place...
ATCTTTCTTTAGCTTGTTAATGATTGCCCCAAGAGACTTATTCGTACAGTGTTTCGAAACAATTTGACCAAATAGTTTACCAGCACCAGTGTAGCTATAGGTTTTATTCTTAGCCTTACCAGCGCCTTTCCATTGAACAACTAAATCTTTTCCATCAATTGCTAAACTCTTAATTGCAGTTGACTGAGTAGTAATATAAACGTGTGTTGGTTGTGCCATATTAGCTCCTATCTTAAACGTAAACAGAGTAAACTAAGGGAGAAATGGTTTTAGCAAGCAAAGTCCTTAAGTCTTTTTCTCTTAATAGCTCTTTCGCTTTACCATCTAGATTGTGTACTAAATATTTTCTTCCAACTCTTTTGCTAAGAACCCAAGCATGATTAGCCCGGAAGCGCAGTAAGAAATCTATTCCTTCAATAGATGGTTTAGGAATAAAAATAGATCTAATTACATCAGGACCAACAGTTACACAAACAATTGGCCCTTTCTTTAATTCCATATTGATTCTTGTTACCTCAGGAGGAATGATAGTTGTTTTTACTTTTGGTCGAACAACAATTGATAGAACTTTTCTAACACTTCTGGGATGTAAGTGTTTTATTTCAACCCCTTTTTTTGGACAATACCTAAGCTGACTTGCAACAACCTTATAAAATTTTTGTCCTACATTATATCCAAGACTTTTAGCTAAATTAACTAGACACGTAGGACCACAATTAGTTTCATTTGTTTGCTTTCTATATCTCATTGTGTTCCTTTCTTTATTTATATTATACCGAGGAGGGGAGTCGAACCCCTACGTCCGAAGACACAGGTTTCTAAGACCTGCGCGGCTACCAATTACGCCACCTCGGCAAATAAATCTTCTAAACTAATAGAAAGATATGGCTCTGAAGAGATTCGAACTCTTACTGTGCTGGGTTTAGACCAGTTCCCTCTGCCGTTGGGGTACAGAGCCTCTATTCTAATTCAATAGATTTTAATCTTATTGACATTTTGTCAAGTATTTCTTTCTTCCTAGTTGCTTCTTTTAATTTTCTAATTAATTCCTCCTCTTCTTCTTTGGTAAGTTTTTTATCTAAACTATAAGATGGTAAATTATACCAAGAGTTTAAATCGTCAGCAGAGTGAAATTTGTATGGTTTAAACCTAAAACCATCAAGAATTGCTGGTACGTAAAAATAAGCATAAGAAGAAGAACTAATACATCCATATCTTAACTCGTCAAGACGAATAACCTGGATCAAGGATTCTTCTAAACATTTTTTACACCAAAGAGGCTGGTCAGCCTCTAGATTATCGTCATCACCATGACGTAATCTCCAAAGCTTAATGTTTTTGTGTCTACACCTAATACAGTATAAATCATATGCTGGATTTTCAAATAATTTATAAGGCACTTTAAAGGACGACATTATATTGCTTTTAAGTTATGAATAGGCTTTAGATGTGCCATAACCTCTACTGTGTCACCGATTAATGAAATAATTTCAGACGCATCCTTGTATGCGCCTGGAGCTTCGTCTAGTGTTCCAGAACAAATAGATGTAGAAAAGATTCCCTCCATTTGACTCTTAAATGTTTCTAAACTTAATTCTTTTTTCGCTTGAGAGCGGGAGAAAAGGCGCCCTGCACCATGTGGTGCAGATTCGTTCCACTGAGGATCACCCTTCCCTTCACAAATTAAGGTTCCATCCCTCATATTAAGAGGGATAATAACAAGTTCATTTTTATGAGCAGAGATTGCGCCTTTTCTAATCATATCCTGATCATCTACATAATTATGAACCGTTTCAATAAACTTAACTCGTCCTAAAAGAGTTTCATAGTTTGCTTTCTCTTCAAATAGAATTTCAGTAATTGCAATTTGAATCCAAGACAACATTAACTCTCTATTATAGGAAGCATATCTTTGAGCCAACCTCATGTCTGTCAAATAATCTTCTCTAAGTTGTCCTGTTAGAAACTCTAATCCATTAGAACTCACGTTAGTCTTTTTCTTTGCATTTGCTTTTAACCTAAGCATTGCGCTATTCCATTCTTTTTTAGGAAGAGTGGCTTTTATATTAGCAATACCTTTTTCTACAATAGCATCGTATCCATTTCCGCTTTTCTTCTTGGCAGTGTTTTGCCAAAACTGACAAACCTTTTGACCAAGATGTCTTGAGCCGGAATGAACGATAACCCATAGATCATTAAGCTCTTGTCCAAAACACAACTCAATAAAATGATTACCTCCACCAAGACTACCAAGGGATCGACGGGCATAGTCTACATCTATACCAACTCTCTTGCACAGCTTCTCGAATCCCGGAACCCTTTTCTCTAACTGCGAATCAATACAACAAGGGAGTTGATGAACATTAGATCCAAAAGGAATATATTGTCGAATTCTTTCATCTAACATAGAGTGTTCTTCAAAAGTAAGAGAGCGCGGTAACTCTAAGCAGATAGCACTCATTCCACAACCAATGTCTACACCAATAACATTAGGAATAATTTTATCCCCAGCTTTCATTGTAAATCCAATGACACTACCCTTCCCTGCATGAGTATCGGGCATGATGGCAACAGGATTAGTAAATGCTTCATGGTTAACCATCTGTATGATTTGAGAGAGGCAGGTAGATTCAATATTGTCTGTAAATATTTCAGCTGTTGTATATTTTCCTATTACTTGGGTCATTTCATTACCTTATTCCATGTGCTTGTGATTCTCTTAGTCCGTTAGATGTTTGCTTATAAAAAACTGGACCATCTTGTAGTTCTGCTAGTGTTCTTGCTCCTTGATAACTCATAGCAGATCTTATTCCACTCTCAAGATAAGAAAGGATTTCTCTTACTGGAGGCTTAAGAGGCACCGAAGTAGACTCTCCTTCGACCGAGGTAACGGTACCCTTCCAGGACTTCTGCGCAGCCTGTGATGCCATTCCACGGTATAACTTATACTGAATACCATCCCTCCCCACAAACCTCTCTCCTGGTGTTTCAAACGCTCCAGCAATTAGAGAACCTACCATAACCGCATTAGCACCAGCCGCTAAACACTTAGCTATATCTCCGCTATTCTTTATTCCACCATCAGCAATCATTGTTACTGGTTCAATTTCACAGTTACGATTATGGTAGTAAAGAACATCAGCAACTTCACAAATAGCAGTAAATTGGGGAACACCACAGCCAGTGTTGATTCTTGTTGTGCAGACGCTACCTGGCCCAACCCCAACCTTAATACAGTTAGCTCCTGCTTCTGCTAATCTTTTAGCTCCAGATCCTGTAGCTACATTACCTGCTATAATATTTAAATCAGGATACTGAGTTCTAATCCATCGAATCATTTCAACCATTACTATAGAATCGCCATGGGCTATATCTACAAGAACATCTTGAACATGAACAGTATCTCTAGACCCTTCGGTGGTTTTCAGTAGGGTTTCCAAACGCCGCTTACTACTCTCTCCTACCCCTATACAAGCAACCTTTGGTATTTCAAACATTCTTTGTAGCTCTAGCTTATGTTCTTCTGGTTCCTGGAAACGATGAACGATACCTAGAGCGCCAACCTTGTTAGCTTCTATAGCAACAGCACTATTTGTAACTGTATCCATATTAGATGTAATAATTGGTAATTCTAAAGAAAGAGTAGGGGTTAGTTTAGTGGATAGACTAATTTGTGCTGGATCAAATCGAGATGAAGCAGTAGAGTGCTGTGGCATCAACAATACATCATCAAGGGCTAGACCTTCTATTACAATCGCGGGCATCTTTTCTCCTGTAAATCCAGTACTTGGATTCGAACCAAGAGCTTACTGTTTCAGAAACAGCCATGTTACCCATTACACCATACTGGAACAGCAGGAACTATTCCTGCATTTTATTTACGAACCATTGTTTAGCTCTGTTTGTTACACCTTTATTAACTACTTTAGGATCAAGACCAGATGCTTCAATCTCAGCTTGACACTCTTTTCTAACATCCTGCGACATCCATTGCAAGAACTTACCAATATTAGACATATCCACAGAGCCATCACAAGCTTCTACAAGACCTTGTTCTAGTCTGTTGGTGGTTACAAGAATATCAATAAGAGAATTGATCTCGTCCACTCTGGGAGCTTCTGGTTGCACTCTTCTTTCAGAGCCTACAACTCGATGCTCTAGTCCCTTAGCCTTAAAAAGGATATTAGAATCATTAATAGCATAGAAAACTAATCCTTCTCCAAGCCCTTCAATTCCAAACCTCATGGCAATAAGTGGGTCGCGCTCCTCTACTATCTGAACCATTCTTTCCATCTTTTCAGCAGCTTCTTTAACAGATGTCTTTGAATTGAAATCAATTTTAATTTCTGATCCCTCTAGCCATGGAATAATAAATGCATTGTTTGGCAAATAGAAACCAAGAATAGAACTAAGAGTAGTAGCGTCTTGCCATTCATTAACGATTTGCATATCGTTATTTTTATACTCAACAAATTGTTGAGAGAAAATAGCAAAATGTTTCTCGGGTATCTTGTGAACGGCGCACCCTTTATTAACACCAGGTCCACACCATTCTCCAAAGATAATACTGTCTTTATCATAATCCTTAAGAATATGACTATGTAGATTTACCCAGTCATCTTTAGTCTTTTCTACCCAAGCAGCAAAACCTACATTGTCTTCACCAGGAGTAATGAACTTAGATCTAGACATAGCCTTAATTTCGCCATTCCTCTTAATAAGAATGCCTGCATTAGTGCCATGTAGTTTGACCTTTGCTCTAAATACATATGTTGGAAGAACAAAGCCAGGTCTGTTTTTTTTCTTCTTATTGAGATCTCTAACTAAATTATGAAAGTTAGGGATGCTCCTCCATTTAAGAAAGCTCATATATCTTCTCCTCTCCTCTGTTTTAATATTTACCAATCGTAAATAAAACTGCCAACATTCATCTCCATCAGTTTTGTGTAAAACAATTCAGCCTCTTCTTCTGAAAACCTATCCCATTTTGCTGTCCCAGTGTGATCAGAAATATAATAGACTAAATCGTTTATGCTAATCTGTTGGCCACGACCCCAGCATCCTGTGTATGCAGAATCAGGATCGATTCTATCAAAGAGATCAATCTTGTTTCCATTAAGTTCGATTTTACAACGAATAATACAATCATAATCTTTCTTTGGAGCACCACTGTGCCACCATAGATCAAACTTTTCCTTGTCTGTAGTAACTTTAGCTAGCTCCTGATCTAAAAGATTTTTTGCCGCAACAGTATACTTCTCTTGAAGACGTTGCATTTCACTCTTAAGTTCTTCTACGTATTCTCTCGTAATAGGATTTGGTTCGGAAACTGTTTTATTACAACTACATTTATTAGTCATTTAATAACTCCTATCTCTCTATTTCTGTACCTTCGACTCGTCACTAACTGAGCGAAGAACGTAGTCACTCGGAACAGCGATAAGGGTTTCGCGTGGCGCATACTGGCCGAAAGGGATGGAATATATGCTATGGAACGAACTAACACACCATGTACCACGGTACAGATAGAGGCATCGATCCCCTAGTTTGGCGTGTAGTTCTACGGGCAATGGAGGACAACCGGGCTCACCCGGAAGTAATGTTTCAACAGCATTACCTTTTTTCCAATGATCTTTCCAGTAGGCTAGTTCATCGAATTGAAGCAATCCTTGCGAAGTTTCTTTATTAACTAAATACCACCCTGGCCAAAGACATCTGTAAATAGGCATTCCAGTAAATGGCATCGGCCTATTTTTAACCATTTCTGGTGTTAACTTATCAATGTTATTACTATCACTCGTATTCTTATCTTCTGGACTATCACCACTATCACTAACTGAGCGGAGAACATAATCCTTTGGTACTGGAATTCTACGGCCACACACTTCTTGTGCTCTCAGCGCCCAAGGTGTTTTACCCTGTACTGATTCCCACCACTCGCCATTCCGCAAAAGGATATATCGATCACCCGGTTTAACACGCATATTATTAGGCAATGGAGGACAGCCGGGTTCTCCAGGAAGCAATACAGAAGTCCTGCCGTTCGACCACAACTCAATGCAGCCGTGCTCAGGTAGGTCTCGCTCGCCGACTTGGCTCCACCGGCCTGTGGAACGAAAGCAGACCGGCATTCCTACAAACGGCATTGGACGCTTCTTGATCGTCTCAGATGTTAAATCCACAAGAGAAGATTGATAATCTGTTTCCGATGATTCAGATAACCAAGTTCGCATCATATCTACAAGAGACAATTGACAATAAGCGCCGAATAAAGAAGATGACTGTATCTTATTCTCTGCCGCTGTTAAAACTCCAGCTAGGGCAAGAGCTATACCAAATCGCTCCAAACGAACTCGATCCATAGCTGCGTGATATCCGCAAGCAAAGGCGTCAGCTGCATATTGTTTAGCACTATCTACAGAAACGGTGGGTGTTACTCTATTTGCTGTACGTTCTATAGAATCAATAATACCCAAAAAATTTACTAGCGTTGTCATTACATCACCTTTCGATCAAGAAAGAGGGAGAAAATATTATAAAGTTCTTCAAGTTCCTTGAAAACATATTCTTTAACGTCTTCAATTGTTCCTGATTCTTCTTTGAGGCTATGCCATAGTTCAATAGAACCACCAAATATTAAACGAAAATCAACTCCATACACTATAGATTCAACATTGATTAAATCATAAGTAAATTTATCTCTAGTACGACTATTTAATTCTTCTGCAAAAGCAGAGAGTTCTTCAAATGTTACAGGAGTCATAGTTTTGATGTGCTTCATGTACTATCTTCTTCCTTTCGAGAGTCTTTCGGCAATACGCCACTCGTCAACACGCAATAAGGTAGCGATATTTATCACTAAGATCACATCGTATGATGCAAAAACATTGCGACTATATGGAAGAGTATACCTTGGAGAAGAATAAGAATATCTACTTCTGTCTAAAAAAGAAAAAGGTGTTATTTCCCATGGATTTACAGCACGATAAATTGCAGATGAAAATGTTTTTCTAGTTAAAGGACGGTGACCTAAAAATGAAGGCATAAATTTACTATCAAACTTATGACAATTTTCTTTATCCCACTCTCTCCAAGCTTCCCAGAAACCAGAACCAACCAACCCGATCTCAGCGTCAACAAACGCCTCACGAGAAGGTTGTTGAAGTGCTTCTGCCATACATCTTAGTGCAAAAATATGTTCACTATTTAGGCTCATTATCAGACTGCCTCGCCTTTCTCCACCGTCTCTTTGATCTGATCAACGAAGTCTTCTGCTAATCTGACTATCTGTCGATTGCTAATGTTGTTATCTAAAGTGATCATTAGTACCTTGCTGCGGCCCTTGCTTGCCGCAGTTGTCGCAGCGTGTCATTGCGTCACCTCGATAATCATCGCAGTCTCCTATGTAAAAATTTTGTTGTGTATTGAAGAAGTAGAGGGACGCGAATCGAGTTTAGAGGGGATCGAACCCTCATAGACCTTTTATCTGTTCTCGACTATGCGAGGTCGCGTAACCTCACCCTCTACTTCTAATGGGTTGACGGGATTCAAACCGGCAACGTTTAGACTTTAAGTCCAATGGTTTCGCCAATTGACCTGCAACCCTATTATTATTTTTAGTAAAACCAGTCATTGCTTTCTGATTCTGTAACGCTTTCGCTTCCATCGTAATCTGTTATACGATAAGGAGAATAGACGGTTTTCACATACAGTCCATCAAGTCCTCCCAGATACGGAGCCCAGTATTCTCCAAAAAGATTCTCTATTTCTTCGCACATTTGAACCACTAGTGGATCATGTTCTTCAAGTTTTAGCTTTGGATTTTTCTCTAAAGCCTTAATTATTGGTTCATATTCAGCCATAAATTGAGCTACTGTATCACAGCTACACCAGCTACTCCATCCGGCGCCAAACCCTCCACTAACCAATATCTTTCTTGGAAACCCTTTACTCATTAGACTCACCTTCACTTTCTTCTGAAATCATTGGTGGACTAAAATAACAATAGTCAACACGAGTAACAAACGTAAAGCTCTTGTTGCATTTGCTACAAGAGACCTCATGTTCTCCTTCTTCGTACTTTTCTTCTGCGTAATCACAATCCCAATCTGAGATTTTGTCTTGATAACCACAATAGGGATAACGTATGTAATTTTCGTGCATCACTTCTTCTTGTTTCTCCATTTGCTTACAGGAGTAACATAATTGACGACCTTTTTTTTACTGTGAAAAAGATCGAAGATCTGCATTTATAACACAGTTTACCTTCTTCTACTTGTGCTTCGTGAAAGGCTTTCCAATTAACGACACCGTTAGGCAATAAGAAATCATTTATGTTAGTCATTGTTCTTCTCTACTCTTCTCTTGTGAGTTTATATTCTGTACCAGGAGGGAAGGAGGTGATAAATTGGGGCGTCCAAAACGACTCTTCGCTTTCTACATCTAAGAAGGCGTATTCTTTTCCGGTTTTTTCATCGACAAGAGAAACTCTACCATAGAAGTTTATTCGTATCTTTAGTTTATCAGCAAGGTCTTCAAGTTGATGAAGTCTTTTCATCAGTGGACTATTTTCATGTACTGTATATTTTGTAGTCAATTAAAATCTCCTTGTCTTTTGTTTACTAGGACGGAAGAAACAGGAATCGAACCTGCTGGGCTTTGAAACCCTTACTGCCTTCCAAGCAGACCCCGTACCATACAGGTACCCTTCCTTTGTCGTTTAACTGTTCAGGGTGCCAAGGAATTGAACCTTGCAAAGATGGTTTTGGAGACCTTCTCGTTCCCAGAACGCACCCCTTCTAATCACAAACAGATTTTGGAACACAATATGCTCTTCCTTTTCCAGCATATACACAAGATGATTGTCCTTCACAATAAGGACGGTAGATATCACATGGTTCCTCGGCGCAAACCATTCTAATTGCTTTATTACAAGATACTCCTGTGCAGATATCAGTAATACAATCACTATTAGTTGAACAGTTTACACCTGGTTCGTATTTTACTTGTTTGCCAGGAACAGGAGAAAGAAGAGGTGGCGCGGGATCTTCTACTCCACCACAAGAGGTTAGGGCAAAAGTCAACAAGAGTGCAACAACATACGCCATCATAAAAGAAATAACGTGGAGAGAAATTTTTGTTATCTTCGATTCCATTCCGGCCTCCGTTCCCTAAAACCAATTGTCTCAAAATCTCGCCAAAAATATTTTTTTCATTTTGCTTTCCTAAGGGATTTTTCTATCACAATTACCTATTAATCCCAAGACCAGCACTGATCAACCATTCTTTCTCTTTTCACATCACACTCTCTACAAAGAACAAACTCTGTATAAGCCATACAGTTTAACCATTCTTGGAAGGATTGTTTACATAGTTCACTTTTCGGCCTAACCTCTCCCTCTACTTCTCTGCAAAATAAAACAGCTTCGTCATTAGAATAAGAGTAGTTTCCGTTTGGTTCATTAATAGTACAGCCCTGTTGGTAATAGTTGTAGTAGGATTGAGAACATCCAGTATCTTGCACTGGATCAATAGACCCACAACCCGAAAGAGCTAAAAATAAAGTAATAAAAAGAATTACCCAAACGGTAATTATAATTACATTAAACTTGGTTTCTGTTTTCATTTAATTTTCCTTTCTCTACTTGTTTTGATCTTCTTCTTGTTATGCTTCTGGATTTAAACCAAAATAAAATAAAATAAATAATATAACCAATGCGAAAAAAGGAATCAAAATAGGTGACAGAACCCAAAACCATGACCAAAGGATCAATTCGTTATATTTAATTATTATTAACGATAATGCGATTGTTAAATACAAAACGACACTTAACTATATAATAGTTTTTTTAAACATTTGTTTCGTCTCTCTATTTGTTCTAGTCTAATTTATTTCTTTGTTGCCGGTTCTGCTTCTCGTATAATGTTCCACCAAGTTAAAGTATCGCAATGAAAACATTCTAAGTATGGAATTGTTCTCATTATTTGATATTGCTTAGCTAGTTTCTCTTCGTACATATAAGCACCGCATGTCCTACAAATCAGTTTGTATCTCATTGGTATCTCCTATATGAGACTAGTGCTCCCGGTGGGATTCGAACCCACAAAAATATCGCTTTTAGGGCGACCGACTTTACCAATTTGCCTACAGGAGCAAAGCAGAGAAGGTAAGCGCGCCCCTTCTCTGCCTCGAACATTTAATCTAGTGTTCTACTAGGAGGGTTTAGTTACCGTCTTTCCTACGTCGAGCGATCTTGTTTTTCGGAGACGGAGTTACAAGCCTTGTCGAAGGGCTCCTAACTTCCTGGGTCAATCATGCTCGCATTATACTTCAGAACGACCACTCTGAAGGCTCTGTTGCCCGATGAGGGAATCGAACCCCCGCTTCCAGTATGTAACACTGGCTCGCTACCATTACGACAATCAGGCCATTAATCCGGCCACAATGGCCGGATTACAATTTATCCTACAGTTAATAGAGGCTTTCCACCTCATTTGCCGGGTTTGCCCACACTGAGCAGTGGTCTCTTTGTTCTAATTTAGAACTCTGTTACCAGAAAGGTAGCCACCGGACTATTGGTTATATGTCTTAACCAAATACAGGGATTCGGGCACATAACCTCAATGTTTATTCTCCGTCAAACCTTCTTTTTAAAGCCGTGTTTACAGGCGGCTTACCTTTAAGCCCTTCCTCAGTTATTAGGCCGAGCGGGATTCGAACCCACGACTACTCATTTATAAGACGAGCTTTCTACCACTGAAGTACCGGCCTATATATTAAATCTAATTTATATCTCCTAAATTACAATTAAGTGTTTTCCTATAAAACTGCAGATTCGCTTTAAGCCGGTAAGAGGAATCGAACCCCTGTTAATCGGGTACAAACCGATTGTAATACCACTATACGACACCGGCAATTTGAACCATAAGTTACACCGTAAAGGGGTGCCGCCGTTTTAGGATAGTTACAGCTTAGCTCCAATTAGACCTTTTCTATCCAACTTCTTCTAACCAGAGCCACTTATGGTTCTAGATTAGCCGTCGCTAATCTATAGTCGGGAAGACAGGACTTGAACCTGCAACCACCTATTACATACTGCATACCCACAAGGATTTGAACCCTGACCGACTGGGTTGGAACCAGTTGTGCTACCATTAACACCATGGATACATATTCAACTTATAATTCTAACTCACTTACTTTCTTTCCACAATATGGACAGTAATGACAGTGGTAGAATCCTCCGCCTCCATCCACAAGAACAATACTTTTACCAAACGAATCTTCTACAAGTTTTACGATTTGTCTTGGACATGGATCATGTTGATCACACTTGTAGTTAATTTGTTGTTCCATGAATTCGCAACAGTATTCATTACACTACTCCATGTGGAACTGATTCTCCGCCTTCTTCTTTAACCATTATGTCATATTTGTTTGCAAGGTTAGATAGTCCCTCTAAAGTTATAAGACTTCCTTTTGCTGGTAAGTCTATATTATCATCAACTCTAGATTTAACATGAACAATTTCTATGTATAATGTTTTACTTTGTTCTCTGAGATGATTATAAGTTAATTCAGCTTTTCCTAACGCCTTTTTAAATTCTAAATAGAGTCCAGAGTCACATTTAAGATCTGCTCCTGCTTTAGTGGCGACAATGAGTTTGTCTGCAAAATCTATTAGTTCTCTTGTTTCGTTTTTAAGTGGATATTTAAATACTTCAACGTGCAAGGCAAATTGTTTGGCGCTTTTGAGAGCATGTGATAAAAGATGCACGACTCTGCCGCATAAATCTCCGGGCCAAGCCAATGGATAAGGTGCTTTGCACCTCTACAAAGATAATATCCGCTTTGACACGGAACCGCTTTCTTTGGCGGCATCCAATCTCCAGGGCCGTCTGCCGTTGGCAGCGACCATGTCCCCACGCCGCCGTGATAAGGTCTTCCGTTAGAACCTAAAACTTTGTATAGTGTAATATTCATTTTGTTTTCCTAGTATCTCTCCGCTTAAAATTAATCCCAATCCTCTGTCGGTCGTCTAGAATATTCATCTGCTGTTTTGTGCAATTTACAACTTAAACATTCATTTTTGCAAGGTTCAGCTTTTTTAAGAAGCCAAAAACAAAAGTCAATAACTTTTTCTCTTAGAGTTTCTTTTAGTTCATAAAACATTTTGTTCCTCTTATTCCCTTAGTTAATTACGGATCTCCTGGGATTCGAACCCAGAACCTGGGGGTTAACAACCACCCGCTCAACCAATTGAGCTTGAGATCCATTTGGAGATACAGGGAGTCGAACCCTGACTTCAGGTTTGCAAGACCCATGTGCTCCCGTTATCACTATATCCCCATGATATAAACTACTAGTCCGTGAAAACAAGCTGGGTATCAACTATCCAAAGCGAGCCGCGACTATCTTTTCTTACGTTTTGTTCGTAGCAATCTGCCGCAAGCATTTGTACTTTTTCATTACGACTTCTTTCAAGCTGCTTCCTTAGTTGATCGGCTTCCTCTTCGCTAACTTCGTAGGGAATATATCTTTTAACTAATCCCCAATAGATTCTTTTTCCCTTAACTCCATACAAAAAGTTAAGACTCCTGCTCTTTACTTTAACAATCTTAAGTACAGGAAGTGAGTGTTTTGAACACTTTGATCCTTCTATTTCGCTATTGATTACTTCTTTCGAAACACATGGATCAAAAATTTTAATAACTCTTCTAGGACTAATTCGAAATACATAAGCAAAACTACCAAAACCTATACATTTATCTTTTAGGTTTAAAGCTAAAACAGGAACATTCTCAAATATTTCATATTCTGATTTTTGAGTTTCCTTTGTAGGTCGTTTTCCCATTTTGTTTTATCCTAATTTTCTTAAAAATTATCTTATAAGTCAACTTGTCGGGATAGCAGGATTCGAACCTGCGGTTTCTCGGATCCAAACCGAGCGTGATGACCAGGCTTCACTACATCCCGTTTTGTTTCACTTATTTTTTCATCTTTAGTATCTCTTTAATTGTCATCTTTTCTTCACATACATCTTGAGGATCATATGGCAAACAATCTTCAGTCCATCCTTCTGGAAGAGAGACAAATGGAGAGATTAAATCTACTTCAAAGTTATACATATCTCTAATTTGATCACTCATCGCGCTATCTGCTGCGTCACATGTTTCAGAAAAAGAACTATCATCTCTTACAACAAAAACGACACTAATTCTTTTTTCGGCAACCATGAGTTTCATTATTCTACTCCTTGCAACTACTGCATTCTAGCTTTAAAAAGCCCTGATATGCAGGAGATCCGCATTTTGAACAAGTTGTGTTCCAGTGAGAAGAAGGCGCTTTTTCCTTCGTCATAGGTTCTGATTCTACAGCTTCAATTTCAAAACCAAAGTAACTCCAAAGGGTATTGCCAGAACTGTTCAAATAATCTTTTTCAAATCTAACGGTTAGTGAATTTTGACTGGAATAAATATCCTCTATCGTTCCAATTTTACCAATAAAAGAATACATTTCATCAACCCAGTGATCCTGGTTACCTCCTGATTCTTCAGGAGGTATGACTCTTACTTTGTCTCCGATTTTAAGCACTTTAAACATATTCTACTCCATATCTACTTTTGGTTTTACCCACTTACCCTCTTCAAAAACCTCCACCTTGTAATTGAAAGGTAGAAGCATTTTATCTAATCTTTCTTCTATTAGATCCTTGTCCATTGCATCCTTTGCTGCCATTTTCTTTGCCCAAGCAATAAACTTTGGATGTTCTCCAAGTTTGCGAATACAGATACGTTCATTTTCTGATCTTTTTCGTGATTCTGTGCTTTGAACAACAGTACCAGAAGGTTCATGAGTAAAGCGGACGCCCGAACTAGTCTTATTAACCTTCTGTCCGCCTGGTCCTCCACACCTAAAGTAATCTACTTTAAGATCTTTTTTAGTAACCGAAGTTACTAAAGTTTGTTTAGTAGCCATTAATCTTCTCCGCTGTTTTATAGATAGGGGGAAATTTCCAGGAAGGGTAAGCGCCTAAAATCTCGCTAAAAAATTATTTACCATTTTACCCTATATAGGGTTTTTAGTTCTAGATGCGAGATGACGGTGCTGCCCCGTCTGCTCCAACTTGGAAGGATGGCGTGTTAGCTATCGTAACACCAATCTCGCATTACAAATAGAGTACAAATTGGAATATATCGAAACAACAACGGATCGAAACAACAGGTTTTGTTGCCCAAAATTGCACTCTATCTATATTCCCCCAGCTCGATTCGAACGAGCATTGCAAGGGTCAAAGCCTTGCCGTATAACCAATTAACTCATAGGGGAAGAAGGTGGAGCAGTCTAGATCATGATACCAGTACCCTGTGTAGCAATAGGGACGAAATAGACGTTTACCAGTGCGGCTCACTGACTCCGTTGAATCAAACACTAGCTACTCTTTGATTATCAAAAATACCTATGCAGACGACGGGAATCGAACCCATATTGACAGATTAAAAGTCTGTTGCAAAACCAATGTTTGCTACGTCTGCTTACAGTTTATTTAATCAAAATTTTCTTCATTTTCTTCTAATTCTGTCTCGTTGTCTGGCCATAAATCTCCAATACAAATATCATAACCAATATCGGACATAAGACGACCAACAAATGAAACTGGATCATTTCCTGGTTCAAGCCACTTAGATAAGAAACCCATAAGACGTAATCCATCTAACTCTGTATGTCTCATTACGTTTCTGTTTGTTCCAGCTAGACTTAGATTTTTCGATTCTTCTCTGATTAGATCATAGTCTGGTTTTGGTGGAAAACGTGGTTCTCTTTTAAAGAGCGATATTGTCGATTCTTCTATTTCTTTTTCGTATTTCTTCTCATAATTTCTTTTTTCCAATTCTACTGTTTTATCTGCAAATCTATCTGCTTCACCAGTGTTGAAATTGTAAAACTTCTCTAACTGTCGAATCTGTTGATGAGTAAATGTTATTCCTTTGTATCTTTCTCCTCCTAATAGAGATGATGTTACATTATCCATTTTTGTAGCTGTCTTATGTTTCATTTTTTCTCCATATTCTAGGAGTACTAACATTTAAAATGTACACTAATTAGGTAATGTTAATGTGTGAAAATAATGTTATTGGGAGACAGTGGAATCGAACCACTCGCCCTCTGGGAATTGGTTTACAGCCAATCGCAGACCCAGTCTGCCTTATGATGCCTCCCTGAAATTCTTCTTGTAAGTAAAAAGAAAGCCGCCAACAAGGCGGCTTTCTAATCAGTTCTTAATAAAGCCGCCTACTAAATCTTCTCTCCCGTTGGTTGATTGGCTGTAGAGCTATAACTAAAAGGAGATAGACAAAACCCAGTAATGGGCAATGACTGCCACCGACTACTTTTAGATTTGTTTATCGTGAAGGCAAACATTACATTTCTCCTTAAAAGATAGCGGAGGCCGAAATCGAATCGGCATGGACTGGGTTATGAGCCCAGCCTGGGAGCCAATACCCTCCCCGCAAGGTTACATAGTAAAAGATTAAAAAGCGTTTGTCAACTATCTATATGTTACTTTCTTTCTTCTGGTTTTATTTCTTCTTTTCTAATTACAAGTACGTCTGGTTTTCTTACATATTCTTCTATTGGTATAACTTTTCTATTTTTATTATAAGCTGTATCTGCCTCTTCAATGTACTTCTCTTCAGTTTTAGACCAACGACAATTTCTATAATAAGCACTACATGCTTCTAGTGTTTCATATTCGTATATGCTATAGTCTTCTCCGCAACAACTACAAGTAACTCTATCCGGGTCGTGTCCAAACCGATTACGAAATATAACTTTTGCTTCTTTTCGTGATGCTTCTATGTATATTTTAGAGTATGGTTCCTCTTGAGCTGATCCACCGCTATACATATCTCGGAATAGCGTCCACATATTACTTTCTCCTATTCTAATTTATCTCCATTGTGTGCATATAGGTTCTCTACTAGAAGCGGACATCTCTCCTTGAAGAGATTAAATACATCGTTTGCTACTTCTTTGATTTCCCATTGAGCATGCTTATCCATTCTCATTTTAAAGAAGTGTCTCCACTGTCTAAGATTAAAAGTAGTGTAAACTTCAGTCTTAGAGGCATTAGGAAGTAGGTAGCGCGCGTCTTCTGCCTTAATCTTCTTTCCTACAAGAAGAAGGTATGTTTCATAATCGTTCATGATATTGCCCAGATAGCCAATGATATCTAGACGAGAATTCCATTCAAGATCTTTTGTAAGACCAGACTTTTCAAGTCTCATGGCATGATAAAGTCTTTCCACTACAATATCATTTTGATCTTGCCACCATTCTCCCAAATCTTCTCTAATCTTATTTGGAACAATGATCTGAAGCATTGGATCCCCACCCTTGGAATAATCACAATATCTTTGACTTTCTTGTGTGTATGCAGCAATTCTGTGCCTTACGAGTTGATGAGATGCTGCACGAGACATCTTGAAACATACTGTAAATTGCATATGCTCTAACATAGTCTCATGACCATTAACAATAGCCCATCTTCTTAAGAATGGTTCGGCACTTCCTTCTTTGATTCTATCTTCACTTTTATGAGATACGCGGCCACATTCTTCAATAAGAAGTAGTGCTTTTTCAAAGAAGTCCGGGAAGTAAGAAAGGGTGGTGAACTCTGTAGATGGTTTGATAATTTTTAATTTAGTAGTCATATAAACTCCTAGTTTAACAATACTTCTATGTCTTCTTTTTCTTCTTTCGTTAATTTACTTTTCATATCTAGAAGCATTTGGTTGACAATATATTCGAGAGTAGTGTACGGGATATCTTCCGTAACACGAATAGAAAATTTTCCAGTATCGAGATCTATTTCAATATATACTTCGCTTTTGTTACTCATTGCTAGTTACAACTCCTTGATCAACATTAATCTCCAAAGATGATCCGATACATTTTTTAAGGAAACTAGTCTTATATTGCTTAGTTCCTTGTTGGCTTTAAAAGGTACCTGACAAGGATCTTCGTTAAGCAATGACGCAACAAAAACTCCAGCCTTTTGAGTTTCTTCTGTCGCATTTTCATGCTTATACTGTACTAGTTCTCTAATCTTATATCTCTTGTTCTCTTTTTTGCGAGCTTTTTTATTTACCGCAGAAACGAGTGCAGCAAGAGCAGACATAAAGCTATCAGTAACTTTTAGCAATTTAATTTTACCACTAGAATCTTGTTTGTATGCAGCAAAAAGTGTTGCAGTTTCATTTTGCCCAACAAAAACAGAAAAACTAAAGCCTCCTGATCCTGATGATCTTTCGAGCGTTACAGAAACAATGCGATCAATATCAATATTTATCTTTTTGGAAACATATGTTTGATAGATAGAACTAGATGTAGGATCCTTAACAAATGAGTTCACTAATTCATCAATAGCAATATTATCCTTACAGCTGTTTGAATTTTTTAAATTCTTTATTACCCACATAGTGTTTATATTTTCAACGTTAGTAAGTGTATCCATCGATCTCTTTCCAATGTTTTACAACCAATAAGGTAAATGTTTACTACAGCAACCCAAACCTTACTTCAAGTCCAGCACCAAAACTAAACATCATTATTCTGCTCTGATGGTATTTGCCCTCTCCTAGAACACCAGAAGTATAGATAAATGGGCCGATATCCATATGTTCATCTCCAACTCTTAGTCCAAATTTAACAATTGGACCAGCAAAGTAGAGAGTGGTTCCCATAACGTCTCTAAAGCCTCCTACAAGACCTCCAGAGAGCATCCATTTTGCATCTTCCGATGCATTGAAATAGTGAGTATAAGCCAGTGTGGTTTGCACCAGAGAGGTAGATTGCGCCAAATCTCCTACGTTTAGATTAAGAGACAAATCTCCAAACTCGTGAAGGTTTACAAACAATCCACCTCCTAGAGACCAGTTTGGATCTACCTTTTTATAAACCAATCTGCCAAACGTAGATTTTGAAACTTCCCCTCCACCAGATACGTTTAGTGAGAAGCCGATGGTTTTAGACTGTGCGGAAACAGCAAACAAAAGAACAAATAAAAATACAATATATCTCATTTTAGTCTCCAATTTCATAGCTAAAAATCTCTGCACTTGGAAAGGCTTCCTCTAGTCTACCAAGAGCTTCTTCAAACTCTTCCTTGGTATCGTAAACAAAATCAACAACAATCTCTTGACTGTTCACTTTGTGAAATATTTCATTATCGTGAGAACCAGTAACTAAGATCTCGTGAAGAACGTCTAGTCTTTCTTGATATTCAATTTCACAAGTGAATCGATAAAAATAACTAAGCACATATTTAGACATATTATTTTTCCTCTGCATTCAGCTTGTAGGGCTTTTTGTAAAATTGCTCTACTTGGTCATGTTGGGCAGCGCAAATGCAGTGATAAACTCCACGATAGAGTTGGTTTTCTACACCTCTTCCACTAAGAAATCCATTTTCAGTACAGAGTTTATAGCATTCTTTATTTGTAACATATGAAGCGGTTCCAATAGATAAAAGGATAGCTATAATAGTTCCAATAGCCAAGAAGATGGCTATGACGGGAGGGATTAGATTTTTCATTATCTTAACCTTTCTTTATTTTGTAATAATACGCAAAGCTACTATGGAGGGTAAGGGATGTCAACGCAATTTGGACAAGGAGAGAATCGAACTCTCGTCACGCATAAGCCCTGAAGACCCGAATTACAAGCATCCTTCTAGATTAAAGACCAGAAGATGGTCTATGGTTCCCCCGCCTCCACCACTTGCTTTTTTGTAACAGAAAACAAGAAAACTGATTTTTCTAACTTTCTGTTTCTAGGCAGTTAGCGCCCAGCTCTTACCAAACTAGTTGGCGAAGCGGTAGCTAGCAATTGCTACCTCTACCTGTGGGGTAGAGACTGGAGCGAATCCAGTTAGCGCATAACCAGCTTTTACAACGGTGTTGCCGTTTATGTTTTTAGTGGTTCTTAACGGTGTCCAAACTAATCACCGGCTTGCGTTTCTTCTCAGCAATTACACGTTCGAAACCTTGTCTTGCCCGTATAGCTAACAAGAATAATTCATTCTTTAAATTATTCAAGTATTTTTTTTAGACAGGGCCAGAAAATCTAGCCCTGTCTTTTTCACACTAACTAAAATTACAAGCCAAGGCCATATCCTGATAGGTGCCAGAACGGTTCAGATTGGCGCGAACAGCAGCTTCGACTGTAAGTTCAACAGCATAACATTCTCCATCCTTAAGAATACGCTCAGCAATCCAGGCGGTCTCTGGATACCTAGAACCAAACTCCTTACGGGCACGACGAGTAACGTTTGCCTTGCGAGCTGCTTCACTACGAACATTTTTAGTACTCTTTGCCATTTTGTCCTCCTACTCCTTTGTTAATATGAGCTTTTCCGATCTCATTGGAATCACTCTATCTTTGTAACCAAAACTACTTTTTCCTACTAAACTAATTCCAACTTTTCCTAAATTATCTTTCAAAGTTTCTACATTTTTTCTGTACTGTTCCGCAGTAATTATTCTGCCAATACAAGTTGTAATGTTTACTACGGTTGGGCCATGGTCCACTGTGCAATACATAATTGCTTTTGCCCAGTCAATAGAGTCTTCGGGAAGAAATGTCATAAGATCTAAATCTAAAACATTAAACCTATTCTCTTCCCTCATCATTACATCAAAAATATCTTCATTCCTAATTTCAACTTGAGGAAACCAACGTTCTGTTGAGCATCGTTCGGCTAGCGTTTTCATCGCTTCAGCCTTATCCTTATCTCTTTCAACAACTACAATAGTTTTTAAACCAATATGAGTTCTGATTACATCAAGTTGATTAGCAGCTAGTCCCAAATAACTTCTTTCCCATCTTCGAGGAATGAATACGTCTACTAATGCCCAAAATGCAGCATAAGATTGGTCCTTGCCTTCTCTAGTACCTGGAGTGCCATTATAGTCTCCAAGTGGTTTAAAGACACCTCGGCCTTTAATCAGGTCACCAGATCTAGCAAGGATCTTTTGTCTAGAGATGTTTACGTTATATTGCTTAAGAGTTCTTTCGATCTTATCGATATGTTCTTTATAACTAGTATTCCATCTTCTAGAACTAGAATCTGTCCATTCTGGATCAAACTTAAGAAGTATCTCTTCTCCGATGAAATAATCTAGAAGTTGGTTGCTGTTCATTTATCTCTCTTTGGGTAGTTTGCTAGATAGGTTTAGAAAGGGAGATCATCCACGTCCTGACTACCCTCTCCAACAGAAGAAGATGGTGTTAGCGAAGCATTATAGGCTTCGATAGCTTCTTTTTGGAAAGAAGCAAAGGTATTCTTGTCAGGAAAGCGCACGCGAGCACTGTATTTCGTTTCTCCAGTACTCTTATCCTTGTAGGTTTCAGATGGCAAGCTTGGAAACAAACCATTAGAACCGTTTACAACGGCAAACTTAACGAGAACAGTTCCCGCTACAAGAACCTCTCCATTTGCTACGATCTTTGTTGCCTTGACTGGCCAAAACTTCCAATTCTTAAATGTACCTGAACTCATTGTTTTCCTCCGGTGAATTTAATTATTCCAATTACTAAAACTATTCCTGCAATTACAAACATTTTGCCTCCAAATAGAGGCGCACTTTCTTTAATTCACAACAATTCCCTCCTGTTTCTAGTATGCACCTAATCGCCCAGAGAGTTTTTTGGAAACTTCATCAGTTTATGCATTTTGGTTACATGATTGAAAAAAGAAACTCTATCTTTTTTGTCAACCTTTGATTTCTTTAAAACTACAATCAAAGGAGGCCAAACCTGCGCTAACCATGTGTGAAACTGATCATCTGTGGCGTTTTCTAATTCAACTATATGAAGCCCATCTTCCATTTGCGGACAAATCCAAATCTTTCCTAATACTTGCTCTAGAGAAAATGGTTCTTCTTTCTTTTCATCAATTGGTTTTAGATCAAGATTATCTAGTTTTAAATCCATATTTACCTCGATCTTGGTTTTACAGTAAGTCCGGTTTTTGCTTCTGGAGGAGTTAATTCAACTATATTTGTCAAATATTCTTCAACATGAGCAGAATCACTATTTAATGTATAATTTAATGCAATACTGTGCTCACACTTTCGATTTTTACACCAAAGGGTCTTTTTAATTGTTCCAATAACCTTAACATCCATAAGCCTAACTC
>Ga0100403_1001446_pt1 | contig 21172 bp, 19 predicted proteins | sample CryGeymet201501t_FD_83663 | JGI IMG/M metagenome (GOLD analysis project Ga0100403, IMG submission 83663) | Groundwater microbial communities from Crystal Geyser aquifers in Utah, USA - Crystal Geyser metaG 2015-01t | ecosystem: Environmental > Aquatic > Deep subsurface > Groundwater | place...
ATGCTCTCCTCTCAAAATCGCTTCTTCTTAAAGGATCTTTCAATGAGAAATTGCACCGACGCTCAGGGACGCCCAGTCACCGACTAGGTGTAAGAGTTTTATTTTAAATTTTGGTTTGTCAGTGGCCTCCCTCGTGGGAGGCCACTTTTTTATCTCATTCATAAAATAGTTAGGGGTCCACATGGGAAGGCGTTGTCTTTTTTTGGTTTTGTTCTGCTCTCAGTTTTCTGTGGCTAAAGAACTGTCTGGTTGGGTTGGAGAATGGACGGGGTGGTGTCAATCGGACAATTTCAACTCTGAAAGTTCTCTTCCCTCCCTCCATATGTCATTAGAGATTGGTGAGATCGATTCGGAGAACTACTCCTGGAAAATTCAGTACGAAGGAGAGGGCGTTCGGGATTACAAAATGACTTTACAAAAGGATTTAGAAGGCCACTGGCTTTTAGATGAGGGCAATGGTCTTTTAATTGATCGATTTCTTTCCGATGGCACTTTGGTGGATCAGTTTTTAATTAATGGAAAGCTGTTTTTGAATCGAACGACCTTGATTAAAGACAAAATGAAAATTGAAACCATCTCTTTTTGGGCGAACCAGCCTCGTCAAACGAGTTTGGCAGATGGATCAAATCCCATTTACTCATTTTCGCTACGGGATCAGGTTGTCTGTGAGCTTAATAGAGAGTCCCAAGAGCCATTTTAGGAGAGGGGTTTCCTCCATAAAGAGTCTGCCTTAAAAGAGTTCTTCATGGAAAATTTAATCGAGATCGACGAGTGGAAGTTTTTAGATTCTCCTCTTATTTGTCCTGCCATTTTTAAAAAATAAATTTCTCTTTCCCTTTCCTTGTTGAGCTTGCTCCCTCAAGCGTGACGCGCGTTTAAGGCCTTTAGGCCTTAAAATGAGGGCGAAGGCATGGAGCCTATGAGCTCAACCAGGAAAGGGAAAGAGAAATTTATTTTTTAAAAAGGGTATTGGTCAGAGATTAAAATGGAATTGAGATTCCAGCTCTCACCTGAATCCAACTGGCTTCAACCGAATCAGATTTAGGAAGCATTCCATACTCTAAGCTTATAGGAACGAAGAGCCTTGGCGAAACCTTCCAATCCAAGCCCCCTGTGAACAGCAAGGAGTAGGTGTTTGTGATGCTAGAGGAATCTAGAAGATTTGAAGTTTTACTGAGAGGAAAAAGAAGAGAGAATCCTCCGCCGAGCCAAGGTTGGATGTTGCCCTCAGAAAACAGATAGCGGGCGATGGCGTTGGCTCCCAAATAAATGAGGTCCACGCTTCTGTCTCCCGCCGAGGAGCTTCCACTGGTTTTAAAACCTTCTGCTCCAAAAAGTCCTCTAAACCAAACTTTACTTAAGACTTTGTGATCATAAAGTCCCATCAGGCTAAATGACATCCCACTGGTAGAAATGGTGTTTCCCGTCTTTGCTCCGGCGGCGTTTTTCTCATCAGCAGAAAGGCTGTCCATCCCAAGACCAAGAAGGCCTCCCCACCTTCGAGTGGAAGTGGGGGCGTAACCATCGTCATAAGAAGAGGAGTAAGAGTCTTCCATAGGTTGCACATCATTTTGCATAGGCCTTGAGCTTTGACGAGCGTTCTTTCTCTCTAAGCTCATGCCAACTTGTGGACTTCCCTTTCCTATTCTTCCAATGGCTCGATTGCCCTTCACTTTTAAAATCTTTAAGATCGCTTTTTTATTTCCGCTCAGATCGATCACAAAAAAGATGTCTCCCACCATGACTTCTTCCCCTTGGGTGTCGATCAAAACAGACTGGCCCTTGACCTTTGAGACTTGCGCCGAAAAACCCTCTGTGGAGAAAAAGAGAAGTAAGCTGCAGGCGAGCAGGGATGAAAAGGAAAACGAGCTGAGGTGTTTCATCATGTGGGGACTCCTTGAGTTTCAAACCCTATTTTCCACCCTGAGACCATGAGAAGTAAATGGCTTAGGGCGGGATCCTGGACAAAAGGCGACGGATGCATGGCTAAGATTTTTTGAGAAGGAAGAGCAAAAAAGAGGGGCCAGAAGGCCCCTTTTTTGAAATGCATAAGAAGAGAAATTTTTGGATTAAAACGGAATCTCATCTGACGAAGAGTCAAACGAAGGTTCTGGACCAAAATCTTGTGAGTCATAGCCACCGGATTGATCAACACTCGCGTTGCTCGAGGTGCTTCCTAAGAACTGAACAGTAGAAGCGACAACTTCAGTTGTGTACTTCTTTTGGCCTTGAGAATCTTCCCAGGAGCGCGTTTGTAAACGTCCCTCAACATAGGCCTGACGGCCTTTAGCTAAATATTTCCCACAAAGCTCAGCCAACTTTCCCCAGACAACAATGCGGTGCCATTCCGTTCGCTCTTGTTTTTGACCTTCGCGATCTGTCCAGTTTTCACTGGTCGCCAAGGAAAGGCGAGTCACTGTATTGCCTCCTGCAACGGTCTTGACCTCAGGATCTGCACCCAAACGACCCACTAAAATCACTTTATTTACACCAGACATTTTGCCCCCTTCACAAGCAGATTTCTTTAACAGACGAAGTTATAGGACGAGGGGGTAGGAATTGTCTAGCACAGCCTCAATGGAGATTTGATCTCAAGGACTTGGCACCTGGGCTTCTCGCCGAGGAGCTTTCCTGCGTGGCCTGCGGCTCCCTGCGAAGGGCCTTTTGATTATAATTTAGGCAGAATGGACTTTAAAAAGTGCCCAAGGGCATCAGATTCGGTGGGGCAGACAGGTTATTTGAAACAGCGCGAAACACGTAGTGTTCCCGACCTCCAGTGGATCTTTTGAACCGATCTAAGAAGAACAAAAAGCTTCCCAGTTCTTTCTGTAAGGAGGGGCTCACCTGCAAATCAATTTTAAGGTCAAAGCTTTGAACTTGAGTTCCTCGAGGGCTCATGGGCGCCCTGATTTGCCCTTTGGCCTGGAGAAATAACCCGTCCTTTACGTCTCCAAGCACGGCTTGTTCTAAGTAGACCACACCCTCGGACAGGCGAGTCTTTACGCTGATCTGACTCCAAGAAAATCCAGGTAAAAAAACGGGCCCCATCTGAGTGGGAAGATTTCCAGACGGCACTCGAATCTTACTTCCCGTGAGGGTGATGTTTCCATCGGGTTGAACTCGCATTTGAGGGTTGATGATCAGGTCCCCTTTGAGTGAGGCCTGACCCTGAAGTCGGACAGGAAGGGAAAGGAGAGGAGAGAGTTCTCCTAAATTCACCATTTGGGCATTTAGGTCCACCTGTTTCAGATCCATGTCCTCTTGTTTGCTCTTTGCAGAGGACACGGAGGCAAACACATCACCGTCAAATAGACCTGAGGCTCGAAGGGAAAAACCGGGTATTTGGTTGGGATTTTTTCCTAAAGACAAGAGGGAGGTGAGTGACGGCCAAAACTGAATTCGATCAATGTGCAGGCTTGGAAAGGAGGCGGTCTCTAAGAGCACATCTTCTCCTTCAATTGAAAAAGTCGGGAGTATCCCAAAATCCAATCTTCCGAATTGAACAAACACCCTTCCTTGGGTGGCTTTAGCCACTTGGTTAGTGACCAAGTCAGAAAGATCAGAAAAGGGAAATATCCAAGCGAGGATCAAGATGAAAAAGAAGACGCCTGAGAACATCTTGAGCTTATGGTACTTAAATAGATCGATCAAAAGAAGTTTTCTAAGGAGTGGAGTCATTATCTTCCACCTCTTGGACTTTTTGATTTAGGATCATCGCTCGTCACGTTCAATGAAAACTGAAAGATTCTAAAGATCACATCAAAGTAGTGTGTCTTTCCATCGGAGCGAGTCATTTGCATGCTGATGGGCTGGATTCCCGATCCTAGGTTCTGAAGACGGTGAGCCGCCTCAGTCACTTGCCTTAAATTGAGTGTTTTTAACTGCACGGAGACGGCTTCTTGGTTCACGGCTTTCGAGGCGAGGCGGGTGCTCGCATTTGAAATCACTTGAATGTTACCAACCTGCTCAGAACCCAGTCTCAATTCGTCAATCACTCTTCGGATCTGAGACTCCACGGCAGAGGCGGAGGAAGCCGACGGAAGAGGGGAGGTTTGCTTTAAAGTGGTCGACGCTCGGAGCAGGTCTCTGATCAGTTCTCGGCTCTCTTCAAATTGAGCTTCGTAGCTTTGAGAGTCACTGATGTTTGCGTAAGGAAACGAGATGAGAAAGAGCGCAAATAAAAGTCCGCTTCCAACCAAAATGAGTTTTTGAATTCGACTGGGCAGCAGGTCAAATCGTTCTTTAAGCTCAACATAAATAGAGCTTTCTTGAACTCTCTCTGAGAGCTCTTTGAACTGATCATAGAGTTGATCTTTGACAGAGCTTAAATCCACTATCCTTCTCCCGTTCGTTGAATGCGAATTCGATAGGAGAAAGGGGCTTTGCCTGGAGCTGGTCTGACCTTCGAATTGACTCGAGTGACTTTGTTGTCTGAGCTCATGGTTTTAAGAGCCATTTGAATTTTACTCACCTGAGACGAAGATTGAACATCTCCATGGACCTCAAGAAAGTCTTCATCGATAAATAGATTTTTCACCTCAAGCTTGGCGTTGGCCGGAAGCTCTTGACTCAATTGGTTGACAATATCCAGTGGGGTTTTCATGTGAATTAATTTTTTTGCTTGATCAAGGGCTCGAACTTCTTTTTGGTGCTGGGAAAGAAAGCGCCTCAGTTTGGATGGAGAGGCCTCGGATCCTCTCTTATTCGCAATGCTTTGGGCTTGCTTCTTTAAGACAGACTCCGCTTCCACAATGGCTTCTTCCATAAAGCTCACGCGAAGACTGGCGTAAATAAAAAAAGCCACCAAAGCAACTAGAGAAAGTTGTGCGGTGTAAGCCCACTTCTCCCAAAGCTGCTCGAGAGATTTGCTTTTAATTGCAAATTCACCTTTAAGGAAATTAATGGCTGGATTTCTAGGCTTTCGCAAGCCTTCAAGTGCAAGGCCCAGGGCTGTTCCTGAGACCATTTCAATTCGAGGGTCGGCATCGAATCGCAAGTCGTTAAGAAGCTGAAAATGATGAAAAAGGTTAAAAGGGATCTCGAGTTTTCGAGTCAGAAAGGGTGAGAGACCTTTGATCTGTGCCGGACCGCCAAGAATATGGGCTCGGACCCAAGTGAGATGGAACTGACTTTGGACCTCAAAAAGAGCCAGTCTCAGCTGATTGACCAAGGGAGCCATGGAGCTTTCTATAGCTTCAGAAAAAACAATTTGGTCTTTTTGGGCATTTTCCTTGTCCAACAAAATGAAGGCTTTCTTCTCCATTTCTTTGCGCGCTTGAACAGGATTCAAACTGTATTTGGACGCAAGTCCCTGAATCACGTTTTGTCCGCCCCAGTCCAGATTTCGAATGGCAATGAGTCGGCCCTCTTCGTAAAAAAGCACTCTCGATCCACTGTGCCCCAGATCAATGAGAATTTCCCCGGGGCGCTCAGCTAAAATTTGTTCTTCATCATTTCCATGAGGCTCATTCAATCCCCCAGCATCAACCACCTCGGGAGGAGGAATGTACCATTTCTCAAGAAGGTTTGAGAGAGCCAGGCTTTGCCCAGAGAGAATACTTGCGGAGCAAGACCCATCGCGAATCAGGTCTATGGATTCTTGAACGTTTTCTTTTAGCGTGGCAAGGGCGAGAACCTCGGTGATCTTTCGTTTGTAACGGATGACCTTAGCCTCAAAAATAGAGTCCGCAAAGGTCAATGGGATGTCGTCTTCCAGTTCAAAAGGCACAATTTTTAAAATCTTGTGTCGTTCTCTAAATGGAAAGGTCAAATAGCGTTGAGTGATTTTTTCCTGAGCAATGCCGAAGACGAATTGCACCTGGTTTGAATCATATTGGGCAGCTAAGTTTCTTAAGTGATCAATGATTTCAATTTTTTTATCTTTGGTTGGATCGTTTGAAAGTGGAAACTCTAAAAAGCGTTTAAACGAAAAGCCTTTCGGATGGCCTTCCACCTCCGCCACTTTGATGCTCGATTTTCCGATGTCGACGCCAAGGGTGATCATGTTGTAAATCCTATCAGTTCTCCATCCAGTAGACTACTGAAGGGCGTTCTTTTGAAGCTTTGATTTGATTTTTACTGTCTGAGTCGCCCTGACCTCGACCTTGATCTGTGTCAGAGGGTCCCGTGGCGGCGGCGGGATCATCCTCTTTGTCTTTAAGTTGCTTTTGAAGCATGTCCGTATACTTTCCGACTAAATTTAAAGAGTCATAGGTGATGGCTGTGATGGTCTTTCGACTTCTTAAGGCCACTCCATCACTCACAATGCGAAAATTAACTTCGGAATCGCAGATAAATGGAAGCGAGTCTTCTTCAAGCGCTCGAGTGTCTACGCCAAAACCAGATACGAAATCGAGAAAGCTTTTTTTGCAATCTTCACTGGGGAAGGGGCCACCTTCATTGGGATCGCCAATTCTTTTTATCACGGCATTGACAGCCTCTTCGGTCATCGTTGGATCAAGAGCCATGTACATCTCTTTGGTGGCATGATTGACGTTAAAGCCCTTTACTCCATAGACAGTGATTCTAGGCTGTAAGACTTTAAAGAAGTCATCGTTCATCCCTGCAACCATATTCAGTTCATCCAAGGTGATGAAAGATCGGTTGGGGGGGTAGACTTCAACGTCATCTGAAAGGTCGATGTCACGATATTGGGACCTTTCGTCGCCGCCATTTCTGCCCTCAGTGCCTTCATCCACATAGTCGGCAATGTTATTGAGAAGCTCTTCAAAATTGAACCCGGAGTACTCTCTGCCAAAGTCTTCATTTTTTTCAATTTCTGATTTGAAGATCTTTAACAGCTGTTGTTTTGTGCCTTCCGCAAGGGACTTGATCTCCGAGCCCAGGTCATTGATGTCAATTCGTCCCCCTTCTGAGGTGATAGATGTGGCATATTGAGCTTCCATCAAAGACTCGCCCACCGTCTTGTTGATGAGGCTTTTGTCCACCTCGGTGACCTTGGCATCCTCCGGGACTTGGGGGGGCCACATCATTGGGAAACTCCAAATCGTATCGAGAATTTTCGCTTGAGATCCCAACTGGCCACCTAGGGTTTGCATGGCTACTTTGTAAAGATGGATGCGCAAGAGGCTGAGTTCAACTCCGGCCTTTGCAGCGTAAAAGGCTTTGACTTCATTCACCTCATTTGAGGCAACCACATAGTCCACGCTGGTGTCATAACTGAGCTCCACAGAAATCCAAATCAGCATTGTGAGTGCCATCAGAGCCATTAAAAGGGCCACGCCCCGTTGATTCCCAAGTCCTGGCTTCATTGTTGTCCCGCCCCATCGCCACCCGGTCCACCGGGGACAATTCCGGGAGGCAGTTCAGAGTTGTCACCTGTGCCTGCCTCTTTTGTGGCCGCTTTTTTGTTCCCTGGATTTCTCAAGGCAGCAACCTGTGTCATCCGAAGGGTCTTCTTTTTCTTGCCTTCGGTGGCTTTCGTTTCTGGGTCAGAGATCTCTAGCGAAATTTCCACAGCGTATGGGAATTTCGACTTTGTCGTGTCATCACCTCTTTCGTTGCTGGCCCAGAAGTCTATCCACTCTTCTTCGTGGCCGGGGCCGATGTATCGCAAAGAGAAGTCCTCCACATTTTCAAGCAGAACAGTCTCTGATCCGCCTTTGGTCACATCGGATCCCAAATAGCTATCGACTCTCCGCCAAAGACAGCTGGAGGACTTTTGCTGGGAGGTTCGTCTTCGGCAATTCTTTAATTCATAACCAATCTCAGCAATCGAACTGACTTTGTCATCAGCCCTCATTCTCACATTGCTTAGGCTGGTGAAAGACAGATTGTCTTTTTCTCCGACAAACTGAGTTTGGACTTCAACGGGTCGCTGTTTTAATTTTTCAGGCTGAAGCCCAGGATCTCCAAAGTCTTGACTAGGAGTTGCGCCAGGAGCTAGAGGATCCCCTGTTGCCTTCGGAGGGGTCTTTTTGCCCTTCTTTTGCGCTTCTTTAATTCTTTTTTCTCTTTCGACAATGGCTTGGTTGTAAAGTGTGATGTTCGGGTCGTAAAACTGAAAAGCCAAGTTTAAATCTCGCTCCATAACTTTCAGCGCATCCCTCAATGTGGCTTGGCGATCAATATTGCTTTGAATTCGAGTCTTACTCGAGAGGGCATTCCGAATGGCGCTGCCAGTGTAGATCGACATAAAAGACAAAATCGCAAGGGAGATCATCACTTCAAGGAGAGTCATGCCTCTTTGGTTTCTCAATTGGCACTTCCTTGCGGGGCTTCGCCAAGGCCAATCTCACTTGAGTAATCGACAAAATAGGTGGTTGCTGAAAACTTCACCTCTTTCTTCTGAGCTTTCACAAAGATCGTGACCTTTAACTCTTTGACCGATTTTGAGATCAAGTCGGTCATTTGGCGAATCATATTTAAAGTGGTTTCATCCGCCTGACCTTCTCCAATAATAATGGAGGCGAGATCTGGGAACTCCAACTCTCGACTCTCCATTTCCCAGCGGTAAGCAGGTTGCTCGGTGCCAAAATCCCCCGCTTCGTTTTCGGGAATTTCAGTGAGGGGTTTGTCTTTGTAGAGAGCTTCGAATTCCACCATTTTCTTTTGAAGAAGTGTGGCGCTATTATTAAATATATTGGCTTTTCTTAGTCGAAGGCTATTGGTGGTCCATGAGTTATTGAGAACAAGGAGACCTCCCCCCAAAATGACCAGAGCAATCATAACCTCTAAGAGAGTGAAGCCACCTTTTTTCATTGGTTCTTCATCTCCTCAAGACGCATGGACGGAGAGAGCACCTCAGCTCTTCCCGTCAAAGGATGAATAGAAATGGTCCACTTTTGGTTGCTCTCCGGTCTTAAAATATGAATGGCCGCCTCTTCCACAAGCCCTTGAGAGAGGTAATGGATGTAGGCTTTCCCTTGAGTCATAGGCTTTTCAACGCGGTTGATTTCCACTTCTGAAATGTAAACATCTTTAGGAATTTGTAAGGGATTTTTTAAAATATGGCTGTCAACGGTGAAGTCTTTTGTGAGCGCCTTTTTCTCTTCCTCGCTCAAGTTCTTTAAGTCTTCGGCTTCTTTTTCGGAATCTTTAATGACGGAGGCTCCGGAGCCCTTTTCCACGTAAATGCTTTGAGTGGAGTTTGGTCCGCCTTCTCCAAGGTCAATCACCATACGGTAGGTCACGCCGTTTAGCTTTGCTCGAGTGTGGAGCTCTCTTGATAGGACTGTAGTTTTTCTGAGTACAGCTCGAAGTTCGCCCGAGCGATTGGTGAGCCGTCCTATCCCCATAGTGAGGGCGAAGCCAAGGATCGCAAGCACGATCATAATTTCTATGAGAGTGAATCCTTGGCTGGATTTTAGGTTAAACTTCCTCAATGGACCTCAACTTTAAATTCAACTAGAGTTCTTCGGAGGAGATGTCTTTATTTTCTCCTGATCCGCCTTCAACTCTGTCTTTTCCAAGACTTTTGAGCACAAAAGTGGCTCCATCACTTTCATAGACAAGATCATTGCGCCATGGATCTTTGTTCACTTTTTTAACATAAGGCTGAGGTCCCCAATTGGAGCAAGAGGGTGGAGCTTCGACAAGGGCTTGAAGACCCTCCTCTGTGCTTGGATATTGCCCGCAGTCCGTGTAGTACATGTCTAAGTTTTTCTGATACTCGCCAATTTGAATTTTTGCTTGGCGAATGTTGGCCGAACCCAGTCGTCCCATCACTTGACCAATAAGAACTGTGGCCAATCCTCCAAGAATCACAAGAACAACCATGATTTCAAGAAGGGTCATCCCTTGTTCATTGGCGCGAATTAAGTTTGTCCACTTTTTAAGCATTTCTAAAATCTCCTTTTATTGTCTTCATTTCTAAATGAACGAATTACTGAAGACCCGATTATAGCGGCCATAAGATGAAAACGGAAATGAAAGATTTTTAACATGACTATGGTGCGAACAAAAATATTTTTGGAGATTGAACCTCACTGACATTGGACCTCACTCTCCTCAAAGGCGCGTCCGTCCCTGGACTCACAGCTTTCGCCATCCTGGCTCGCTGAGGCCTTTGAGGAGAGTGAGGTCCAATGTCAGTGAGCTCACACTTTGAGAGGGGAAGATTGAGCAAGATTGGGGCGGGGAGAAGGAGGTTTTAGGATTCGTGGAGAGAGTGACCTCCCCCGAGAGAGCATGTGTTTGGGCTTTGTAGGAATCTGATTCAGAGGGCTCAATCTAAGAGAGCTCACAACTCTTTATTGGGAATTGATTCTTTAGTCTTTGACTAAGGGCTAGGTTGGCTTAGAGCTCAACTTGGCTTGAGTTTGTCTTCAGCGTGTAAGAGGCGACTCCCTGTCCCTTCTTCCCACCAATCCCACCTTGGTCTTTCGTCCTCACTTGAGATTTGAATTCCATCTCAGAGCGGCCTCAGCGAGCCAGGATGGCGAAAGCTGTGAGCCCAAGGATGGGCGAGCCGTTCTGAGATGGAATTAAAATCTTAAGTGAGGGCGAAGGAATCACCCGCACAGACTAGAAAGCTCAAACATCGGCACCATGACTGCAAAAACAATCACGCCGATAACGCAACCCATTACTACGATCATGACAGGGGCGAGAAGAGAGGTTAGTCCATCCACGGCATTTTTCACCTGAAAGTCATAGGCGTCACTGACTTGGGAGAGCATGTTTTCAAGCTCTCCGGTTTTTTCACCAATGTTGATCATATGAATCACAATGGGGGGGAACTGGCCGGATTTTTTTAAAGGACCTGCAATCGATTCTCCTTCAGAGATGTTTTCTCTGCCGATGTCAATGGCTCTGGCAATGACCTCGTTATCAACCACATTTCGAACGATGGACATGGCTGTGAGCATGGGAACTCCACCGTTGAGGAGAGTTGAAAGAGTTCTGGTGAAGCGGGAAACCGCAATGATTCGTCCCAGTTTTCCAACAACGGGAAGTTGAAGGAAAATCGCGTCCCACTGAGCTCCTCCTGCCGGAGTTCTCTTCCAATTGAGAAACAAGAGGGTGATTCCAACGATGGCGCCTAAGATCACCATCCAGTAGTTGACCATAAATCCACTGATCGCAATCACCATCTCTGAGTACCAAGGCATATTGAGCTCAGGAGTGGAGTCGAAAACCTCTGTGATTTTTGGAATCACGAAAACAAAGAGAATTCCTAAGACCACAATGGTCAAAACCATCATCATCACAGGATAAAACATGGCGGACTTCACTCGAGCATTCATTTCGCTCTGAGACTCTTTAAACTCAGCAAGTCGAATGAGAATCACATCTAAAGATCCAGACATCTCTCCCGCCTCGACAAGGGAGACATAAATCGTGTCGAAAATTTTTGGATACTTAAGGAGGCCTTTGTAAAAAGCTCCCCCTTCATTCACAAAATTTCTCATCTCAGCCATGATCATCGCCAAGGTTTCATTTTCAACTTGCTCAGAAACGGCAGCTAGAGAGTCGACTAGGGGAATATTGGCTTTAATCAGAGTGGCCAACTGACGAGTCATCATAGACAAATCATCCGTGCTCACCCGGCCGGTTTTGACTTGCCCGGAACCACTTTTCTTTTTTGAGGATTTTGTTTTGTCTTTGATGTCAGTGACGAAGAGGCCATCTTTTTTCAGTTTGGCTTTTGCAGACCTTAAATTGTCGGCATCGATGACACCTTTGGTGTTTCGTCCTTGTTTATTCAGGCCTTTGTATTCAAATACTGGCATTACGCATCCAATTGGGTGCTGGTGAGCAGTTCTTCAATGGTCGTGATTCCTGACAAAACCTTCTGAATCCCATGTTGACGAAAGCTGACCATCCCATGGTCGATGGCCACTTTTTTAATGGTGGCTCCGTCTTTTCTTTGCATGATCATGGATCTCAATTCTTCATCGACAATCATCAGTTCTTGGATAATTGTTCGACCAATGTATCCCTTTTGATTGCATTCCTCGCAACCTGCTGCGCGGTAAATCTTCGCATTCTTGACCTGATCTCTGGTGAGCTCTAAGGAGCGTAATTCTAAGTCTGTCGGAATATGGGGCTCTTTGCAGTGAGGGCAAAGAACGCGAACAAGGCGTTGTGCAATCACTCCAAGAAGCGAGGTGGCGATCAAAAAAGGCTCACAGCCCATATCAATCAATCGAGGAAAGACTCCCGCACTGTCATTGGTGTGAATGGTTGAAAGCACCAAGTGACCGGTGAGAGAGGAGTTGATGGCAATCTCAGCGGTTTCCAAGTCACGAATCTCACCAATCATAATCACATCTGGATCTTGACGGAGAATGGATCTCAAGCCGCTAGCAAAGGTGAGCCCAATTTTTGAGTTCACCTGAATCTGCCCAATGCCGTGGATTCGTTGTTCCACCGGGTCTTCCACAGTGATGATATTGATGTCTGGCGCATTGATTTTGCTCAATGAGGCATAAAGAGTGGTGGACTTACCGCTTCCCGTAGGGCCAGTGACAAGAACAATTCCGTAAGTTTTTTCGAGAAGACCATCGATTTTTTTTAAGCTGTCTTGAGAAAACCCAAGCTGCTCAAGCTCGAGAATCACATTGGATCGATCTTGGAGACGCATCACAAGGCGCTCACCAAAAGCAGTGGGAACGGAGCTGAGACGGACATCAATGTCTTTGCCGGCTAGCTTTAGCGGGATTCGTCCATCCTGAGGAAGTCTTTTTTCGGCGATGTTTAAATTGCCCATCACTTTGATTCTGGAGGTGATGGCATTTTGAAGTTTTTTAGGTGGTTTGTAAATGTCATACAGAACGCCATCCACTCGAAAGCGAACCACCATATCTTTTTCGTAAGGTTCCACATGAATGTCCGAAGCTTTCTCTTTGACGGCTCGAAAAAGAAGGGTGTTCACCAGCTTAATCACTGGAGCATCATCATCTCCGGCCTCGAGAAGATCGATGACTGGGTCGTCCAAGTCATACTCTTCGCCTTCGATATCCGCCAAGCCATCAAGAGCCGAGGTGGCCTTTTCGTAAACTCGGTTGATCGCATCTTGAATCCGGACGGAGGTGGTCACTAAAGGAGTGACTCGCTTTCCAAACCGAACTCTTAAATCGTTTAGAACCTTTTGATTCATTGGGTTTGAAGTTAAAACCAGCAGTCGATCCGGTTCTTCTTTAAAGGGAAGAATCTCGTGAGTTTTTGCGTAGTTGATCGGGATGTCTCGAACCAAATCCACCACGATATCATTGACGGGGATGTCTTTGATAAATTCGACAGAAAGATATTTGCAAAATTCAGCCAAAGCCTCTTCTGGTGTGCTGAAATTCGTTTTTGCTAGCAAACTCTGTAGGGTCTTGCCGTCCACATGAATGTGATGAAGAGCTGTTTGGAGTTGCTCTTCTGAGACGCTGGTCCCTTTTTTAATAAGAATCTCGAAGGAAGGTGATGCCATATCTTATTTGAGACTACTTGAATTCCTTAAGCATAACAATAAAGGAGGCTGAGCTAGACCTTGGATAGGGGGCTCTTTTCATTTGTTTTAAACTCGTTTGATTGTTGAAAAGGAAAAGTTCGGCTTTCAAAAGGACCTCTAGAGTCAAAGAGGAGCTAAAGAAGAGACCCATGAGTGAGAAGTTTCTGTGCACATGGGGTGTTTGAGGCTTTGATGGGTGTCAACATACTAGACAGTCGAAGATCAGGCTTATTTTCAGAGTCCAGTCTCAAGGTCCTGAAATGATTTAAAAATTCAATAGGTATGGACCTTGCTCCGATAGAGTTCCATATGCTTGAAACAAACCAGAAAAAACTTAAATTTGTAAGTTGGATGGCTCCACTTTTAGTCATTTTTGGTTGGGGTGCTATCGCTGATACTGGAACTTCAAGAGTTATACTCAATTTTAGAGGCTGTATCAATGGATGTGACACGGGCAAAAACGTTGATCCAGGGGAGTCCTTTGACATTATTGAAAAAAAAGGCGCTTGGCTGAACATCAAAAGAGCCAACGGTGAGACCGGTTGGGTTTACAAAGGGCCTAACAGAAAACCCTTCGTTAAGGTGAGCAAAGGCCAACTGAACTCGAGACAGACAGCAGCAGAGACTCCCGACGAAGAGAATGAAGACAAATCTTACGGAACTTTAAAACGAATTAAAAATGGCTCCTCGCTAAATATCCGAAAGCGGCCCACCTCTCGAAGCCGAAGAGTGGGTGCAATTGAGAACCCCCGGCAGGGTGAGCCCGAGGCCTTTGAGATCATCGGCCAAGCTAAAAATGGTTGGTATCAAGTAAGAACCACCTCGGGCGTCGTTGGTTATGTCTCCGACAATTACGTTGAGAAGGTTCCGGGGCCTTCGGCCTCCGATGTGACGGGGAGCGTTCGTCCAGAGACGGTACCCACAAGTCCATCTCCTACTAGTCCTGAAGTTGGTGGCCAGGCTGTTCGTGATGAGGTGGTGTCCCCCGTCCCAGATTACATGGGAACGACGAGTGATCAGATTGCAGATGCCATTGGGGTAGGAAAGCCTCAACCATCGCCCGATGACGGCGAATATGAGGTTGCTGAAGTCGGAAACGAAGAGGTTGAACCTTCTGAAGAGGGTTTAGCTGCTGCTGAAACGGATGAGCCAAAGCAAGAGGGTCTTGGTCTCGCAAGCGCTGAAACAGAGGCTGATATCTGCACAGACTGTGATGATGGAAATCGGCGAGATGTGATGACAATTCCGCAGGAGGTCCTTGTCGCTTCTGCAAAGCTTCTGGACAAAGCTCCAACGAAAACGCCAATTATTGCGAGCGGATGCACCATCGGCTCGCCCTATGGTATGAGAAAGCATCCATTGCTGAAGACAAGAAGAATGCATTACGGGCAAGACGTTCGATCAGGGGGAAGGTCGTTGGAGTTGAGGTCACCTTTGGCGGGCACAGTGGTCTTTCGTGGTCGCGCAGGAGGCTATGGAAATCAGATCAAGATAAGACTTTCGAATGGATACACGGTATCCTATAGTCACATGAGAAGGCCTGGTAAGTTTGAAGTTGGATCTAAAGTTAGTGCTGGGACGGTTGTCGGAAATGTTGGTTCGACTGGACTTTCATCGGGGCCCCATCTTCATCTGGAAGTTTTTAACCCCAAAGGGCAACGGGTGAACCCGCTGAAAGTTTTTAAACGCAATGAAATTTGTGGGTCGGCCTAAAGATGAGGATGAGCTTATGAAAAATAAAATTTTAATCCTATTTTTTTCGATACTTTTTATGATGTCCCTTGGAGGCATTGGATCTCCGAGTCTAGCAAAAGGCATAGCTAGCTCGACGGCAAAGCAAGTGCTTTTTAAAAAGTCTTATGATCAATATTGTGCGGGATTGAAGCAAGTTCCAGCAAGAGACCGAAAGTTGTTTTGTAAGTGTATGCTTAAAAAATATGTTTCTTCGGGGTACACCGATGTAGACACTTTGAAGATCATTAAAAAGATTTATGATGACACTTTGAAAACGAAAGGACTCAGTGATTACGAAAGTCTTGTTGTAAATTTTGATGCATCTTCAGTGGAAGAGTGCCTAGAGGAAGTGTCTAAAAAGTAGAGTTTCAATTGCTAAAACGCCCTCTATGTCCTTTCTATAATTAATTTCGACCCATTTGCTTATGGTTTTCTATTGTTTGAGACACTATTTATGGCCCCCACGAGCTTGGAGTTAAAAGGGGTTGAGGCTTGGAGCATTGAAATTGCAGCCGGTTGGCTCGCAATTGTTCAATGCTCCCACCTTTTGAGCTAGAACGTCTCAATCGCCGGTTCCTCATTCATTTCATCCCTCGGTCCAACGTCTCGAACTCTTCTTGGAAGAGCGTCCACGGCGAATCCATGTGGGTCTTCTCCATTCATGAATTTTTGAACAAAATCAATGCGCTCATTGATTTTGCTATCAACGATTTGGGCGTTGTCCTCCGCGTTTCTCAAAATCTTTGGAGTGATAAAGACCACGAGATTGGACTTCTTCTTTTCTTTTGTCTTCGACTTAAAGAGCCATCCAAGTATCGGGATGTCTCCAAGAATAGGAATTTTTCGAATTGTCTCCGAGTCCTCATCCTTCATGAGTCCACCAAGAACGGCGGTGTCACCTGAATCAACCACGATCGAGGTTTTAATCTTTCGAGTGGTTGTGGCAATCGAAATCTCAGAGAGCTGTGCCGCACGAATTGGGGTGTTTGAAAGACCCGCCACGTCTTGATCCACCTTGAGTTGAACTCGGTCGGTGTCAGGGCTCACATAAGGAGTGATCGTCAACTTCGTTGTGATGCTTTCTCTTTGCACACTGTTTTGGGTGGCTCCATTTTGGGTGTTGTTCGAACTTAATGAAACCGGAACTTTTTCTCCCACCTCAATCATGGCTTCTTCGTTATCAAGCACCGTGATTTGAGGCGTTGATAAAATGTTTCCACCTCCATTTTCTTTGAGAATTCGAACCATTCCTGTGATGTCGGCCACTTTAAAAGTTCCTGATCCAGAGGTGGTGCCGCCAGAAAGGCCGGGGATGGTTAGATCGAAAACACTTCCCAAGCCAAAGCCAAGGACTCCACCTTTGTCGTTTGTCGGATTGATGATCGAGTCTAAGCCACCGCTGCGAAATCCAACTCGCCCAATGCCGTTGGAGTCTTGATCAAACTTGTAGTAGTCCACACCCCAAGTGCTCGTGACGTTGGTGTTCATTTCCATAATAATGGCCTGCAGGAAAACCTGATCCCTGGGAATATCAATTTTAGAAAGGATGGTTTGAATCTTATCGTAATCCGTTTTGCCAGCAGTGATAACAAGAGAGTTTGTGATTTTATCGGCAATGACCTTCACATCTCCGCCAAAAATGGCGGTGTTTGCCGGTGCGATCTCACCAGTTGGTGTGTTGGAGAGAGCCAGCTGGGGGGCGCCTCCTTTTGAATTTTGATCTAAATTCTTCTTCGATTCAGAAGCAATTCCATTCAAGGTGTTGGCGATCTGTTCCGCCTCGGAGTGCTTCACGTAGTAAACAAAAACGCCACCGTTTTCGTCAGCTCTTAACCTAAAATCCAATCGTGAAATCAATTGTTTAATTTTTGAAATCCCGTTTCGGTTTCCCACCACAATGATGGAGTTGGTTCTTTCATCGGCAACAACCACCGAGTAAACCTCTGAACCCGAAGAGGAGGAGGAAGAGGGCGTGGTGGCTCGTCTAAATCGAGGGACACTTCGACTGGAAGATCCACCACTGCTGTCCTTATCGATGATCTTTGTCAAAAGCTCTTGGATGTCTTTGGCTCTGGCGTAACGGATGCGAATCACTTCCATTCGCTCTTCAAATCCTTGAGTGTCCAACTGATCTAAAATCTTAGCCACCCGGTCAATGTTCGCACCGTAATCTGAAATGATCAGTGAGTTGGTCGGCCCATAGGCATAAATCTCACCCTGAGTGGAGGTAAGCATTCGAACTTGCTTGTTGATCTCCTCAGCGCTCACATACTTGAGTTTGAAGATTCGTGTGATCATTTGATCTGAATCCGGGTAGTAAGCTCCAGAGTAGGTTTCGATGTTGTCTCTTTGTGCGGACCTGGCCTGTTTGATTTTATAAAATCCATCGGCCGGAACAATAGCCAAGTTGTTGATGGCGAGTGCGGACAGAAAAGCTTTGTAGGCCTCGGCCACAGTGATTCGTGTTGGGGCGATGATTGTGATCTTCCCGCGAACGTTCGGGTCCACAACAAAGTTTTTGCCAGTGAGCTCACTGATGGCTTTGATCACGTCAGCAATCTCTGCATTCGGATAATCAAAACTCTCGATCACATCGGGAAAATTTTCGTTGGTGATGTCCTCAATGGGGCTGTCCGCAAGATTTTTACCAGTCTTTTGACTGACAAAACCGGAGTCCTCTTTTTGAGTCGCGGGTGGGGTTGCCGAAGTGGTAGGGTTGCTTCCAACTTGAGCGAAACTTGGTCCACTGAATAAAAAAATCAGTGCCAATAACGAACGGACTTTCAATTGAGACGCTGTCTCTTTCATACCCAACACCCTCCTTGGTGTAAAATCCTTAAAAACAATAACAAACTCAAGTTTGGTGATGTCCCTCAGTGACAATGAATCGGGTGGACCCTCAAAGCTTCATCCAAATTCTTTCTTTTTTTCACTGAGTTTCTGTCGCTCACTTGTTCGACAATCTCCGCTTTAAGTCTGCTCCTTTATCCATCTTCATTTTCAGCTCTTTAGATGGGCCTTTAAACCAAACCCACCAAAAGAAACCTCTTGGTTAGGCTTCAATCACTTCGTCACCGTGTAGTCCATCGTTTCCGCCTGGCCATTTCTGACAATGCCTACTTTGACATTATCTGAGTTTCTTAATGCTTGGTAAAGCTCCATGGCCTTCGTTGGTGAGTTCACTTCTTCGCCATTGACGGAGTTGATCACATCCATCGGTTTAAAACCTAAATTAGAAAAAACACTTCCATCTTTGATAGAGACAAAGCGAAAGCCTTGAACCTTTCCACCTGTGCCGGGGACGATGTTTGGAACCATACGAGCTTGGTTGAGAACCTCTCCTAAATTTGCAAGTTGAGCCTCAATTTCAGACCGACTGACTGTAAAGCTGTAGTCACTGGTCTGTTGAATTTTTGCGCCGGTCGCCGCCGGAGCTTGAGACTTTCTTCCAAAGGCCAAAGCGGAATCCTTTGGGATCTCCACGTACTCAAGTCTTTGATTGGAGCTGTTTCTAAAAATCAGCTTTCGTCTTTCCACTCGAACCACTTTCCCCATGCCCTCCATGTCGTCATCAATCATAAAAGTCTGAGTTTGGTTCTTGGCTTGAATCATAATGGTTGCAATGGACTTTCTGGGGTCAGCGTGAACCAATGTGCCTTCGAGTTTGATCGGAAGTTGGGTGAGGACCGGGTCTGCATCGCGGTTCTGATCTGAAGAGCTTCCATCCTCAGATATGGGATCAGGTATCTTTCCATCTTCATTGAAAATATTTTTTTTAAAAACACTGGAGTAGTGATCCAATCCCTTCATCTCCATTCTTTCGTTAAAGTTGGGACGAGTGGGAGGGGGATTGGTTGGCAGCATCTTAGGACGAAAGTGAACGACGGTCAGGTCGGCCGCAAAATAAGCGATCAATCCAATCAAGGCATAGATATAAAAACCTTCAAAGGGAGGCCGACCTCCTGCGCTAAACATATTGCGTCCACTTCCTAACAAACCCATTCTCCGATGTTACCAAAGACCATTGAAATGTCTCATGATTTTAGCCTAACCCAGGTCGTCATTTACATAAAAATGAATGATTTACACGGACAAAGATCCAGTTTCCTCTCTCAGATGAACGATAGTTCATCAAGGTCTAGGCACAAGCTTTGCTTCACTTGAGATTGGGGAATGACTTTCGAGTCATAAAAATAAAAGGGGGGATAACAATGTCGACGTTAGTCTTTGACGTTCACACAAGCATTCATTTTCAAGATGTTAGAATGGCTTTAATCCGAATTCCTGAAGTGATTCAGAAAATTCGCGAAGTCCAAGAGATTTTAGATCAATCTCAAGTGGATATGGATTTAAGCAATTTCATTGGGTCTGATGACTCTGTCTTTTTAAAACACTACAGAAAAAAAGAATTTGCAGGGATCGTCGTTCAGCTCGGTCTTTTTGAAAGATACAAGAGAAAGGGCGATGCGCCGGAGAACCTCGTTGGGGTAACCAACTCGATCTCTGCCGTTCGAGTTCTCTCCGGAGAGATCACTTTGCAGCAGTTGGTGGAGGAAGCTTTTAAAAAGAGCGCGCCTAAAAAAGATGAGGCGAACTTGCCTGGCATTCCAGTTCTTACGGGAATTCAAATTCCGAAGTTTAAGCAATTTAAGTTGGTCGAAGGCAACTATGTGCCCTATGGGGACGAGAGGGTGGATTTAAAAAATGTTTTAGATCCTCTTGAGAAACAAGACTTGGTTTACGAGGTGGGCCTTGGGTCTTCAGGCTTAAAAGGAACCATCGAAAACGACTCTCAGCTCTCTTGGTTTTTCGATCAGCTGGGTCGTGAAAATGGTGTGGCCGCGGTCAACTGAAAAGGAGAAGTGAAATTTTGGAGGCCTAGGCCAATGAAGCAATGAAAACGTGCTCCATGCCTGGGCGATCTGGCGCCTCCCTCACATCGCTCACCTTATAGCCGCACTTTTGTAGGGAATCTGTGATTTCCTCTTTTCCGCGAAATCTAAGGGTGGAGTCAGAGGTGATGACTTCTCCGTCGGATTCAAAAACATAGGTCCAACGGAAGCTGACGAGGTCCCCTGAAACATTGGTGACTTCACACCAGGTTTCGATCTCACCCAACTCGGGGAGGTCCGCTTGTTTGTAGGTCTTTTCTTTGGTCCAATCCAGCCACGCTTTCCTCTCTGGATTTCTCGTTTCGAAAACCAAATGACCCTTAGGGTTGAGCGCTCTTCGAATGTTTTCTAAATTTTTCTCCCAAGACTCATCGGTAAGAAACACTTGGGCCACATTGCCAGTCATGGTGGCCAAATTCACTTTTATGTTGGGCAGTCGGTTCGTATCCCCCAAGATCCATGAAATTTTTTTGGATTTGACTTTGTCTTTAGCGAAATCCAGCGAGGCCTCGGCGGGATCTAGCGCCGTCACTTGAAATCCTTCTTGCGTCAGCAGCTGGGCGAAACTTCCAGTCCCGCATCCAACATCCAGAACAGACTCGGCCTTAAGCTCTTTCGCGATTTTCAAGTAATGGGTTAAGTCCTCTCGATCCCCTTCGAAGTAATCATAGATAGCAACCAACAGTGGATATGAGTAGATCAGGTCTTTCATTGGCTTCCCTTAGATCGCAAATTAAGTGCCGTCGAATGCGGCGCAAGTTGATAAGCATAGCAAATGCCCCTTAAGCCGTCTATTGCTGAGGACTATTTCTTGTGCAATTTGGCGAGGTGGCTCGAAATTTTGACATTGAGGGATCCTATTCGATTTGAGGGAGCCTTGAAGAGCCTCTCAGTTGGAACCCGATGCCCATTTTTAAAATCTTTTTCGCGAATTTCAATTATTTGCATGGGCATTAGAGGTTAAGCGTCTCTATTTTTGATAATGACCTTGTTGTGGGAACCTCGTAAAGGAAAGGATCTAAGCTGGCCGAATGAACGTATGCCTGTTTAGGTTAGATCTTCGAGAGGAGAAATTTAATAATGAGTGCTGGAAAAAAAGTGGCCATTATAGGCGCAGGATTTGGTGGAATCTCGGCTGCGAAAG
>Ga0100403_1001448_pt1 | contig 21150 bp, 21 predicted proteins | sample CryGeymet201501t_FD_83663 | JGI IMG/M metagenome (GOLD analysis project Ga0100403, IMG submission 83663) | Groundwater microbial communities from Crystal Geyser aquifers in Utah, USA - Crystal Geyser metaG 2015-01t | ecosystem: Environmental > Aquatic > Deep subsurface > Groundwater | place...
GGCTGTAATGCTATTGATGGAAATTTCACAGCTCAAAATAATATCTCTCTAGAATCACAAAACGGAATTGAGCAAATTTTAGTTGGTCAATACAAAGCGAAAGTAGAGTTTCCTTCAAAGAAGAGAATGGTTTTGTCATTGAACGATAGTGATAGTGAATTCACCTTTAAGATTCCAAAAGATACACCTATTCCTGATAATGGTAGAGTGGCTTTAACTCGTGATCAAGTTGGCCAGCCATATGATATCGTGGGAGATGTTGCCACTTTAGTTACAAGAGGAAATATTCTTGAGAACTGGCAAAGTTGCACTTTTCAAAGACCATATACCGTTTGCCGAACTGATGCTCGAGGTAACAGAACTTGCTGGACTGAGTATCGTACAGAATTTGGGCAACAATATGTTCGCTATTATATGGAAACAGTCGCTAAAGACTTTTCTTTCTCTTTAACTGATGGTGGAATTTCTCAAGGTCAGTTTATTGGCCAAGATGTAAGTCGTTATCGTCGTGATATTTATGCCGGTGACTGTCGCTAATTTTTTAATTTTTCTGTAAAGTATGTTTTGAGGCGCATTCATTGCGCCTCATTTTTTTTCAGCCATTCGATTGTTTGTTCAATCAGCCATGGCCCATCATCGAGAGACAAATCATGTCCTGCATTCTGATGTAAAACAAAGGGTGAATTATATTTTCTAGATAACATTTCGCTATTGATAAAAGCTGCAAGCCGATCATTTTTGGTGGCCAAGAAAAGTACTGGTTTGATTATTGAAGGTGGAGATTTAAAACGAGAAGCAGCGAAAATTTGTCGAATAAAAGTTTCTCGTTTGATCGGAGCATCTTTGGCAAAACCGGCCCAGCGATCGAGTAATTGATCATTGATTTCAGTCATGTTTGTGGTCATAGTCAATATGGCCCTTTCTCTTTCCCTTAAATCATTCTTTATAAAGAGCTTTGCAATCATTTGAATAGTTTCTAAGCTCATTCTCTTAAATATAGAGACCTGCTCAGAAGAGGAAGAGTTAACGATGATTCCTGTTTTAAAATCTTCAGGATAAAGAGAGAGCCATTCTAAGGCTATCATCCCCCCCATCGATATACCTAGAATTGACCAAGGTCCGTTAAACTTTTTCTTTAAGGACTCAAGTTCTGATCTTAACTCTTTTACGTAATCCGAAATCATAAATGGAGCAGGTGAGTTATGCTTTTCACCAACTCCGGGAAGGTCGAGAGGCACGGCCTTGCCTCCGTTTAATGACTCCTCGAGTTTTTCGGGAAAATTTCCCCAATGTCTTTTTTCTCTAACTAATCCTCGTAACAGAATCAAATTGTTCATATCCAAGCCTCTTTATTGCGGACTAATTTGAACATGAGTTCAATGAGTCTAAGATGTCTCCTCATTGTTCTATCATAGCGATGGGTAACCATAGGGTTGAAATATCCGAGCATTGAAAATATTTGTCTTGGATTTTTCTTAAGCCAAATCCAAGAACCCATCTCCAATGTCCATGGTATGTAAACATTCTCTTTAAATTGAACAGAGTGTCGATGAAGATCAAAAAGATAATCCCAAACATCACCTCGAATGGTGTAGCTGGCTGATTGAGGTTCGATAATGTAAACGTGTTGAGGAAATGTCTCGTCAATTCTGTCTCTTATATTTTGAACTTCTCTAGTTCGAGGGAATGGGGCAGATGTCTTTGAATAGGGAAACCAAAATCTATCTTTCATTCCGAAGCCAGAATGGAAATCAATACTCATAGAAGTTGTTGCTGAAAAAATATTTTTTTGTACAAATTTTACAAGTGCTTGAAGTTCTTTCTCCATTTCAGCACCATTTACTCCTCTATACCAAGGAAGCTTGTTACTGATTCGATGACCTGAAACAAAAGGTGTTGTACTCAAATGCTCATCCATTTCCACGGGAGCATTTCGCATAAGATCGATTCCATTGGGATTCGATCGATTATTTGTCGACATCCCGCCTGGGTTGATTAATGGAATAGATACAATTCGACTCGTTTCCAATAAAGCATGTAAGTCTCGATCCCATTCAAGTTCTTTCATCAAAGTCGACAAAAAATTTACGACAACATGTGTCCCAATTTTCTCTAACCCATGAACTCCTGCAAATAATCCAAGAGTCGGAGCTACTGGATCCTGACAACCAATCTCAAAACCTAGGATTGGATAAGAATTATGTCCCACTTGAATCCTTGTTAATTCTTCTGAATGAAAGAGGGGATGTTTAATATTTGCTAACTCTTTAACAAGTTTTAGTTCGGTAAAATCGTTCACAAAAAATTCCTAAAAAATTTTAAATTCGGCCAAGAGAGGTAGATGGTCGGAGAGCTTCTTCCATGGACCTTCCTTTAGTCCTTGAGCTTGAATGGCTTCCAAATTTCTATAAAATATTCTATCAAGAGACAAACCTGGTAGGAAAGAAGGAAATGATTTTACAAGGTCTCCTTCATGATGATGAAAAATTTCTAGTAAATCTAAATCTTGATTTAACTTTTGTATAATGGTTTTTCGCCAATCATTAAAATCGCCACACAATAAAAGCGGACTTTCGACTTGAATTTTACTTTCAATAATTGAAACTATCTTTTCAGTTTGCGCAATCCTACCACTTTCTAACAAATTGAGATGTGTACAAAAAAGATGAAGAGGATTATTTAGTCCAATATCAAGATCTGCAGAAAGAAGTCCTCTATGTTCAAATCTATTTGTCGTTAGATCGAAATTAATAATATTTTCGATTGGAAACTTAGAGAGAATGGCATTTCCATGATGGCCATTTTGATGAAGTTTATTTGCACCATAAGCAAAGTACTTCCATTTATCATGAGCGAGATATTCAACTTGATTATGATCTGGCCAAAAGTCTAGATCGTGTTTGGAATTAATTTTATGTCCAATAACTTCTTGAAGAAAAACAATATCGGCATCGATACTCCTCAAGTGCTCTCTCATTTCCTTTAAAATAAATTTTGTTCCTTGGGGATTCATCCCTTTGTGAATATTGTAGGAAATAATATTTAACCTCTTCATAACCAATACCGTATGAGCCTAAAAAAGGGGACAACAATCCCAGGAACCATATACCTTTTTATTATATCACTAAGTTGTACTGGCCGTGATTGTTGTAAATCATATGAAAACTGGTTAATGATCGAGTTTTTAGCTACTTGCGATTCTGGAGCATAATCTATTTCTAAGTCATGACGATGACTTCTCGAGTTTAAGTTACTTGAGCCTAGAAGCACCCAATCATCTATAATTGTATTCTTGGCGTGTAAGACGGTTGGAAGATATTCATAGATCTTTACGTCAGGTCCTTTGATTAAACGATAAAAAATAGAATTAATTAATGGAAAGTACTTCATATCACTTTTGCGTGGAATGAGAATTCGAACATCTATTCCCTTATTGGCCGCATCATTAAGATGCTGAAGTATTTTATTATCTGGAACAAAATAGGGTGTAGTGATCCATATTCTTTTCTTTGCAGTTTTTAATCTATAGATAAAATCATTTTGAAAATATTTTCGAAGTTGTTCAGTATGATTAATTCTTAATGATGATTTTCTTGGAGATAAAGTCTTTCCAAATAGCCTACAATCGAGGAATTTTCCTTCCCAACTTAATTCAAAGACCTCTTTTACAAGATCTGCAGGTTTTCCTGTCACCCTTATTGAATTATCTCTCCACGAAAAGTCTCCGCTAAAACGTCTTGAATGTAATTGGCTCATGTTGATGGAACCAACGTAAAGAATTTTATGGTCAAAAAGACAAAGCTTGCGATGATTTCTTTTATTAATTTTCACAAGTGAATTAAAATGGTCAACTATGGAATGAGATTCAACTCCTGAAATGCGCCAAGGGAGGGGGTTATGAATTTTGAGTTTAATACCAAGTTTTCTAATAAATTTAATTTGTAAGGAAGTGAGCGAACAAGAACCAATGCCGTCGACGATGAGTCTAACATCGACGCCTCTATGTGCAGCTGCGGCCAGACTTTTAATGATTGATTTTCCAATAGAATCAAATTCAAAAGTATAAAACTCCATCCAAATAGTTTGTTGGCTTCGTCGTATCTCAGAGTTTAAAGATTGAAAAAAATGGTCTGCATCATGATAAAGAACTTCGCTAGGAGAGTATTGTTTTAATAAATTCTTATGCCCCATTGATATAAAATAGACCCTTTTAAGACATTTAGAAGAGGCTTTTCGAAATCAAAGGAAATCCTAACACAATCCTAAATTTCAACTTCTACTAACCAAATCCTAATTTAATCCTATGATAATTCAAACTGTCTATTGAAGTGCAATGTATGCTTCAATTTATTAAGAAAGAAGTGAAGGAGATTTTTTGAATTTCAGAAATGCAACTTCTAAGCAGAATAGAGAATTAGTAGAGTCCATTCAATGGTTAACAGAACTTGTCTCTATAAATTCTCAAACAAAGAATAAAACAGGTGTTAATGAAGCTCAAAATTTTCTAAAAGAAATTTTGAGTAGAATTGGTATGGATGTCAAATTGATACCTCATCCGAATCAATTGAGTGGCGATTTACTTATTGCTGAATACGGTAATGAAGATGCTCCAGCTCTTAATTTGATTTGCCATGTCGATACTGTTTTACCACCTGATCAGAATCATGCTTTCCATATAGATTATCAATTAAATCAGATTTCAGGTTCGGGTGTCGCCGATGATAAAGCAGGTGTGATCATCGCCATACAAACTTTAAAAGAATTGATTCAAAACAATTCTCCTAATCGTTTTAAAATCAGACTGATAAGTTCTCCAAGCGAAGAAACCGGATCTATTGGCTGGCATGCTTTATTTTCTCATCTCGGAAGTAGCGCTATCGCGAATCTAGGGCTGGAGCCTTCTATGATCAATGGGGATGTTATAGTCTCTCGGAACGGAAACCGCTGGTATAAAATAAATATAAAAGGGAGATCTTCTCATGCTGGACGATTTGGAGAGCAATCAATAAATGCATCACATGAGCTTGCCCGAATTATTTATGAACTTCACGGCCTTAATAATCATTCTGAAAAAATAAAGCTTAATATTGGTTCTTTTTCAGGAGGGGCTGGGCACTATAATATTACTTGTGGAGAAGCAGAAGCAAAACTCGATGTTCGTTATCCCTGTTTTCATTCGAGAGATCATCTTCATCAATCTATTCTTAATCTTCTCAATGATCTTAAATGTCCTTGTTTTTTAACAGGAGAATTCGCTCAAGTCGATTGGTTGCTGGAAGATGATTGTCCTCCACTTCCTTATCAATTAAAGAACAAGTACTTAGTTGATAATTATCTTCATCGTATCCAACTCATTGAAGAAAGAAAAATTCAAGGTGTGCATTCAGGTGGAGCAGCAGACATAAACTATTTTACAACAATTAATAACTTTAACCTGGATGGTCTTGGTGCGGTCGGTGCCGGCTTGCACACTAAAAAGGAATATATAGAAATTCAATCTCTTCTGACTCGTCGAATTGCTCTCAATTTTTTAATAAGAAATATATTCGAGGATAAAGTTCAATTTAGTAATATAACTCATGATGAGTTCACTATGACAGGAGACACACTATGATGAACACTTTAACCCAATTGAAGTCATTACCCTTTAGACTCTTTCGTCTGCCAAAAGCATGGGATATCAAATTCTCTCCACGCTTTTTATCTTACGCTCCTACAATGAACTTGTTTATTGAAACACCTAAGTACATCCTTCAAAGTGCAACTCGAGATCAGCTTATCGAACTCTTTGAGTTGCGTTATCAAATCTTTTTAGAAGATGGTACAGAAGAAGAAGAGAGCAATTATGATCTTGATCAGTTCGATCATGTTTGTGATCACATTGTAATTCTAGACAAGGATTCAAAAAAGATAGTTGGAACTTATCGAATACTTTGTTCAACTTGGACTGAAGACTACTATTCTCAAGGAGAATTCTACCTTGATCGCTTCTTTCAGGAGTCGGGAATTAAGCTCGAATTAGGTCGTGCTTGCATTCATCACGGTCATCGCAATGGAGCTGTCATTGATTTACTCTGGAGAGGAATTGGTGAATACAGTGTAAGAAGTGGCGCCCGTTATTTGTTTGGATGCAGCTCTATTAAGACAACGTCTCGTGATGATGCTATGGCGATTTCTCAATTTTTTCAAAATCAGCAAATGATGGGTAATGAGTATTGCATTCATCCAATTGGAAAATTTGACATGAAACTAACTCAAGAAGAAATTCAAGGAATTCAGCAAGATGAAATTGAGACTAAGAAATTAATTCCCCCATTATTAAAATCTTACCTCTCAGCAGGGGCTTTGGTTTATGGAGCACCCGCATTGGATATTGATTTTAAATGCCAAGACTATCTCACGATTATTGACCTTGAAAATCTTAATCCAAGCTATCGAAAGCGCTATTTCAAGGAGGCTTAAGTGATAAATACAATATTGGCCCTTACAAGAGGATTCATGTTTGGTTTATGTGCCTTCACATATTTTTTAATAACAATTCCCATGTATCCTCTCTATTTAGTTTCACCTCATCAAATGAGAAAACTATTAATTAAAATTATCGGGTTGTATTCAAAGTTTGTTCTCAAGTTCTTAGGTATTTATGTCAATGTTTTAGGAGAGTATAATAAAGATAGAAATTATCTCATTGTTTCAAATCATCTTTCTTACATAGATGTCTTGATTATCGCGAGTCATTTTCCATCTGCCTTTGTTACAAGCGTCGAGATGAGAGACACTCCATTCTTGGGGCATATTGCGAAGTTGGGAGGATGTCTTTTTGTTGAAAGAAGAAGTCGTGCTAATCTTTCTCAAGAGATTAAGGAATTAACCAATGGTCTTTTATCTGGAATAAATGTTGCCATCTTTCCCGAAGCTACATCTTCCGATGGGAAAGAAGTACTGCGCTTTCGTCGGCCTTTATTTCAAGCAGCTATAGATTCAAAAGTTGAGGTTTTGCCTTTATGTTTAAACTATCGGTACATCAACTTTGAGCCAATCAATCTAACTAATAAAGATAAAGTTTTTTGGTATGGTGACATGACTTTTGGAAAGCATTTTTGGGAACTTCTGAAAACTCCAAGAGTAGAGGTCGATCTTAGTTTATTGCCAGTTATTGAAACCCAAAAAGATTGGGATAATGCCATTTTAGCGCAAACTGGCCATGAAAGAGTAAGTGCTTCTTATAATCCTATTTTATGTTAACCAATTCTCCATGGAGGCATGATGTCTCCGTGGTATTCATGTACTTTTTCTGAAATGCGATCGAGGAGGGAATTGGCCTCAAGAACATCGCAAAGTTCATCCATAACGACTTCTTCGCCTTTTTGGTAAGAGAGTGGGATACCGCAAGTAAAGAAGACATGTTCTTCACTATTAAAATCAGTTGTAATGGTTAATGAGCAGAACGAGAGCTTGCCCGTTTCAATATCTTTGAGATTAAAGCCCCTGAGCTTTTGAAAGCGAGGATCCAAGGGGCGAAAAAGATGATCTTCTTCTACCAATATTCGAAATTTTAAATCGTTATAATCGAGTTCAAAGCCCATGGCCCATGGTGCCAGTTTTCAACTGCTTTTGCAATGAATGGGCTCCGTGATATTGTTACCTATGGAATATCGCTGTCTAAATGAGCAATTAGAAGTTCGTGCCAAGAAGGTGGGCGATGAATGGGTATTAACTTCCCAGGAAGGGGAATGGGTTTCTCCCTTGTCTGAACTCAATTGGAATCAAGAGTCACAGCGCACTCTTATCAAGTGGGTTGCTGAACGATTTCCACCCTTTGCTCATTCAGAAGAGAAACTCCCAAAGTTTTTTTTAAAAAGTGAGATTAAGGACAGAGTCATTTTTTTTGGCGGAACTTTTAATCCCTGGCATATGGGACATCGAGTTTCCTTAGATATGTGTCCATTTGGTCCCGTGGTTGTCGTGCCAGATCAAAACCCCTGGAAGGAAGTTCAACAGAGAGAGAATATTTGGAATTATTATTTAGATATTTGTCGCAAGTTAGAAGAAACAAAATATTCGATATATCCAGGCTTTCTTCTATTAGATATTGCCAATCCTACGATTGATTGGATTTCTAAAATAAAAATTGCATCCAAATATCTTTTGATAGGTGAGGATTCTTTTCTCAATATTCAAAAGTGGAAAGAGTCTGATCGACTTCTCAATTTGCTTTCCGGACTTTTTGTTTCACCACGGGGCGAAGACTCAGAAAAAGTTGGCAAGTTGAGGCAAGAATTAAAGCAGAAATATCCTAACTTGATTGTTCAATTCTTAGATCATCATGAATATGAAGATCTCTCCTCAACGATACTTCGCAAAAAGTAAAAAAAAAAGCCGGAATAAATCCGGCCTTCTTTTTAAAAATCTTTTTTAAATTACTTAACTTTCCAATAATGTTCGATCACCAACTGACCTTGGAATTCGAATGGAACGTCAGCAGCAAGTGGAAGAGCTGACATAACAGCTTTCTTCTTCTCAGTTCCTTCAATATTGAAAGAAGCTGGAACTGAAGGTAGACGTGGTCTTTCTTGAGCTACTTTATAGTTTTGGTTGTTATAGCCTTTGTCTGTAAGCTCGATGGTGTCACCAACACTTACTGAGAAGCTAGCGCGGTCAACGACTTTACCGTTAACTTTAACTTGTCCGTGAGAAACCATTTGATTGGCTGCCAACATTGATGGTGCCCAGTTCAAACGGAATACAACGTTTGCAAGTCTGCATTCTAGGTTGATAACCAAAGTATCGATCCATGCACGAGACTTGTCTCTTTTTGCATGACGTACGTATGTTACTAGTTGCTTTTCTCTTAAAGAATAGTGGTAAACCAACTTTTGCTTTTCTTTCAAACGAACAGCGTAGTCAGAAATTTTCTTTCTTACGTTTCCGTGTTGACCAGGACCGTATGGGCGTCTTTCAAGAGCGCCAGCCTTACCAAGACCTGGAAGTTCAAGCCCTAGGGCTCTTTGCAATTTAAAACGTGCTCTACCTGTCGTACTACGTGCCATTGTCACTAACCTCACTAACTATAGACTACAAAAATTAGGAGCAATGTTTATCACTTATTCGAGCGTCTCGTCAACTGTCCAAACCCTTAATTTCTGAGACTATTCCGGACAAAGTCGCGGTAGATTTGATGCAGTTTCAGATACATAGGTCCAGGAACGCCCTGCCCAATTAATTCATCATCAATTTTTGTGATGGGAACAATTTCTCGGGTCGAGCTGGTGAGGAAGGCTTCTTGAGCTGATTTGAGCTCATCGGCGGTAAAATTATCTTCCACCATTTCAATGCCATGTTTTTTACCAATAGTGAGGAGAGTTGAGCGGGTAATCCCTTCAAGCAGCCCAGCTTCGAGAGGCGGAGTAATTACTCTGTCCTTTCTCACCATCCAAATATTATTAGTGGTTCCCTCGGTCACATAGCCTCTCATATTAAGAAGGATGGCGTCGAAAGCTCCGACTTTTTTGGCCTGATGATGGGCCATCACGTTGGATAGATAGTTTCCTGACTTGAGATTGGGATCAAGTACTTTTTTCGGTAAACGTCTCAGATCGGCAATGATCATATGGACGCCTTTTTCATACCACCAAGTGGGGTTCTCAGGCAGTTCTTTGACGATAATGACTAAGTTGTTGTCGTCTGAAAGATTGGGATCAAGCCCAATTTCGCCTTCACCTCGAGTAATGATAATTCTGATATAGGCACGAGGGATCCCAAAGTGATCGATTGTTTTTTGGACTTCGCGAATAATGTCCTCGCGAGAATACTTAAGATGCATTTCAATTTTTGAAGCTGAGGACCAAAGGCGGTCCAAGTGCTCTTTCATCAGAAAAGGTTTCTTGTCGTAGGTCAAGGTTACTTCATAAATAGAATCTCCATACAAGAAACCACGATCGAGTACCGGAATACTGGCCTTCTCTGGAGGCAAAATCTGTCCATTGATGTTGATAATCATTTGCATGAAGAGTCCTTATTCGAGGTCTATTTATGCTTAAAATTATGCTCCTGGGAAGAGAGCAGGTCTAGTGGAGAGTTTGATTGACGAATTGTGTTGTTGATAGGGATAATAGATAGGTGTTGAAAACATTTGCAATATTTCTGGTTTCTTCAATTTTATCATTGGCTCACGCTGCCACTTCTGTTCGCTATTACACTGATGTCGATTTTTATTCCACGAATGCGGGAGCGAGTTACCTCACTTTAAATGTCGAAACCTCTGGCGATGGTAGTTCTAGTACGGCCCCTCATGTCGCTTATCTTCCGATTCGGGACGCTAGCGATAATCAGCTTCCCTATTTTACTTTTGCAGGAGCTACAAATAAGGTTCCTCAAGGCAATGGAACCACTCTTACAGGTACGCTTCGGGTTAATTTAAAAACGACGAATTCTGATGGAGCTGATCGATATCTGTATCTTGCTGTTTTAGATTCTGGCTCAGCTTACCAGATTGCGACAACATCAATGGCGACCATCGGACAAGTGACAGATCAAACCACAACGGCCGATCTCAATCTCAATAACCTTTGTGACTCCGGAATAACCCAATTTAATTGTACTGATTTCAATACGACAACAGCTCAAAAAGAAATCACCCTTTATTATTTCCTTTCGGACTCTTCGACCTTAGTTATTGGAGATCCTGTCACAATTGATTCCAGCAATAACACTGGTGGCGTTTTTTTAAAGCTCAAAATTTCTCAAAAAATTAATAGCTCAGCAACGCTCACTCTAACTGATCTAAGACCTGGAGATAAGCAGCTTACGGCCATCTATTCTGGGACTTCCATCACTAATTTAAAGCGCATTGTCGCTTGTATTAATGGCGGAGCCAATACGGTTCAAGCTCTCGGCTGTACTTTTGATAATGCACTACTGAAAGATGTGGATTCTACGAGTTTGTCTGCTGAGGTAAAGATTAAGGAATTGACCAATTCTCTTACTTACAGTGTTTCAGTTGGAATTGAAGATAAGTTTCAAATGGCGACTTTTATGTCCAATGCCCTATCGGCGACACCTCTGGCGATTGAAGCTTTGCTTGCCAAAAATCAATGCTATATTTTATCCGCGGGTTTTCAAGAAGAGCATCCGGTTGTTGAATATTACAAACACATTCGTGATCATTATTTGAAACATTTCTTTTTAGGAAAAATGTTTATTCGTTGGTATTACAAGACGGCCCCACAATACACCTCTTATATTATTGCTTCTCCGAAAGTTGCCTATACGATTCGAGTCCTCGCGACTGCTGGATTTTACTTCTCACAAATGATCTTTCCAATCATGGTCTGTCTTTTTGGTCTTTATCTCATTAGAAAACGAAAAGCTTAAGATTTAAAAAGTTCTTCAAGCTCACCAGACTCATAAAGCTCAGTGACGATATCATTTCCACCAATAAGTTTTTGACGAAAATAAAGCTGTGGGTATGTTGGCCAATTCGAATAGGCTTTAATAGCATCTCGAAGATCATAATCTTCAAGAATATTAAAAGTTTTGAAAGGAACATTCATTTGTTGAAGAATGCCAATGACGTTGGCTGAGAAGCCACACATTGGAGCCTCTGGCACGCCTTTCATGAACAAAAAAATATCACTTGAGCTAATCAAATTTTTAATTCTTAACGTAATCTCGAGTGATTTATCTGCGTCTCGCTCTGTAACGGCTTCACCTTTGACCGATGGAGCGTCTGAGTTGATAATATTAAAAGGGTTCTTATTCATAAAAATCTCCTAATCGATTAAGCCTTTTTCTCGGGCCTTCTCAATTGTTAATGTCTTAAGTTTGACGGCATGAATTTCTTGTTTCAATTTTTCTTTTAAAATATCCATCAAGACTTGATGTTGTTCAATCAGCATTTTGCCTTTGAATTGATCTGAGTAAACTGTGATCGCCAAGTGATCCTGAGTTCCAGTCATATCTTCGACCTCGATGAAGGCATCAGGTAAGTTTTCTTTGATAAGTGATTTCACTGATTCAAATGGCATTACATTGTTTCCTTTGGGATAACTGCTAAGAAGCTTGTGATGTAGGTGAGCCAACGTAAAGTATACGTGATCCAACCGAGTTTCTTGTGGAGGGGACGGATATCATTGCGGCCATTCTTGAAGAGGTAACCTGTTCTCAGCATGGCAAAGTAAAAAAGGACAGTGAGGATGGCAATACTAACGTGGATATTGAGCATCATCGGATTATTCATAGCGTGGCTGGCCTTCAAAATTGCTGAGCGAGAAAGCTCAATTTGAAGAACTAACAAGATGTCCCATATGATTGTGGTGAACATTACTTTAATGTGCGCTGCGCGATTACGGCGAAGATAAATTCCGTAAGTCATTAAAGCCACGATCAAAGTAGACTGAATCTGAAAAATTACGGCCGTCGACATGCTTTTCCTTTGAAGGTCTGAAAATCAGTAATTAACATACAGAAAAATAAAGATACTATCAATCATCAAGGAAAGTAATTAGACATGTTATCAAGTGAAAAATTGGGGCGATGGGCCGTTATTGACTTAGAAACCACTGGCATTGACCCTGGTCGCGACGCCATTATCGACGTTGGCTTCCTTCAATTTGAAGGGACAAAGCTCGTTCGTAAGTTTCAGTCCCTTGTTCGAACAGATATTGAACTGTCTCATTTTATTCAAAAGTTAACAGGCATTAATAATAAGATGTTGAGCCGAGCTCCTCAGTGGAGTGAGGTTGAAGCTGATGTTCTTGATTTGGAAGGACACACTTTGTTGGCGCATAATGCCGACTTTGAAAAATCTTTTCTCAATATCAAAGCAGAGAAAATATCTAAGAGAGAAGATTTTTGGAATTTTGTCGACTCTCTCTTTTTTCTACCCCTGATCTTTCCCGAAACAGGAAGTTTTAAACTCGAGAACTTTATTGTCGAATGGGAGCTTCGTGAAGGCGGGGAAGTCCACCGTGGTTTCGAGGACTCATTAGATCTCTTGAAAGTCATGATCATGGCAAAAGAGATTTTGGAACAGGATCGTGAGAAAAAGCATGAGTTGATTGTCCTTTTGAGAAAGTATCAACTCGATAATCATTTCTTTTATCATTTTTTAAATTTAGATAGTGCTGATATTCAAGAAATTGCTGAACAAATCGAATTTGATCTCGATACTTCTTTGGCCAAGTACAAAGAAAAGCGAAGAGAAAAGTTAGAAGCAAAAGTAGTTGAAGAACTCCACCCTAATATCCTGGTCGAGTTTAGTGGTGAAAATATAAAAAACTTTTTTTCTAATGAAGAAAAACTTCAAAAAGTAGTTCCTCAATTTAAATACCGTCCTGCTCAAGAGGAACTGGCCCTAAGAACCGGACAAGCATTTAAAAACAATGTCCATGCATTGGTGCAAGCTCCTACGGGAACAGGTAAAACCCTGGGTTACATGATTCCAAGCGCTCTTTTTGCTCTAGAGAATCAAAAACAAGTCCTTATTTCTACTGGAACTAAAACGTTGCAGTATCAGGCCATGTATAAAGATGTTCCACAGTTGAGAAAACTTTTGGGACTTGATGAGTCAAAGCTCGTTATTAGACGATTGGTAGGTTCGAGTAACCATCTTTGTGAATTGATGTTTCGAAATACAGCGAAAGACCAAGATCTTCTTTTTGTTTCAAGTACTGAGGATCAAAAATTTGCAGAAGTCTTTTGGGAAATGACTTTTTACCACAATTCTCATGCTTCTTCGGAAGAAGCTATTTTACGTGATGATTTGCCCTATATCTATAAAATGAAAATAAAAGGTTTTAGAGAGCGAGAAAAAGAAGTCGCTGTCGATTTTAGGGCCTGCACGGGAAGTCGTTGTCCTTTTGCTAGCGATTGTACTTATATTAGAGGGTTGAGAGAAGCTAAAGACGCTAATCTGATTATTGGAAATCATGCTCTCATGTATAGTTGGCCAAGAGGATTTGCTCGACCTCAATATATTGTGGTCGACGAAGCTCATCGTTTAGAAGAAGAGACGACGAGAGCTTTTACATTAGAGGCCAGTCAAAGCGATATTGAAGGTTTTGCACGTTCACTTTCAACCATGCAAGGACCTGGTGCTCTTTTTTATATGATGTCTCAATCAGATCCAGATACAGCAACTGAAAAAATAAATCATCTTCGTTCTCGGTCCTTGGAGGCCCATCAAATGATGATGGATCATCTTTTGCCTCTGGGAGATTTGTTTGAAATTTATTTTAAAAAATCAAACCGCTTTAGCGATGAGTTTTGGAATGAGCTCCCAATGGTTGACCCTGATCGACCCATTGATGAATTAGGGCGTGCCATTTTTAATCATCTCGAGAGTCTTCGTTTCATTCTTGGGAATTATTATAATGATCTTTTGCCCTCTATTACTTTATACCAAGATAAAACGTTAAATGATGAAAAGGAAATAACCGCTTTTACTCGTTTTGAAAGCTTTGTCGGTATTTTGGAAGATCTCATTGCTGCTCTAGATTCAGCGCTTAAGAAAAAAGACAAAATGACTAATTCTCTTTTTTATCATTCCCAGCAAGGTTATGCGATAAGAAGCCAGCCGATTGATGTGGGACAAAAGGCCCATGATCAATTATTGGCGACGACTCAATCAGTTGTTTTCACTTCTGCGACTCTGGCCAATGCTAATGGTGATCAAGGAGCGAAAGGAATGGAGTGGGTGACGGGATACACTTATCTTGATCCAAGCCGACGTTTTAAAAGTGGCTTCTTCTTGCCTCCCGTTTATGATTATCTTAATAACACCAAAGTCTACCTTTGTGATAATACCCCTTCTCTTCATTCTCCCGATTATATTCCGTCAGTCTTGAAAGAGTTGGTTCCCTTGATTAAACGCCTCCATGGCAGAAGCCTTCTTCTCTTTTCTTCTCGTAAAAGATTTGAAATGGCAGTTGAGCTATTGCTTTCGGCTTTTGAAGGTCAAATTCCCGTTTTCGTTCAAGGTATGGGAAATAAAGTTGTCGATGAGTTTAAGAATTGTGGCGAAGGCGTGCTTGTCGGTATGGAAAGTTTTGGAGAGGGGATTGATATTCCTGGAGAAGCGCTTCAATTTGTTTTTGTCGATAAGATTCCTGATCTTAGACAAGAGCTTGTGATCGATCAACGACGAGCTTTCTATGATCGTGAATTAGGGAATGAGTTTGCTGATTATTACCTTGCCCATAGAGCGCGTGCACTTCAACAAAAGCTAGGACGATTGATTCGAACAGAAACTGATTACGGTGGAATTATTGTTGCTGATTCCCGCGTTCGCAATTGGAAAGGCGGAACCATGAACAAGCTGGTTAAATTGATGGAGCCTTATAAGCTCCTGAGAGCAGACCTTTCTGTTGCTTGTGAAGATGTGGCTTGCTACATTGAAGGCCGTCGAGAGAAAGCTGAGCCTTCACTCTTTATCTAAGTCGTTTAAAAATTTGATTTGAATTCTCGTTCCATGATCGTCTTTAACGATATAAGGAATGCTAACGTGCTTTGATAAAAAGACTTTTATATTAGGTAATTTCTCCATTTTCTCTTCATCGAGGTTTTGGTTATCTTCGAGCATTCGATATTGCAGCGCCTGCACTTGTTGCCCTTCAATGAGGATATTTTCGTTATTAATAGAAACCTTTTGAAAGATAATAGTCTTGGCACTTGGGGCTTCTTCAAACTTCCACTTGTTATGACTTGCAATCAAAGAGAAAAAGTTCTTACCCGAAGTATCTTCTTTCTTTGATTTCGAAAAAAGCATAGAAGTCACGGTCGTTGGTGTGGTGATGTGAAACTTTGGTCCAGATTGAATTTGGCAATGTTCTTGGCCATCTTTCGTTATAAAAAAATAATCAATAATATTATTTCTCTTATCGAAGTCATACATTTCGCGGACTATTTCATTTCCCATAGTTCTTTCAATCAGAACTTTTTGAGGAATGAAATCTTTGCTTACCTGGAAATCGACATAAATATTGAGAAGTTCTCCAGTTGCTACGCGTGAAAACATGCTGCTGAAAAAACTCATCGATAGTTCTTTTTTATCTTTATAAACTTCAAACTCTTCCTCGGCATACAAAGTGTCGCCTTTAAAATAGTTGTAAGCTCCTCGATAAACTTTCTCGCCTTTGGGCTTTCTTTTAAGTTCCATGAGTTCTATTCTAATGGAAATGTGGAGACTACCCAAGTAGAGGCAAAGGTGATTCAAAGAGAATTGACGCCAACAGTTAAGATTTATTTCAGTAGGGTTAAAAACTTGCTGACTTCAGCCCCCTTTTGGTTCCTGACTATTTTTGGCAATCTTTGTACTTTTTTGTTGGCGACTCTCGTTTATCATTTTGAATCGGGATTAAATCCTAAAATGGAGAGTCTCTTCGATGTTTGTTGGTGGGCCTTTGCGACCATTACCACAATTGGCTACGGGGATGTTGTGCCTATAACTGTTCCAGGGCGCGCCATCGGTATCATTTTAATGTTTATGGGAACAGGTTTCTTCGTTACGTATACAGCTCTTTTTTCAAACGCCTTTTTAGGTAGGGAAATTGATCGTCTTGATTATAAGATGAAGAGAATGAGCAAGGAAGTCAGTGAAATCGAACATGATGAGGAGATGATGGAAACCTCAATTGAAGAAATTAAACAGATGTTGAATAAATTAGATCAACGAATTAAGAAAAATAAAGAACGAAATTAGATTAAATAAATATGAGGAACTTTTATGTCTTATGAATTTTACAAAGTACTCCATCTCGCTATGATTTTTATTTTCATTGGTAGTGCCGCATTTCAATTTGCAAGCACGACAGCGCAAAAAAGTGTTAAGATCGCAACAGGTGTGACAAGTTTTTTGATTTTAGTTGGCGGCATGGGTCTTCTCGCTCGGATTGGCATTTCCCACGGAGCTGGTTTTCCTGGTTGGGTTTGGGCAAAGATGGCCATTTGGCTAGTCATTGCTGCAGCAACGCCTATCTTAGGTAAGCGCTTAGTTAATAATCGCGGTATGGCCTTAGTCGGCATTATTGGGCTTATGATAATGGCTGCTTACCTGGCCGTTAACAAACCATTCTAATAAAAGTATTCAATGAAAAAGCTGAGTTTGAGTTATAGAAGTCTCATCTTCTTTTCTATTCCTTCTATTTTAACTTCATTGGTTGAAGTTTTTGCTTCAGGAATAGACACTGCTTTAGTAGGTCATCTCTCAACTAAAGCTCTTGCGGCCCTCGCCGTTGCTAGCACTGTTTTTAATTCACTCACATGGGTCTTCAATTTTTTAGTAAATGCTTCTCTGGAAGCTGTGGCCCATTATCGTGGACGAGAAGACGAGCGACTCATTTCAAGACAGATGAGAATGAGCCTCATTCTCTCTCTAGGGATCGGGATTTTTGCAACGTGCTTACTCTATTTTGGGCGTTCATTTTGGTATGAACTTGCCGGAGCTCAGGAAAGTTTTATTTTAGAATTAGATTCCTATTTCAGTATTAGATCTTGGGGACAGTGGATCAGTATCTTTTTCCTCACTTTGTTATCTTTATTCAGAGGAATGGGCCATGTCAGAGCTGCTTTTGTGATGATGGCCCTGACGACAGGATTGAACGCCTTGTTGTCCTATGTTTTTATTTATCATTTTCACATGGGGATTGCTGGAGCCGCATGGGGAACAATTCTTTCAACGGCATTAACGACATTTATGAGTCTCACATGGTTTTTGTCTCGATATCGGCACCTCTTGATTGCTCCTTTGAAAGATTTATGGGGAGGAGAGTGGTTAAGAATGGGATTGAACTCACGTGATCTTTTTTTACGTTCACTCTTTTTAACTTTTAGTTTTTTCCTCTCTACACGAATCGCTTCAATGGTTGGAGTTACATCCTTGGCCGCTCATCAAATTCTGCTTCAAGCATGGCTTTTTTGTGCTTATGTCGTCGATGGTATTGCACTGTCTGGAACTATTATAGGTGCCGAAAGCTTCGGTCGTGATGATAAAAGAGAAAGTCGTATGATGAGTGAAAAACTACTGCATTTAGCGGGTGTTGTAGGCCTGTTCTTCACTCTTTTCTACCTTTTGTTTCGTTCTCAATTTATAGCTCTCTTTACAAATGACATAAAAGTTTTAGATCTCGTGCTGAAACTTTGGTTTCTTATCATTGTTTCTCAAGTGATTAATGCCGCAGCATTTGTATATGATGGTCTTCTCTTCGGATTTAATCGTTTTTCTTATTTAAGAAAGCATATGATTTTGGGTGTCCTTATTTGCTTTTTACCTTTAACTGTCTTCTCTTATATCTATAAAGATATCGCCTATATGTGGTGGGGGATGGTTTTACTCAACTTTTATCGCGCGCTTACTGGTTTTCAAGAAATTAAAAGATTGTTATGATGTGCAGAATTTAAAAATATAATTAAACGAAGAGGAATTTGCTATGCAAGAGTGTCCATGTGGATCAAATGTTGATTACAAAGAATGTTGTGGAAAATATCATGATGGAGCAAAGCTACCAACTGCTGAAGCGACTATGCGTGCTCGCTACTCCGCTTTTGCTACTCATAACGTAGATTTTATTATCAATTCTCACCACCCAGATAAAAGAGATGAAGTTAAAGCTGAGGAAGTTGAAGCTTGGGCCAAGGGCTCAGTTTGGCACGGTCTTAATATTGTTTCAAAACAAGCTGGCGAGGCCAAAGATAAGGATGGCATTGTCGAGTTCAATGCTTTTTACGAAGTTCAAGGAAAAATTCATAAGCATCATGAAATTGCTGAATTCAAGAAGAAAGATGACCAATGGTACTTCTATGATGGTCAACTCATCCAAGATACAATTAAACGTGAAGGTCCAAAGGTTGGACGAAATGATCCATGTCCTTGTGGATCGGGGAAAAAGTATAAAAAATGCTGTTTAACTGTAAGTGCTTAACCGTTTTCTTTTTGTTCATTTTCTCTAGTTCTGCTTGGTCGCAAACTCCAGGGCAGCCCAATCGCCAAGAGTGGGAGAAAATGGTCAAAGATTTTGGCCAAACCATGATGCAATATGTATCTGGGGAAGCTTGGGAAACGGCCCTTACTGGTTATATTAATAAAAACCTTTACTCAAAAACTTGTACTTTAGGCATTTTTGATCTCGAGCAACCGAGTTCAAATACAAGACTCGCTTTCATCAACATGAAAAATCGAAATTTTTTAGGAGCTACCCAAGCGGCCCATGGAACTGGTGGAGCTAGCGTACAAGGAGCAGCTCGAGAGTCGGCGAATCACTCTTTAGAAACCTTTATTGCTAAATCAAATGTGAGTGGGAGTTATTTTACTCCAATTGGTTTTTTGATGACCGGTGGAACCTGTGGGCATGGAAATACCAGTCTAGATTCGTATCTCAGAAAGAATGATCTTACTCGCGCTCAGATGCAATCGAGCATCAATGCTTATGTCGAAGTTTTCGGAACAATGGATTATAAAATCGTTTCAGGTACAGCTCTTTACGGTCAAGATGGAAGTTTAAATAATCAATCCGCTGAGCCAAGGAGTATTATGCTCCATGAAGGTTTGCAATGTAACGCTTCAGGGGCAGCTTGTGGTCAATCTATTGGGTGTACAGTACCTCCTTTGTTAACTCAAAAGAGCTTATGCGAAAATGTCGTTAATAAAGGTAAAGTTGTCATCTTAAATCATAAGAATGGATTTGCTCAGAAATTTCCCAATTATGGAGACTGGCAGAAAGCTTATCCAACTCTCTATCAATGGTATACCGGAAGTGTGAATTGCTTAGACTTCCAACCAACGGCCTTTAATAACCCAACTCCTGGATCACATACACCTCCTCAATCTTTTGGCAGAACTTTAACTCCAGAGGAAATCGCTGCTAACGGAAATGTTATTGGACGAGGCCCTGAAGTCATTGTTGGCGGCAGTCCTACGGGAACTCCATTTAGTGGTTCTGGTGGATCAATTGGCGGAACAGGATCGGTTCTTCTGATGGGAGCTCTGGCTGTTCCTGCAGCGATGTCTTTAAAAAAAGAAAAACAGAGTCAGGTGGCTGAAGGCAGTCACGAATACAAAATGTGCCAAACTCTATCAGGGCAAACTCTTTGTGAGAGTGTTAACAATTGTCGTGAGGGAAAGGTTGATCCTTCTCGCTTTGGAGCTTCATCTCAAATGGTTGCTCAAGAAGCTAAAGATTGGACCACTGGAGAAGCTGAAATTGCAGCAGGTGAAATGCAAAATCATATTCAAGAATGTTATGCCTATGACTGTATGGAGCAGAAAAGTGATGAGTTTGTTTGTGCAGGAACAACAGTGGTGGATGGAGCAAAGCTTGGTGATACGTTAAATAAAACGACATATGATAAAAGATCAACCTGTGATCCAGGAACTTTTCAGACTCAAGACTCGGAAGCCTGTCGAGTGGCCCTGCAAGAATATGACGATTTTGCTGTCGCGGAAGCGAAGCTTCACAAAGATCTTGAGAAAGAAACAAAAATTAATCTTATGGGTGCAGCTGAAAAGTATATGCAAGAAAAAGATAAGCAAACAATTGCTGGAGATTATCAAAAAGGTCAGCTGACAGGATATTCAACAACATTTTCTCAATTGGCCGATTTTCAACTGGCAAAAGCTTCAGTTATGACGGCCCACTATAATCGTTTTCCAACTTATGAAAAACTCAAAGAAGATTGTGTGAAAAAAATAACTCCTTATCAAAATGAAGGAGTCGATACTTATCAACATATTGTAGACCAATGGGAAGGTTTCATCACGAGTTCTCCCTCTCGAACTCCGATTACTCAAGCTTGCGATAAAGTCATTGCCAAAGATTCTAGTATTCTCATTCGAAATAATAAGTCTCGTGAATTTGTCGCCAGAGTTATTGATGAGTCTTTAGCCCTCGAGAAAAAATATCGTGATGCTGCTGCCGATCTCTCAAATAATTCACTTGAAGTAGGGGACATCTTTAATAAATTGAAATCAAGTGGTGTGATTGATGATCTTGAAGCTCGCAAAAGAGAATTAAAAAAATGTGAAGAGGACAATTGTTTTAATAGAAATCTCGATGATCTTGTCGCTAATAATGATTATTCAAGTGATCCTAGCTTTTCTTCTGCGTTCACGTACCGAAACCGATTTTTTCAAAGTGTGAAAGATAATACCAGCTTAAC
>Ga0100403_1001450_pt1 | contig 21147 bp, 20 predicted proteins | sample CryGeymet201501t_FD_83663 | JGI IMG/M metagenome (GOLD analysis project Ga0100403, IMG submission 83663) | Groundwater microbial communities from Crystal Geyser aquifers in Utah, USA - Crystal Geyser metaG 2015-01t | ecosystem: Environmental > Aquatic > Deep subsurface > Groundwater | place...
TCTACTTCTATAACCGCAATTTCTTTCTTTATTTCTGCAACAACCTCTTTTCTCTCTCTCCTCTCTTCCTTAGGAATCTTAAGATCTGTCTTAAGCTCTCCTTCTTCTACAAATCTTTGCCTCTCTTCTCTCTTACTCTCACCCAAAACTAACTCTCTTCTCTCTTCTAATACCTTTGCGATCTCCTTATTTTTCACCCCTCTTTCTTCAAGTCGAGCTTCTATTCTCACTTCTGCTGCCGCCATTTCTTCATCAATCGAAGTCACTTTTGGGTTTATTCCCTCATCTCTTAACTTATCTGCAATTTCTCTCTGTCTTTCCACAAATCTCTTTACCTGATTATCTTTAATCCCCAGTCTTGAGGCAATTTCCTTTTCTGTTTTGCTACTTTCGTGTCTTTCAAGATCGGCTACCAATTCTTCCAAAGTCATTTTATCCAGCTTCGACTCTGGTCCCTTTTCTACTTCTATTTCCTCCACCTTTATTTCTGCCTTTCCCTCCAATACTTCTTCCAGAGTTTTATCTCCATCAAAATTACTCCTCAAGTATTCCAGTAATTTCCCCAAATCCTTTTTATAATCAAAACCCACCTTATTACCAGCCAAAAGTCTCTCTACCGCCTCTTTAACCTGTCCACTTTCCTCTAAGCTCTTATTTGCAAAATAAATACTTTCTACAATCTCAATTAGTTCCGATACCTTGTTGCTACTCCCAATTCCCACCCTGATCTCTTGCTCTATATTTGCATCAATATTAGTCCTAGCCATCAACAAATTATAGCAATTAAATCCCTTCTCTTTTCCTTCTAATCAAAACTAGACTATTCCGTTCCCAAAAAGGTCATCATAATCCATATCCTTTACCTCTTTCTTCTCTTCTTCTCCCTTTTTCTCTTCTCCCGTTGTCTTTTCTTCCTTTACAAACTCAGGCTTAGCCTTCTTTTGCAGTTGAGGTGGTTGTGGAATCTTCTTTTCCTCATTTTCCTTTACAAAGACTACTTTCTTCTCTTCCTTCTTTTCTTCCACTTCAGGTTTAAACAATATTCCTGACTTCTTCTCTTCAAAATCACTTTCTTCATCTTCCTCCTCGTCATCTTCCTCTATCTGAGGTAGGGGAGGTAACTTGTTTTGATTCTGATCCAGCGATTTAAACAATTCTTTGTAGCTTGGTAGTTTACCAGCCCCAAAATTACCCTCTGCTTTTTTCTTTTCTTCTTCTATCTCTCTCGTTTTCTTCTCTTCTTCCAGTTTATGAGCTTCCACTTCTGCCTTTGCCTTTTCTTCCATTTCCTTAATTCTCTTCTCTAAATCACTGTTTGGGTTTTCTGTCTTTTTTTCTCTGGCAGGAATTTCTTGGGGGACTATTTCCTCTTTTTTAGCCAAATGATCTCCTATTACTTCAGTTTCAAAGCGTACTGGTCTTTCATTTACCTTATTCTCCACCCCTTCTTCACTCTTCACCTCACTCATTATTTCTTCTTCAGCCTTTGGCGCTTCCTTAATTTCAACCTTACCAATTTCCTTTACTCCCGTTGGGATACTCACTGTTTGAGCTTCTTCTACTACCTCACTCTTTTCTCCAATTACTGGAGTCTCCTTTTCTACTACTGGGGCTTCCGAGGCTACCACTGGTCTTTCTTGGGCCACCTCCTCTTCCTTCGGATAACTCAGTTCTGGCTTTACCTGGTTGGCCTCTGCAATCTCTCTCTTAATCCTTTCTAATTCATCGTCTTTTGCCACTACCGGCTCTTCTTTCACTTCCTCAACTTTCTTAGCTTCTGGGGCCTCTTGAGGCCTAATTGGGGCCTTTTCTTCTATATCTCCGGCTTGCACTGCCAATCCTGCTTCTGCCTTCATCAAATCTTTCTCCGGTACTAGACCTTCCTTTTTCATTCTCAGCACATCTTCAGGGTTTGAAGTAATTAATTTGTGTTCATCTTTAGAAGCAATTACCTTTATAGCTACGTGATTCTGACCCGCAAAGAAGATTCCTTCTCCCTTGTCAGCCGAAAGCAATAGTTGTTTCTCTCCTTCCGAAAGGTAAAAGACCTCTCCAATCTTGTCTATGGCAGCACTATGCTGTTTTAAAAGTATCTGTATTGAAGAGTTGGTTACGATTTCCTTACCGTAAGGCGTCTCCAAAAAGTCATCCACGTCCTGAGTAATCGTGGTTACTCCCAGATAATATTTTCTACCTCTTTTAACTATTCCTCTCAAAAAAGCTGCTGAATCTGGATACTGCATTAAGTACCATGCCTCATCCACTACCAATATTCTCTTCTTAAGGTTCTTTTTTACCACTGTCCAGATGTAATCCAAGATAATATGCATGGCCACCGGTCTTAGGCTCTCTTCCAAGTTTCTAATTCCGAAAACTACAAATTTATTCTCTAAGTTAACTGTCGTTTTTTGATTGAAAATTCCAGCAAAAGATCCTTTAATATATTTCTCAAATCGGGCGGCTAGTCCCTTCGCCTTTTCCTCTTCCATTCCAATCAAAGACTTATACATATCTTCAATTAGAGGTGCCTCTCTTGTCTGGGTTTCTGGGTCAGGCGTAATTCCCTTCATTTTGTAGGCATCCATAATCGCCCTGTCCATAATCGATTCTTCGATTGGATCCATTTCTCCGATCATAATCTTAAAGAGCTTGTGTAAACTTAGAATTTTCGAGTTCAACGCATTTTCTCCATCCTCCGAAACCAAAGATAGGTCAAAAGGATTGATCTTACTTTCTTCACCGTAACCAAAGGCAATATATTGTCCACCTACCGCGTCAGACATTGTTTTGTACTCGTTTTCAGGATCAATTACCATGATCTCCGTTCCCAGCATCAGCGATCTCATCACTTCCAGCTTGATCATGTATGATTTTCCTGCACCCGCTGAAGCAAAAACCACTGAATTGTAGTTAGGCATTCCGAACCTGTCAAAGATCACCAACGAACCATTATGTTCGTTAATTCCATACATTATTCCCTTATCATCCGAAAGATCTGAAGACACGAATGGGAAGGTGGTTGCCAATGATGTCGTGTCCATGTTCCTGGTAATGTCTAGCCTATCTGAGCAAATTGGCAAATTAGTCGCAAAACCCTCTTCCATTTGTAGAGTTGCCTTCTTGCTTACTATCATCAGCGATCCCAAAGCCGCCTCCAAATTCTTATTAATTCTGTTTAATTCCGCCACCGAGTCTGCCGATATCGTTACGTAAAGACCAAATTGGAAAAATCTTTCTTCACCCTTAACCAAATCTGCTTGTAAGTTTAAAGCGTCTTCCAATTTTGCCTGTGTCGCTGGGTTTACTATCCTTCCTCTTTGGATATCAGTGCTCAATTCTGCCTCCATTTCCGTAATCTTTCTTCTCAAATCATCCAATATTTGCTTACCATCAGTTGGGTAAATATACATTGACACGTTCAAAGAGGCGTCAAAGTTAATTAATGGCGATAACCAGTTTATTCCCACAAATCTGGGGTAGGAAGCTACAAACAAAGTTCTGTAATACTTATTTTCAATTCTGATAAAGTCAAAATCTACTTCTATTGATCCCGGAGCTATCACGTCCTTAGTCGATACCAATCCCGTCGTAAAATCTCTCTTCTCTTCCTTTTCTTTTAATTCCGGCTTCACCTGAGTCTCATTCTTTACTTCCTTTTTCCTCCCCAATGATAGTTTTTTGATCATATCTCCCATCATACTTTGCTTAACACCACTGGTGCCTCATAAGAAAAATCATTAATTTTTTGGTTAACCGCCGTCTCTTCGTTGTAAATCTTGTAGTAAAGCTCGATTAACTCCTTCGTCGACAAACTCTTTATTTCCAAACCTAATCTAGAAAATAATCTAATTAAATGTTCCTTTTTGGGTTCTAGTGAGGCCTTAGCCTTCTCTAAAATATACTCTTTTTCAAAAGGTAGTGCCTTATCTTCACTTGATCCAATTTTTGGAATTATCGATCCAAAAACCTGACTTTTGGCACTTTTAAGTCCCATTTCCAAAGTTGAGAAGGGAATTACCACATAAAAAGACTTCGACAACACATCATTCTTCTTAACTGTTTCTTCAATAAATTTTCGGTAGGAAGAAATTCTTTCCTTGAGCAGGGGATTATTCTGTCCTTCCTCCGCAATCTTTAAATTATTTACATAAGTTGATACGTCCTTAGTGTTTGATCTGATTACAATTTGAATTGGGAAGTTAAGTGAGTTTAGAATTCCTCCGTAAGCAAAAACCAATGCCTGTTGCTCCCTCTCCGATAGAAGATCAAAGTTCACCGACGATACCTGCAAAACTGCTGCTGCCGAACCGTCCTTCATCAACACCATCCCGTCCACCACGTCCTCTATTGGTAGATGCTCTTGAGTTGTCCCTTTGATAGCATGTTTTTTTGGGTCACTTGGCATATCTCTATTCAATGATAACTTATTTTTACTTTTCTTTTTAGTCCTTATTACAGATTATCTTTTGCAATTATCTTTATTGGTTGGACAATCTCTCCCTTTAAGTCAATATTTACCCTATCAAAGCTATAGCCTTCCTTCTCCGTTATTATCAAATATCTTCCATTTGCTAACTGCGTTGAAGACTTAAATTGCCCCAATTGATTAGTTTTAAGTACCCTCGTTGGATTTCCTGCTTCATCTTGAATCTCCACAATGGCTCCCTCGATAATTTTTCCTTCTGAAGTTGTTGCCATCCCTACGATTAAGTTTGGCGTCTCCGGGATATCCGGCATTGGAATCTTTCCAAAAACCGCTTCCCCAGTAGCTCCTAATTTTTCTGTTTTTAGGTTTAAGTCTACCTTCTCATCTCTCCAGTCTTCCTTACTTTCCTCCACCACTTCCTTTCCCTTCTCCTCAGCTACCTTTTCTTTTACTTCTTCCTTTTTCTCCTCCTTCTCTTCCATTAGTTTACTCACTCTTTCCAGTTCCTTTTCTCTTTCTTCGTCCTCATTTGTCTTCACTTCTTCTCTTTTAACCGAGGGTAATGATCCAATAAACTCCCTTACCTTACTACCATCTTTTTTGGGACTTTCTTCCTCACCTTCCAAATCTTCCTCTCCTTTTTCACCCTCACCACTAGTTTTCTTATCTTCCTTTAGGCTTTCTTCCATCCACCCATTCTTACCCTTTTTCTTGTAGGTATAAATTGTTGGTGAATAAATCGATTTAATAAAAGCACTTACCCAAGTTTCCAAAGGTCTGTCTTGGAAGGGGACAAAGGCCAAAGCCAATCCTCCCGCTCCAAAAATCAACATTAATGGCCATTTAATAAAAAATATTAATTTAGTCGAATTAATTAATAGGGCTAGTACTATTCCTGCTGCCGCCTTAATAAATTGCTTTAATGTCATTTCTCCCACCAGCTTAAACTCATAGGAGCTTATCTGTTGTGGAATTGCATGTTGTTCCATCTAAAAAATTTTAACCTAAAATCGCTCTCAATTCTCTATTTGATTCCTCATAGTCACCCGAATTGAAGTGAAAAGTCTTCCACCCTCTAGCTTTAGCCTCTTTTAAATTCTTCTCCGTATTATCTATAAACAATATCTCTTCTCCCTTTACTCCTGCTCTTTTTTCAGCCAACTCATAAATTTCCTTTTGGGGCTTGGCCAGTCCTACCAGGGAAGAATCAACTTCAATATCCCAGTCCACTGGAGGTAGCAAATCCCTCTCCTTTATCATTTCCAACATCCCCGGATACATGTTTGTCAACAAGCCCACTTTGTACTTCTTACTCGCTTCTTTTGCTATCTTCCAAATTCCCTCATTTCTCTCAAACATTTCCACCATTATCTTAAGTAAAGAGAATTCATCACTTAATTTTGCCTCATACTTATTTTTAAGCCTTTCTATATACTCATCACTCACTCTTCCGGTACAAAACTCCATCTCTACTTTGTCATATTCCCTTCCCAGCTCTAGCCACTTTCTCTTTGCTATTCCCATCTTCTTTAAAAGCTCCACCCATTTATTCGATTTACTGAAATCTTTAATCAGTACCCCACCTACATCAAAATAGATAAATTTCATAAGCAATTTTAACAGCTTCCTTTTCTTCCCTTATAATACTCTCATGTCTCATCTTCTCATCATCGACGGCCACGCCATCGCTCACCGTGCCTATCATTCTATCCCTCCTCTTTCTACTTCAGGTCAACCCATCAATGCCATCTACGGTTTCTACTCCATGCTTCTCTCAGCTTTAGAGCAACTAAATCCAGACTATCTTCTTGTTTGTCTTGACGCTCCCGGCCCCACTTTCCGAGACCAAGAATATATCGGTTATCGTGCCCAGCGCAAACCTACCGAATCCGATCTTGTCTCCCAGTTAATCCTTCTCCCTGATACCTTATCTACCGCTTCTATTCCCAATTACGCTCTCACCGGTTACGAAGCCGATGATTTAATTGCCACTATCTCTACCCGTTCCCAAAAAAGACGTTCCAAAAAGACTAAAAAGAACTTTATTAAAAGAATTACTATTATCACCGGCGATAAAGATCTTATGCAGCTCGTTGACGACAAAGTTTCTCTCTTTGTTCCCATTCGTGGTCTTTCCGAAACCAAGCTTTATGACCCCAAAGCCGTTAAAGAAAAATTACTAGTCAGACCCGATCAGGTCATCGATCTTAAAGCTCTCATGGGTGATCCCTCCGATAACTATCCCGGTGTCCCCGGTGTTGGCCCCAAAACTGCCTCCGATCTTTTAGAAAAATACGATTCCCTCGACCATATTTATCAGTCTTTAGAAGAGCTTAAGCCCAATCTTGCCCAAAAACTCGCCGATAACAAAGACTCTGCCTATCTTTCTCAAATGTTGGCCACCATTGTTCACGATGCTCCTCTTGAATTTAATCTTCAAAAGGCTCGCTGGACAAAGAAGAGAACTCGAAATCTTCTCAATCTTTTCAAAAACTATAATTTCCGTTCCCTGATTTCTCGTACTCAAAAGATCTATCCCTATTTAGCTCCTAAACCCCTCCTTAAAAAGAAGGCTCAAAAGGCGGTTGTAGATCCAAATCAGTCATCTCTTTTCTAACTTCGCTATAATTCCCTTATGAAAGTTGCTCTAGTCCATGATTACCTTAAAGAGTTTGGTGGTGCTGAAGCTGTTCTTGAAGCCCTTTCCGACATCTTCCCTGACGCTCCTATTTACACCTCTCTTTATTGTCCCTCCCATTTCGGTCCTCATCAATCCCGCCTCGAAAAAAAATGGCAGAGGAGGGTTCACCAATCTTTCTTTTCTTATATTCCCTTTGCTAAAAAACTAATTTCTCCTCTTCGCCTCCTTTCTCCTTTTGCCTTTGCCTCCTTCGATTTTTCATCATACGACCTCATTATTTCCTCAGCCACTGGCGCCTATTTCCCTAATGCTTTAAGAAAAAAGAACGCCAAACTCTATTGCTATTGCCACACTCCTCCTCGTTATCTTTATGGTCTAGCTACTGCCAGAAATCTTAAAAAATATCCTCTCATTAACGCTCTCGCTCAGTTTGCCAACCACTTCCTCCGTTATTTTGACTACCTCTTTTCAAAAAACGTTGATCAATATATTGCCAATTCTTCTACTACAGCCGCTCGTATCAAAAAATTCTATCGTCGTGACGCCCTTGTTATCAACCCTCCTGTTTCTGTCCCCAAAACTTTAAAGAAAGTTGCCAAGAAAGATTTCTATCTTATCGGTGGTCGTCTAGCCCATGCCAAGCGCTACGATATCCCTATTCTAGCCTGCAAGAAACTCAATCTTCCTCTAAAAGTATTCGGTCGTGATTTTGCCAATGTCGAGTCCTATTTAAAATCCCTTGCCGGTCCCAAGACTGAGTTCTTAGGTGAGATTACTAATCAAGAGAAAGAAAAGCTCTTTGCCCAAGCTAAGGGTTATATCTTCTCCTCCGATAACGAAGATTTCGGTATTGTCCTCGTTGAATCTCTTGCTCATGGTACCCCAGTTCTAGCTTATCGCAGTGGGGGAGCCACTGAGACTCTACTAGAAGGCAAAACTGGCCTCTTTTTTGATGATCTTACTCCTGAATCTTGTGTTGCTGCCTTAAAGATCTTTGAAAAATCTACTTTCTCTCCTAAGGATTGCTATAACCAAGCAAGTAAGTTTTCTTATCAGAGTTTTGAAAGCAAGATTAAAAAAATAGCTTCCTAAATAATAGGTTTTTTGTATCTATTTATTCTACTCACACATTCTTCTATTAACTCGTCTGGATTACTAACACCTATTTTCTTCATACCCTCCAAAACATTTCCGTTTTCTGCAGCTAAACTTCTATAAAAATCAACAAATTTCTTCTTACCATACAGATCAATGATAAAGGCGAAAAAAAGTGCGGAGGTGTCATACGTTTCATGTTCCATCACCCCTTCTGCTGTTTCTGAATAGAGACTGATAAGTCTTTCCTTGCTAGTTGTCAGTTTGTTGTAAGAATTGTCATTTGTTTCTCTAAGTAATTCATCAAAGTCAATTCTTTCTGCTAAGACCGTTGCGAAACCCTCAGTTGCCACTAAACTAGTCTGATTAAAAACCGGGTCCATCATATGAGCAATTTCATGTCTTAAATAGTTGTTCCACATTTTTACGTCCATAACTATTCTTTTTTTTCCATTCTTCTCAATAATGTGTCCTTCCGATCCAATATATAGACTGTCTTCTCTATATCCTTTTGCAAACGCCCTACCTATAGATCCCGAATTTCTATTTATCAACCCCCTTCCTTTTCTGGTGTTAATACCAAGATCAACCACTTCAAATATCATCATAGACTCATGTGGGTAATCTAAACCGTAATCTTCACCATACTCCTTTACTAGCTTAATTGCTTTAAGAGTACTATTAAAATAATCTTTCTCCTTTTTAACTTGCGGACCAATTCTAAAATTTAAAAACTCGGTAATCTTGTTGTTTACAGGAGTCTCTATAACTGACAATCTCCCTTCATAGCCATTATTTTTAAGCTTTTTAAACCAACTATCCATTTCCTCTTCCTCCATTAACGAGACTTCATTCATCAATTCATCATTACTAATTATTTCTTTTATAGTTTTTTCTGTCTCAACACCTTCTATCAAGTTCTCGACTTTCGACATTTCAGCTATACTCCAAATTGTTCGCCATTTTATTCTATTGCCAACAAAGCTAAGCAATTCTTCCACGAGATCATTTCCTCTTTTCATACCAACTACTCCGCTATTACCTGTGAGTCCACCTAGTTCATCATCTTTCAGTTTATAATTATTTCTAATCCAGTTATATTTGACCTCTCTAAGTCGATTGTCTGCTGGTTCTCCAAAGCTCACCCCCTTCTTAGTGACCTTGCTTACTTCTTCTTCTCTTAAGTTGAACTCTGAGTACTCCATTTTTAATTACTCCCTAATCCATTTCTCAGCATCTAAGCCTGCCTTACATCCATCTCCTGCTGCCGATATCGCTTGTTTGTAGTCCTTATTAGCTGTTGTACAGTCACCAGCTGCAAAGATTCCTTCCACACTTGTCATTGTTGGATACTTTTCGTTCTTTCCCACTACTATATGTCTATCTTCGTCTAGCTCTACCATGTCAGCCACAAAGTCAGTTGCTGGATTATGTCCAATTGCCATAAACACCCCATCGGTTACTATTTCTTTTTCCTCATTTGTTTTGTTGTTAAATATTTTTACCTTTTCCACCTTTTCCTCGCCCACAATTTCTTTGACTTCACTGTTCCACACCAATTCAATCTTTTCGTTTTCAAACACCTTTTTTTGTTCGATGGCGCTCGCTCTCAGAGCATCTCTTCTGTGAACCAGGTAAACTTTTGAAGCAAATCTAGCCAAGAAGACTGCGTCCTCGCAAGCCGTGTCTCCACCGCCCACCACCACCACTGTTTTGTCTCTAAAAAACATTCCATCACAGGTTGCACAGCCAGAAACTCCCTTACCCATCAGTCTTTGTTCACTTTCTAACCCTAGCCATTTAGCTCTTGCTCCCGTAGTTATCAATACTGCCTTAGAATCAATTATTGAACCGTCTTGGAGTATGGTTCTAAATATTTCACCTTCCTTGTTAATCTTTTCTACCAATCCATTTCTAATTTCTACTCCCAAATTCCTCACCTGTGCCTGCATATCCATCATTAGTTTCACTCCTCCTATTCCACGAGCGAAGCCTGGCCAGTTATCCACTGTCGTTGTTTGGGTTAGCTGTCCTCCCGGTTGGTTTCCTGCTAATACTAAGGTCTTTAAGTCAGCTCTGACGTTATAAATCGCTGCTGTTAGTCCTGCTGGTCCAGAACCTATTATGAGTGTGTCTATTATTTCCTTTTTCATATCCCTATTTTACACTCTACTACACTAGTCGAAAATACTTGCTTTTTCTTGCTACTTTCTTGATACTTAAATATTCATGAATAAACGTACCTATCGAGTTATCACTTTCATCCTCAAAGTCGTCAAAAATAAGCCCTCCTTATTTTTTTGGCTCTTTGTTCGCTTTATCTCCGCCATCCTTCCTCTTATTGCTATCTATCTTTTCTCAGAGATTATCTCTCTTTTAGAAAGAAAGATTCCTGTTCCCCAGGTTTTAGTTTTTCTCCTAGTTCTCTTTGTTGTCCGTATTCTCGACAACTACCTTCGCCTCAAGTCCATTACCAAGCTTGAAGAGGTTATTAGTGGCATCACCTTCGATATCCACTCCTTCTTCCTCTCTGACTATTCCTCTGAAAGCAAACAAGAACGTCACGAAACTGTTCAAGCCGTTAGAAACTTTGCTGATGCTTCCTCTCTCACTCTCAATGTCTTCAAACAGCCCGGTGTTGATGCCGTCGTCGCCCTTTTCATCGTTCCTGTCGTCCTTTTCTTCCTAGATTTTAGGGTCTTTGTCATCGAGATTGCCTATATTTCCATCTATTACCTTATCGACTACTACACTACTCAACGTTATCAACGCTTCCGCGATATCCAAAATACCAAAACCGAAGTCTACTTTGCCAAGCTTCAAGATAGCAACGATTTCGACCTCGAGCAAAAGACTTATTCTCGTCACTTTCATCGTCTCTCCCATTGGAATTTTCTTGAATGGTCCTATCTTCAAAACACTGCCGTTTTCTTTTATAGCTTAGTCTTCCTCTACCTTATTTTTTATTACTATACCGGCCAAAAGACCATTTCCGAGCTCGTTCTCATCATGGGTTATCTTACCCAGACTCAAACTTTCTTAAATGCTTTTTCCAATATCAAAGACTCACTTTCCGATATGCAAGTCTCTCTTGAGCATCTGGCCAAAAACGATCATATCTCCGGTGTCGATCTCAAAGACTTAATCTAGGCCCCCTTCTGACTTGTTATAATCTCCCTATATGCCCGAACTCCCCGAAGTTGAAGTTGTTCGTATCTTCTTGGAACAAGCTCTTTTAGGAAAGACTATTACCGATTTTGAAATTCTCAATTCTAAGTCCTTTGTTGGCGACCCTAATAAACTTATCGGTCAGTCTATCACCTCCTTTTCTCGTCATGGCAAGCAGCTTTCTATAACCCTCAGTGGGGGAGAGCTTCTCCTTGTTCATCTTAAGATGACTGGTCAGCTCATTCTTCAAAAGAAGTCTCAAAAAACTATCATGGGTCATCCCACCAAAGATATGTTTTCTACTTCCTTACCCAACAAGTCCACCCGTCTTATTTTCCACTTTGATGACACCCTTCTTTACTTTAACGACCAACGTATCTTTGGCTGGATCAAGATCTTTTCTAAAAAAGAACTCTCTCTTTTTCAGTCTCCCCTAGGTCTCGATATCCTCGACCCCGACTTTACTCCTAAGTACCTTTTTTCCCAACTCCAAAGGAGTCAAAGGGCCGTCAAACTCTCCTTACTTGATCAACACTTCTTCGCTGGCATCGGCAATATTTACGCCAATGATGCCTTGTTTTTATCCAATATCCATCCTCTCTCAGTTAGTAAAAATCTCACCTTAAAAGACTGCACCCTTCTTCATAAACATCTTCTTTCCATTATGAAATCTTCCATTGCCGCTGGCGGTTCTACTATGAAAGATAACAAGTATCTCCGTCCTGACGGCACTACTGGTAGCAACCAATTTAACTTCCAGGTCTATCAGAAAAAAGGGCAGCCCTGTCCTAAATGCCAAACCCCTATTGAATCAATAAAAGTCGGTGGCCGTGGCACCTTTTTCTGTCCCTCCTGCCAAAAGATCTTGTAATAAAACCAAAATTTTCTCGTATTACTTAATAGAAGCTTATTATTTTTTCTTCTATTATGAAAAACAAACTTATACTACCCCTCGTCCTTTTAACCCTTTTACTTGTCTCTTCTCCAGTTCTAGCTGAAGGTGACCAAGTTCAAGTTAAAACTCGTGCCGAAATTGAAGCTTATAAAGCCGCCAATAAAAAAACTCCTGAGGAGATTGCTGCTTACAAAGAAGCCAATAAAAAGACCCCCGAAGAGATTGCCGCCTATAAAGCCGCTAACAAAAAGTCTCCTGAAGAGATCGAGGCTGAAAGAGCCCGTCTCCGTGAAGAGAAAGGTGAAATGCTCGGAGAGCTCGAACAAAAGAGAGAAGAGCTTAGAACTCAAAGCCAATCTAAATTAACAGAACTTAAACAAAAAGTTGTTAATAGAGTTTACGGCAACATCGAAAAGCAACTTGCTTCTCGCTATGAATTGCTTCTTAAGTCCCAAGAAAAAATTGAAGACCGTATCTCTGATCTCACCCAAGAAGGTCTTGATACCTCTCCCGCCAGCGCCAAGCTTGCCGAAACTGAGGCTTATAAAACTGCTTATCAAGCAGCCTTAGTTAAGCTTTCTGCTCAAGTAGAAGCTATCTATGAGTCAGATTCTCCTTTTAAAGAAGTTTCTGGTCTCAGAGCCGCCGCCAAAGAAGTTAACGATACTCTTAAAAACATTCGTCAACTTCAGATTGACGCTGTTAAGATCCTCGTCTCTCTAAACTAAGTCCTTATAGATAGGCCCTAACTTTTACTAGGGCCTATCTTTTTTTGTTAAACTAAATTATGAAAAAACTTTTTCTCATCCTCCCCGCCCTTGCTCTCTCTTCCTTTGTCTTTTCCGGCTGCAACTTATTACCTTCTCGAGCTCCCTCTGATCAGGTCTATACCGATACTCCCTCAGAAATCACTTCTGAGTCAGAGCTTCCTACTCAAGCCCCTTCTTCCGACGAACAAGAGGCCTTGGTTGAAGTTAGCACTGACCAAGAATTACTTGATCTCCTTCAAGGTTTAGAAGATCCTACCTTTGAGTCCGATCTCAATACTCTCGAGACTAATCTTAAATAAAGCTTAGTCCCAGTTCCAGTTCGAATCTTTTCATCACCAGTCTCACTATTAGGCTTGACGATCCTGCCAATGCCAAACTAATTCCAATTCTGGTCCATCTGTTCATCTTGTAATTGTCCCCAATTTTTTCAAAGAATATCATTGCCATTCCTATAAACATTAATCCTAAAATACTTTCTCCCACCGGCATCTTTTCCCAAAAAATCTCTCTCCCTACCTCTCCGTAATTCAAATATTCCTTTGCTCTCCTTAGAGACATTAGAAAATCGACCAGGGCAATTAGTACCGATCCTGCCACTATTCCAGTTCCAAAAAGCAATCTCTTACCCCATCTTCTGCTGTCAAATATCCATCTTGGTTTCATCTTTATCTTTTCTTTTTTAATCAGCTCCATTATCTCCTTCTTTCTTGATTTCATACTTTATTATCCAATAAAATTTTTAATTTTTCCTTAGCTCTTTTAAGCCTCACCCCCACATTACTCTTGCTTATCCTTAGAATCTCTCCTATCTCATCGTAACTTTTTTCTTCCACATAAAATAAAAGCAACATTTCTTTATGGCCTCTTTCTAATCTTTTTACCGCTTCTACCAGTATTTTCTTTTCACCCTCCTCTATCATTTCTTTTTCAATATCTATTCCATCCTCAATTTCTCTCCATTCTTCCTCTCCCATTCCCTCTGTTGCCACCTTTTTCTTCTTCATGTAATCAACTGCCAAGTTATGAGCTATCCGATATATCCAGCTACTAAATTTCTTACCCTCTTCAAAGCCCTCCAGGTTCTCGTAAGCCCTTATAAAAGTTTCTTGAACTAAATCTTCGACTTCTTCTCCCCTCTGGTTGATTAAATGGCCAATGTATCTTCCCAAAGCCCCTTCGTATCTTTCCACTACCACCCCATATCTCTCTTTTTCCCCCCTCTTAACCAGTGTTACAATTCTCTCATCCTTCACATTAATATTTTACTATGATTAAAACCTTTCTCTTCGATATTGGTAACGTTGTCTGGGAATTTCGCCCTCTCCAAAAGGAACTTTTAACTCGTTGGGCCAAGCTTTTGGGCACTGACTACGACTCTCTTTTCCAAACCTTTCTCACTGTTTATAAAGATTTCGAAACTGATGCTCTTAATCTTTCCGATTTTCTTATTTCAAAAGGCCATGACCCTCAACCCTTCCTAAAAGTCTTAAACGAGGTCTATTCCCTCGATAACTTTCAAAAACATCTTCTCCCTGGCACCCTAAAGATCATCTCCGATTTAAAAGATAGGGGATATGAGCTCGCCTATCTTTCTAACGCTGAAAACTTTCTCTACCCCTATATCCATTCTCGTCTCAACCCTCTTTTTGCCTTTGGTCTTACCTCTTGGGAAGTTAAGTCTCGAAAACCAGACTCAAAGATCTTTAAACAAGTCCTCAAGCACACTCAATCCAAAGCCTCCGAGATCTATTTTGTCGATGACGTTAAAGAGAATGTCGCTGCTGCCAAAAACTTTGGCTTTAAAGCTTATCACTTTATCTCTCCCAGTCTCCTTGCCAAAGATCTAAGTAGGTTTTTATAGCTCGTTTTCTTGCAATTTTCTCCCTCTTCTTCCATAATTATTTATGAGACTCAAAAATCCTCCTCCTACCTATTTTCTTCCCTTTCTTCTTACCTTCGTTGTTATCACCAGTATTTTCTTAGTTCTTCCTCCTTCTCAAAAAAAGGATATCCTTCTTCCTTTACCTACTTCTCCCATTCTAGATACTGACACCAGCCCTTCTCCAATAACTGATCTTTCCCCTTCTCCTTTTTCTTCTCCCACCACTGTCAGTAAAGCTCTTCCTACCATTTCTCTTTCCTCCATTAAATACACTCTCACTGGTACCTGGCAAGCTGATGTCAAGACTGACTCTCTTTTCCTAGCTCCTCCTTCAGGTGGTTATTTAAATATTACTAGTCGACTTTATTCTCCCGCCACCGGTCGCCGTGCTTCTTTTTGCCAACTTTATCCTGTCTGTATTCCAGAGACCACTTTTACCCCTCAAAAAATAGGTAATCTTAGTGGCTATCGTGTCTCCGCCCTCGATAACAGTGGTGGTGGCGATGTCTATATTGCCGCCAAAGGCGAACAACTTTTCGTAATTAGTACCTATCTTCCTCCTCCTCCAAACGAATTCGCCGATACCTACCAAGCAGTCCTCGATTCTCTCCTCTTCTAATCAGCACCTTTTACGACCTTCTCGTGTTAAAATTGAGCCAATGAATTGCGATTGTCACTGTAACGGTAAATGTAAGCTCCTTGGTGGTCTTGAACAAAAGATCATGGAGGTATTATGGTGTGCTGATGAACCTTTAAAACCAGCTCAGGTTTTAAAAGAAATGAAAGGGGATTACGCCTACACCACCATCATGACCGTTCTAAAAAGAATGTCCGATAAAAAACTTGTCAAAAGAAAGCTTAAAGGTAACGCCTATTACTACCATTCTGTCCTATGTAAAGCCGATTTCGCTTCCGATTGTCTCGATGACCTTTTTGTTAGACTCTTTAGATCCTATGGTGATCATACCCTCGACTCCTTCAAAAGAGTTGCTAAAAAACTGGGCCACACTCTCTCTTAGGCAATTGACAAAATCAACTTCTTGACTACACTTGTAGTATGTCCAAATTAAAAACTTGTTCCTACTCTGTTGATGGTACCCATTGTCGTTCTTGTGAGATCTTAATCGAAAAAGAACTTAAAAAACTTCCCAACGTCAAATCTGTTTCTGCCTCTACCAAAGATGGTCTTGTTACCTTCTCCTATAAAGGTTCTCCTCCTCAAACTCATCAATTAAACAAACTTTTCTCCGATTCTAAGTACACTTTCTCCAAAAATGTCGATAAAGTCCCTTCCCAAAGTAACCCTCTTCAGACCTTTTTTATCGTTGGTATTATTCTCTCCCTTTTTCTCATCTTAAACTATTCTGGCTTTACCTCCCTTGTTTCTGTTAATAGCACCTCTCTTCTTTCTTCCTTCTTCTTTTTTGGTATTCTTGCCGGTTTCTCAACCTGTGCTGCTCTTGTTGGAGGTTTACTTCTCTCTGTTTCCAAAACCTGGACTCAAGGTTCCGATACCTTCCAAGCTAAACTCCAGCCCTTTCTCTTTTTCAATCTTTCTCGTCTCTTTTCCTTTGCTCTCTTTGGCTATCTTCTCGGTCTTTTAGGTCAGTTTTTTAATCTCTCCCTTTCCCTTGGCGCCATTCTCACTATCCTTGTTTCCCTTCTTATGATCGGCCTTGCTTTCCAGATGTTAGGAGTTAAAGCCTTTGCTAACTTTCAGCTTACCCTCCCTAAATCTTTCACCTCCCGTATTGTTGACGAAAAGTCCTTTTCCAAGTCTCTTCTACCCTTTGCTACTGGTTTCCTTACCTTTTTCCTTCCCTGCGGTTTTACTCTCACTGCCCAATCTCTGGCTCTTGCCTCAGGTTCTCCTACCCGCGGCGCCCTCATTCTCTTCCTCTTTGCTCTCGGAACCGCTCTCCCTCTCATGTTAATTTCCTTCACTTCCGCCAAGTTCTCAAATTCTCGTCACTCTTCTCTCTTTTCTACTGTCGCCGGCACTCTTGTCCTTCTTTTCTCCCTCTTTACCATCAATTCTCAGCTTTCAGTTTTAAATCTTCCCTTCCTTTCTCTAAATCAGATCAAGCTTCTTCAAGCCAAGGATGACAATTCCTTGCCCACCATTGTTGATGGTAAGCAGCTTGTTGAAATGAAGGTCACTAATTCTGGTTATTTCCCTTCCGTTATTAAAGTTAAACAAGGTGTCCCTGTCTCCTGGCATATCGACGGTACTAAGGCTTCTGGTTGTACCAACGCCATTATTGCCAAAGATCTCTTCCCAGATGAAATTGCCCTCTCTCCCTACGACACAACTACCTACGAGTTCACTCCTACCAAAAAGGGGACTTTCCGCTTTTCCTGTTGGATGGGTATGGTCAACGGTACTATTCAAGTAATCTAACTTGAATAAAGATCAACCTTATACTACACTTGTAGTATGAATACTTCTCAAAATACTCTCAATATTTCCGGTATGCACTGTGCTTCCTGTGCTCTTTTGATCAAAAAGTCTTTAGAGTCTACTCCAGGAGTCGAAACTGCCTCAGTCAATTACGCCACCAAAAAAGCCACTGTCAAAACTTCTTCCGCCTCTCTTTCCGATCTTAAGAAGGCTGTTAAGAATGCTGGCTACTCTGTCATCGATACCGAATACGATCCTAATCTTGAAGCCAAACATTGGCGCCAAAAGTTCTTTCTTGCCCTTGCCCTTACATTGCCCCTCTTTGTGGGCATGCTTTTTCCCTTCCCCTATATTTTCCCCATCGCCCTCGTCCTTACCGCCCTCACCCTTATCTTCCCTGGTCGTTCCTTCTTTCAAGGTTTTGTCTCCGCTCTCAAACTAAAGACTTTCACCATGGATTCCCTTATTGCCATTGGTACTCTTTCCGCCTTTATTTTCTCCCTTTCTATGGGCACTTACCACTACTTTGAAGTCGCCTCCTCTCTGGTTACTTTTGTTACTCTTGGAAAGTGGCTTGAATCTTTAGCCAAGGCCAAAACCTCCCAGGCTATCAGTAAACTAGTCGATCTGTCTCCAAAAGTAGTTCATCTTAAAACCGCCAAAGGCTATCTCGATACTCCTCTCGAATCTATCAAGTCCGGCGATATCATCTTAGTTAAGCCTGGCGAAATTCTTCCTCTTGATGGTAAGCTTCTCTCTTCTTCTGTTTCTCTTGATCAGTCTGCTTTAACAGGGGAGTCTCTTCCTGTCGAAAAAACTAAGGGTTCTCTTCTTTATGCTGGCACCCAGAACCTTTCCGGGGCCTTTGAACTCACCGTCACCGTCGACTCTCAAAATACTCTCCTCTCTCAGATCATTAAGCTCGTCTCAGAAGCTCAATCATCCTCTTCTCCTCTCCAAGATCTAGCCGACAAAATTTCTTCCTATTTCGTCCCTCTGGTGATCTTAACTGCTATTCTCACTCTTCTTGTCTGGCGCTTTTTAATCGGTGCTCCTTGGGACACCTCTCTTTCTTTCTTTTTAGCTGTCATTGTCATCGCTTGTCCTTGTGCCTTAGGTTTAGCTACCCCCACTGTTATTATGGTTGCCACAGGTCTCTCGGCCAAGCACGGACTTTTAGTTAAAGGAGGCGATTCTCTGCAAAGAGTTTCTTCTGTCAAAGCCTTCCTCTTTGATAAAACTGGCACCCTTACTCTTGGTAAGCCCAAAGTCACTCGTTTCAAGAATCTCTCCTCTCTCTCCGATAAAGCTATTCTTGAAATCGTCTTTGCTCTCGAAGAAAAATCTGAGCACCCTATCGCTACCGCTCTCCTCGCTTTTTCTCGTTCTCAGAAAGTCACCTCAACTAAATTAAAACTCTCTTCTTTTCAAAACCGATCCGGTTTTGGCCTCGAGGCCAAGATTAATAATAAGGCCTATACTCTCGGTAAATCTGATTCAGGTCTCATTGAATTAAGACAGGGAAAAAGTCTCCTTGCTACCTTTGCCATTAAAGATACTCTTCGCCCTGATGCCGCCCATCTAGTTTCTTCTCTTCAAGAACTTTCCCTTCCTGTCTTCATGCTTACCGGCGATCATCAGAAAAACGCCCTTCCTTTAGCCAACGACTTAAACATCGATAAAGACCATCTCTTTGCCAATATCCTTCCTCATCAAAAAACAGATATCGTTAAGAAGCTTCAAGAAAAATATGGTGTCATTGCCTTTGTTGGCGATGGTATCAATGACTCTCCCTCTCTCGCTCAAGCTGACCTTGGTATTGCCATGGGGCAGGGAACCGATATCGCCATTGAATCCGGTGATGTTGTTGTAATGAACAATAAACTAAGCTCTATCTTAACCCTTCAAAAGATCTCCCAAAAGACTATTAAAAAGATCAACCAAAACTTTGTATACGCTCTTGCTTACAATCTCTTTTTCATCCCTGTTGCCGCTGGTATCTTCTCAAAACAAGGCCTAGTTCTTAGACCTGAATTTGCTGCTATTGCTATGAGTCTTTCTTCTATTTCTGTTGTGCTAAATTCTTTGACCTTGAATAGGTTCACTGGAGATAAATAATCCAATAACATTGTCTAAATTATTTCAGTCAAGATATAATACATTTATTATTAAAGAATTATGGAAAAAAACTTAGGACGTCTCGAGCCTGACACAGTAACTGGAGCGGACTATTCTATAGCCTATAAAGGTTTATTAGATTTTACTCGAGTCAATCCAAATAGCATACAAAATCTTGAAGATTTGCAAGCACACGCAGGCATTGTGGGTAATGATCTAAAGAAGATTATTTTATCCAACGGTAAAGTACAATCAACTGTTGGTGGTCAAATAAAACACAAAGCTTACGCGATAGATTTACCTATAAATGATCATCATATATATGCAACTATCGATTCACTCCGCCCGAATTCAATTTCCATAACTGCTCATAAAAATGGACATAGAATTATGCACGCAAGTCTATCTTCTAACGATATTTTAGATAGTCCATATTCAGATGATCCTTATGCAATCGATTACCGTAACAAAAGAAGAGATTTTTATCCTAAAAATGCTCCAGATGACCAAAAAACAATGAAAGGGTTTGCTTCTACTCTTCAACTATTGTGTAAAGATTTATTGTCAGTTGTCCCCAAACCCGGAGAGTATTAGTTTTACGTTCAAAAGTCTTTCCAAGTTTTTAGAGACTGGTACTGGGTTACCAGTCTCTTTTAATCTTTCTTTTTCCATGTCCATAATGCTAAAACTAGCAATATTGTTGCCGCCACTCCCCAAGTATTTACCGGACTTATAAACTTTGTCATAAAGCCAAAGAGTAGTAGTCCTGCTGCCGAGCCAACCGTTTTCATCGCACTCACGATTGAGTTGGCTGTTGACCTGTTCTTGTTGGCTATATGCTTGTTAGCAAAAGTGAACATGATTGGCCTAAAGGCCCCTCTACCTGCTTCGTGAAGTAAGAAGAGACCGACTATGGCAAGCGTTGATTTTGTCATCGGGGCAAATATCATTGGCACTCCTATAATTAGCACCATCTTTACTATTCCCAGGCCATTGTTTTGCTTTTTAGCCCAAACAGAACCTATTGATGACATCACCATTATCCCAATCCATAAAAAGCCCAACCACCATGCTTGACCACTCCTTTCCTCAAAGATTGGTGCCCAAAACATGTTGAATGGTTGGATGGCCACCGAGATTACAAAGGTTACTAAAGCAATTTTCTTTAGATCTGCTGACCTAAAATTCTGCTTTAGCACCTCCCAGACCCCGTCTGGCTCTTCTCCATCAAAGCTTTCTTCAAAACCCTTAAGTATCTTCATGCTGATAACTAGTACTACTAGTCCCAGTATTCCCGACACTAAGAAGGGTACTCCAAAGCCTAACTTTGCCCCTATTACTCCTCCTAATATCGCTGCTGGAATCACTCCCAACATCGATAACAGTCCCGATTGAGATAACGCCTTATGAGTCTTCTCTTCACCAACTTCATTTCGCAACCAGGATTCAAGAGCATCCGACATTAAAGCTGCTCCTATGGCCGCTATTATTTCTGCCACTAAGCAAGCTCCAAAGCTTCTGCCTATCCCATACACCAACATTCCTAATGCCCAGAAAAACTGTCCCATGATAAAAATCTTCTTCTGACCATGCTTATCCGCCAGCTTACCAGCATAAGGATTAAAAGCCGTGTCCGTCAACATGAACGCTGTATTTAGTAGCGTTAGTTGAAATAGCCTCATCCCTCAAGACAAAATATTCAGGCTATATACCCCAAAAGTCCAGCCGTTTACCATCGACTGTAGGGTAAA
>Ga0100403_1001451_pt1 | contig 21142 bp, 14 predicted proteins | sample CryGeymet201501t_FD_83663 | JGI IMG/M metagenome (GOLD analysis project Ga0100403, IMG submission 83663) | Groundwater microbial communities from Crystal Geyser aquifers in Utah, USA - Crystal Geyser metaG 2015-01t | ecosystem: Environmental > Aquatic > Deep subsurface > Groundwater | place...
CTTTTCCGCCTTCTTCGGCAGGTTCTCGGCGCGGTAGATCAGCGAGTGCGATGGATAGGTGTCATTGCCCTGCTCATCGGTGGAGATCGGCACACCAATGAAATCCGCCTGATCGTCAGAGCGACCCACCACCATGTTTTCAGGCTTGCCGCCCCTTACCTTCGGGATCGGCAACCGTTTGCCCTGGGCGGCCAGCATAGCCTGAATGTCGTCATTGCTGATGACATCGGCAAACGAGCGATAGCGCGCGATCAGTTCGGGCATGTTGACGAACTTGGAGAAGCGCGATTTGAGCGTGTACTTGCCGGCCGGCGACAGTTCGAAGTCCGTCACCACCTCACCAAACACACGAGCCCATGCGTCGAAGTGATTGATTCCGCGTTCAGATAGAGCGTCCTCGTCGAGGTAACGCTGCATCGTGAACATTTCGGCCATCGTGTTCGAGATCGGGGTTCCGGTCAGGAATGCGAGGTTGCGGCCACCGGTGCGCTCGCGGACCGCGTTCATCTTCATGAACAGGTCAGCCGCCTTCTGCGAGCCGGTCGGATTGCCCAGCCCGGCGATGCGGGGCATCGATGTGGCAAAGGCGAGGTTCTTGAACTCGTGCGAATTGGAAACCAGAACGCGGTTTGCGAAATAGTTGTGATTTCCCTCTACTTCGATGTCGTAGACGACATGATGGTCGCGACCACCAAATCGGTATTCTCCATCACTGTCTGGTTTGAGAAGCGCAATACCGACCATCCGAGAAGGTGCAAGGCCCTGTCCTTCTTGGCGTCCCTCAACTTGCCCACCACCGTGTTGTGGCTCCTTCCATCGATCTCCACTGCTAGCCGGCGCGCTGGGCAGGCGAGATCGATCTTGTAGCTGTTCGGGAGACGCTGCATCTCCGCCCTGATGGGCCGCGTGGAGACCACGTATTCCAGGATCAGCCCCGTTTTCTCCGCCAGCACCGACTGCGGTAGCGGGGGCGCCCGCCCATTGCCGCCGCGCTTCTTCGGTTGATGCCCTATAGCCTTCAACTTGGTCGAGACCTTTTCCCTGGTGTCGGGGCACTTCATCGGGTTGGCCGATTTCATCCGCTGCGAGGATGCGGGGCTCGGACGCCCCTTCAAAGGCGAGTTCGTCCAGGTTTCCTGCATCGACGAGCGCCACTTTTCCTTGGAAGCTGCGTTCTCCCACTGTGTCTTCATCTTGCAGGAGACGCTGCAGTACCGTCTCCGAGAGTTTCCCTTGGCCCCAACGGAGAGAAACGAGAACATCTCCCCGCAGCCCTCGCACTTCTTGGTAATGGTTCGGTCCAACCTCCTGCATTCGGGCGAGCAGTGACGCGAAAGTGTTCCGCGTCGGCCGATCGACGTGGGCGTGAATGAAATCCCGCATCGCAAGCAAGCGGTCGGAAGGTGCGAGGTCACACGCCTTTTTGTAGCCGTGCCCGTCGACCCAGACCCTGTGATTGGGTGTGCAGATGAACGATCCGTGTTCATGGAAAACCTCGACCATTGTTTGGCTGCGCCGCTTGTGCGCATACCAGTTAGTGACTGGTTTCCATTCTATCGCATGAGTTGAAGAATTGCGACTTATGACGCTCACCGGCAAGCGATTTTCCACAATGACCCCGATCTTCATCGGGCCACGGTCAGTCTCGACGAGTGTATCGTGAGTGAAGCATTCATCGACCACCAGCCCGTCGATGCCGATTTCGTTGAACGTCAGGCCCTCGTCCTTCTTGCCGGCGTCCATCAGCTTTTCGAGTTTGGTCTTGAGGTTGTCGCGCCACTTGGTCAGCTGCTTGGAATTGCGGCTGCTCTTGCCCTCGGCCTCGCGCAATGCGGATTCGGCCAGTTCGATGTCGGCGATCTGCTTGCGGATGAACGCGGCTTCGAACTCCGGATCGACGCCAATGCGGCCGAACGTCGAATGCGCAACGATGATCGCGTCATAGTCGCCGGTCGCCATCCGGGCGAACAGGCGCTTGCGGTTGTCGGCCGCGAAATCCGCCTTGGTCGGCGCCAGCACCTTCGCACCGGGGTACAGCTTGACGAAATCTGCCGCCCACTGCCCGACCAGGTGATTGGGGACAACCAGCATCGGCTTGTTTGCCGTGCCGGTCCTGCGCCATTCCATAAATAAGCCGATCGCGGCGAAGGTCTTGCCGGCTCCTACCGTGTGGTCAGCCAGCACGGTCGAGGACTGCAGGCCGCGCCAGATGAAGTTCTTCTGGTGCGGGCGCAGGCTGATGATGTCGTCGGACACCTTGCCCGGCAGGGCCAGGTGGGAACCGTCATACTCGCGCAGCCGGTCGGTGTTGTAGGTATCGTTGTAGATGCGGTGGAGCTCGGCGCGCCGGGCGTCATCGTCCCAGATCCACGCCGACCATGCGTCCTTGACCTTTTGAACCTTGCCGTTGGCGGCCTCGGTTGCGGTGGGGTTGAGCGTCGACGAACCATCGGAATGCTTGTCATAGACCTGCATCTGCCGGTCATTGATCGCGGCATCGAGCACCTGGTTCACGCTGACGCGATCGGTGGAATACTCGAGCGCCGCGGCTTCGGTGGCGGTCTGCGCCTTGGTCACCCATTTGGCTGTCATCGGTGAGAAGGTCGCGGTCGCGCCCTCGTTCCCGGTGATGTGGTCGATGAAGTCGGCCATGTGGTTGGCCGGGATCCACGGCGCGCCGGGCTTGACGTTGATGTCGACAGCCTCAATGTCCTCGGGGATCACGTCCTGCAGGGCGGCGACGTTGCGCCCTAATGCCGGGTCATCGGCAGCTGCGGCGATCGCCTCGGCCAGCTTCTTCTTCACATTGCCGGAAAGATAGGCCTCGGCGCTGTCATAGCTGCCATCGGGCATGCGGTAGACCAGCGGCCCCAGTTCCGCGACGATCTCCGCTTCCGGCTTCGGATAGAGCCTGCGGATCTGCGCCATGTCGACACGGTTGTAATCGGCCAGCACCTGGGCGAGCGCATCCTTGGCCGTGGCTGCCGATGTCGGGCGGCGATAGGGCTGCTGGGTGCGCTTGGTGAAGATGGCAGCCTTCTTCGCGGACGGCTTGCGCGGCTTCTCGCCGGTGTTCTTCGCCACCGTTGACGAAATACCGCGGTCGAAATTGTCTTCGAGTGCGGCCAGCTGCGGCCATGTAGGGTCATCGCTGAAAACGCGGTTGTTGGCGTCGAGATTGATCGGCCCGTTGGCCTTGACGAAGGCGTCATAGGTCTTGTTCAGCCGTTCACGCAGATTGGCAACCTGCTCGTCGGTGGCGCTCTCCGACACCTGGGCGCGGCGCAGCCTGGTGAAAGCATCGCGGATGCGGATCAGGCCCTTGACGCGCTGCAGCGCCTTCTCGTTCGGTGCCTCGAGCGGCTTGGATCGCGGGTCACCCAGATGATCGGCCAAGCGTACATACACATTGCCCTCGCCATCGAGGAAGGCCGAATTGACCAGCGCATCGGCGGCTTCTTTCGGAGCGGTTTCTTCCGGCCGTGTCGGCTCGACCGGCGTTGACCGCATGATGTCTGCGGGCAGCTTGCCGATCGCCGAATCGAGGACCGCGCCCAGCTTCTCGCCGGGCCGGGAAATCAGTGCCGGCTGGTCGGGGCGGCCATACATGGTGCCGTAGCCGCCGAAGTCACCAAGCATCATGTCCGGATTGTCATGGAAATACCGATTGAGCGGCATTTCCCGGCCTTCCTTGTCGGTGAAGGTCTTCGTTTCCGTCCAGGAGCGATCGCCGGCAGGGTCGCCGGGCGCGCGCTTGCGCAGGAACACGATGTCGGTTGTCACCTCGGTGCCGGCGTTTTTCAGGAACGCATCGTTGGGCAGACGGATGGCGCCGATCAGGTCCGCGCGATCGGCCAGGTACTCGCGCGCCGCGCTGCTGGTCGAATCGAGCAGGAAGTTGGACACCACCATCGCCAGCACACCACCGGGCTTGAGGGTGTCGATCGACTTGGCGAAGAAGAAATTGTGGATCGAGAACTTCGATGCGGCCTTGCGGTTCGGGTCGTAGAGTCGCTCGGAGCCGAACGGCGGGTTGCCGATCGCAAGGTCGAACGTGTCATCCGGAAGGGTCAGCTTCTCAAAGCCCATCGGGGCCTTGATGGTTGCCTTCGGGTAGAGGTTCTTGGCGATCGAACCGGTGATATGGTCGAGCTCCGCGCCGACGATCGCGGATCCAGCGCGCGGGCCCGATAGCATCAGGCCGAGGAAATTGCCGGATCCGACAGACGGCTCAAGCACCCGGCCACCGGCAAAGCCCATGCGCTCCACCGCCTTCCACATCGCCTTGACCACTTCGGGCGCAGTGTAGTGGGCGTTCCTCGTCGAGGACATGGCCGCATCGTATTCGTCCGGGGTCAGGAGCTCCTTGAGTTCGGCAGCCTGTTTCTCCCAGCCTTTGGCAACGGAACCGTCTTCGCGATAGAAGGACTGCTGCAGACCACCCCAGCCCACCCACTTGGCAAGCGTCTTCTGCTCGTCGCGGGTTGCCGCACGGCCTTCATCGTCGAGTTGACGGATCAGGCGGATGGCCTCGACGTTCTGGCGGAACTTGGTCTTTGCGCCGCCCTCGCCGATGGCGTCGTCTTCGGAGATTGCGAATTCGGTGGGCTGGTTGCTGGCGGTTGTCGGGGTCTTTACGCTGCCGACCGGCCTCGCTTCGGTGTTTCCTCCGGTGGGAACAGATACCGCTGCCTCACTTCCTGAAACGCGGTCTCCGGATCCAGTCCGGCGTCCTCTAGCTGGCTCTTCTCCAAAAAGGTCCGGTCCACTGCTTGGTCGAGCGCTTTTTCCAGCGTTCCGTTCTTCTCGAGTCGCGCTGTTCTGGCCGGAAGGTGTTCCTTCCAGTGTGCGCGGGCCTGATCCTTCCAGTTCTGCAGGAATACCATCGCGGGTCTCGTCCAGGGATGTTTCGACGCCATCAACTTTAGCATCTGCGGCCTCCGATGTCATCAGAGCGGCATATGCCCTACCTGCTTCCTCCGGGGAGGTCATCCCCTCGGTGTCTAGGCCGGGATAGTTACGGGACGCTTCATAGAATGACAGGAGGTACGGCTTGATGCCGTCGCCGAAGTCCTCGACCATCCTGGCGGCATAATCGCCGAACTTGCGCACACCGCTTTCGATATAGGCGCCGGCGATCGTCATGCCGTCGATCAGCAGTTCCGGGTCGATACCGGAATTCAGCTGGGACATCTTCGATTTAAGCCGTGCACGGGCCGCGGCCACCTTGTCAGCGGTGAACAACTTGTTGTCGGCGAACTGGGTATCGGTTGCGGATTTGGCCTGTTTTTCGGATTTTGATGCCGCTGGCGGTTCGGCACTGTAGGCGCTGCGGATTGCCGCCACCAGCGAACTGCCTTTGACCGTTATTCTCTCAGGGTTGCCGTCAGAACCGGGGCGCAGGATTGTGGCGCTGTCTCTGCGCGTATCGATCGAGCCGCGCGGGAACGACATTGACATCGTGCCGGCGAGTTCGTTGAACGCATCCAGTATCTGCCTGTCGGTGGGGCTCTCCTGCATCAAATCCCACATCTTGCGGTCAGCGTTTTCGGTCATGCCGATAGCTGCGCGCACCAGAGCGGGTGTATTCGCCGGGTTTGACGTCAGGTTCTTGCGATCAGGTAACCCTGGATAAGTTGCAGCTGTATTCTCGGTCAGGGATGCCTTTTTCTGACCGGCGTTTGTATCGCTTTCTGAGGGCTCCAACCCATCTGCAGGCGCTGCCGAAGAGTGCTTGGGCTCATATTTGCCCGTCTTGCCCAACCGACTATCGAGTCCATCTGTCCGTTTATCTTGAGCGTCGGAGTTCTCCGCGTCTTTGCCGGTATTGCCGGCGTTATCGGACCCGACACCCGTTTGGCTGTCTTTATTGCGGCCTCGGGTGTCATCCCTTGGTTCAGCCGATAGTGTATCGTTGACGGTGCCAGGCCCACGTCTCTCGCCCACTGCGTTATTGTCTGCCTCTTGCCGAACGCCGTCAGAAAGTGGCTCTTGCGCATGTTGTTTGCCTGCTCCTGTTTTGTTCTCCAGGTCAGGTTGCCGGGCTCGTATCCCTTCTCGTTGTCTTTTCGATCCAACTGATGCTTCGGGGTTGGCCTGTCCCCCACCTCGGCGAGGAACCCCGGAAAACTCATCAGTTGTGGGTGGATTTGAATCCCCCGCCCGCCGTAGTTGTGATAGCTGGGGTTGTTCGGATTCAGACACCGGTCCATCACGTTGAGCCACGTCCGGTAGAGAGGATGCCGACACAACCCGTGTTGTTCTTTTGTTCCCCTCAACCGCGCGCTTGCCGCCACCGTCATCTAAATATCCCTTAAAATTCGATAGGCTGAACTCGGCTACGCTGCCAATTCTGTCGCGGCCTTTGCCGTCAGAGAATCCAGCTTCATAGATCTCCAACGCTTCTCTGAGAGTCGCCGCGCCAAATATTACCTTTATCTCGTCAAACCGGCCAGTGTCTTTGTCGATTTGGTTGACTGCGAACACAGGCGCATTTGGATCGAGTTCACTCGTGCCTGGTTTGATGTAGGCGTCAAGATGATCACCATCCGCGCCTTTGGTCCCACGAATATAGCCATAGTGCGCCGGCATCTTCACCGACCATTCCTTGCCGTCGCCGTCTACGCCCTTGCGCTCGGATCCTGCTGGGTTCTCGATCGAGAAATCGAGCCCACCCAGCTTCGCATGGCCCAGCTTGTAGTTTCCGGCTTCCTTCTGAGGCAATGACGGCTCGACAAGCGTGTTCGTCGGCGATGTCGCGGCCTGATGGGCGGCTTCATCGAGCAGCGGCGTCGGATTCCGCTCGGCGCGGAAACGGTCGAGGATGCGGCCCATCTTCGGCGCGGACACCTCCTGACGCTCCGCACCTGCCTCACGGGCGGCGCGCAGCGCCCTGCGGCGGTAATCACCGGCCATAGCGTCCACGCGCTCGACGGGGATGCCCATCTTGTCTGCCAGCGCCTCGCGGTCCTTGCGCAGCACCTGCTGGATCTTGGCTGCGGAAAGGTTGGAGTTTCGGCCCAGCGCCAGCTTCTCGCCATGATCGAACATATCGCGGTGAGCATCATCGGGGAAGCTGACGGTCTTGCCATTCGCCTTTACCGGCTTGCGCGGTGCCGCCTCGGTCGGCTGCGTGGTGTCCAGCGGGTCGGGCGCCGGGCTCGCGGGCTCGGTCAGCGCCGGTGTGGCTGGTGCTGTTTCTTCCGGGGGGATCACCTCGCCAGCGGCTGCGGGCTCTGCCTCGGCAACCATCGGCGCATCATCTGCTGGCGCTGGCTCATCACGGGAAGGCTGGACGCTTGCGCCGGCGATCGACGAGATGGCCACCTGGTAGAGTTCACCGGTGATCGGATCGAACACCAGCGCCTCGTCGCCTTCGATCGATTCGACGCGCGCCTCGAACGGGTCAAGGCCGGGGTCTGTCACGGTCACGGTTGATCCGACAGCTGGCAGCGATGCCGTGCCCGCTGCGCCCTGTTCGCCTTCCATGCCCGGTCCCGGCGCTGCGGCGGCAGCGGCCGGAACAGCCGAAGCCGCTCCAGCCGCGCCCGCAAGCCCGGCCGCACCAGGGTCACCGCCTCCCTGATCGGCCTGGCCGGGATCGTTTGCCGGGGCGGGTGCCCGGCTGTCCGCATAGGTTTTCGCGCGCTTGAGAACGCCACCGGGCTGTGCCGCATCCTGCCCGTTGAGCAGCGCTGTGCCAATGATGCGCTCTTCGCCGCTTGGCAGGGTCACCCGCATCATGCCCTCTGCGACACCGGACTGATTCGGGGCCTGTTTGACGGTCACGCCATGGATATCTTCGGCGGGGATGCCCCTTGCGGCGTCTGCAGGAGCATTGACGACGAACGTGTCTGTAACCATTGCCGGCTGGGTCTGCGCCGGGGCTGGCTGCTCTACTGGGGCAGGTTCCGGCGTTGCCGCATCGTCGGCCATGCCGGTGCCGCGTGGTGACACAGCAGAACCAGCAGCACCCATGCCGCCGCCCATGATACCGCCTGCGACAAGACCACCGGCTGCTGCATTGGGGACACCCTCCATCAACCTTTGGTCGGGGTCTACTTCTTTCACACCGACATTCTGGGCGAACTGCTCACCCATCGACTGGGGCATCTCTTCAAGAATACCCTCTGCAACCATACCCTTGGTGATCCCGGAGCGAAGCCGCTGGCCGAGTGTGCCCTCGACACCCTCGGTGAAGACCTTTGCCATGAACCAGTCGCCACGGCCACCGAACGCACCGGTAAAAACACCTGAAATCACCATCGATTTGACAGCGGCATCGTCGGACAGGGCACTGATGGCCTCATCCTCGCTCATGCCCTGGCTGGTCAACGCCCGCACCGCATCCGAGTCGGCCAGCACCTCGCGCGGAATCGCGGCCAGCTTTTCGCGCACGGCCGCGGCAGTCTGGCCACCGGAGATCATCGCCTCGCCGATCGAGCCCGACACCAGTGCGGTTGTCGCGGCCTTGGCGGCTGCCTGCTTGGCGCTCACACCGGCTGCCTGGGCGGCGACATAAGTTCCGCGCGCCAGAATGGCCGATGTGCCCATCGTTGCCGCAGTTGACGGCAGGGACTCGGCAAGGACGCCGATGTAGGAACGCGGATCCGACCACGCCGGGCCCAGCGCATAGCTGGTTTCTCCATCGGCGCCGGTTTTCTCGGTCACCCATTCCTTCGTCGAGGCTGCGCGCTGTGCCGGCGTCATGGTGGCGGTGGCCCGATCGGAGATCTCGCCCATCTTCCGATCGACGTCGCCGGCCTCGATATCCTCGCCGATCAGCCAGCCGGATATCGTGTCGGTGCCTTTGAGCAGGGTTTCGCCGCCTGGAATGTTGCGGACCAGCTCACGGATGCCAAGGCCCATCTGCGCGCCGCCGCGGCGCATGAGCCGATCGGTATCGCCGCCCGCGCCCTGCGACTTGTGCTGCGCGTCGAACTCCTTCTTCCACGCCAGATATTCCTCCGGCGACATGGCGGCAAAGCGGTCCGGGTTTTCCGCGTTGAGATCGCCGACGATGGCGTCGATCTCGTCGCCGCCCATGTCCGGTGCGCCCTGTGCGGCCTCGATCTCGGGGCGTGGCGTGGGGATGGGTGCATCCGCGCCTTCGGGCATGCCATAGCCCGACAGCGGGTTTTCGCGATCGGTGTAGAGCCCCATCGGGTCTTTCGGATCGAAATCCACCCGCACCGGCAGCCCCTCGCGGCGCGGGGCGCCAGCTGTCCGGGTGCTGACCGGCACGGATCCAGGCTTGATGCTGGCTACCTCGCTCTGCGCTGTCTTGAACCAGTCCGGAGCATTTCCAATCTTTCTGTTGGTGGTGTCATGCATGAACCAGGCATCCCCGGTCCCGGTCTGGTCCTTCATGTCGACGTGAAGCATATCCGGCATGGAAGAGTATGTACCGAAGCGGTTGACGCCGCGCTTGCGTAGTTTTTTGACCAGTTCAATCCGTTCGGCATTCGACTTGCCGCGCAAGTTGATGTCCGCAGCCGTTCTCCGGGAGTGCTCCCCCGGCCCCTTCTTCTTTCGTGCTTCCACCGGATGCTTTGCTGACCTGTACCCAGACTGAATTGTCAGCGGCTGGCCTATTTCCGCCGATGTGTCCGTAAGGATGGACTTGAATGTCTCATCGAGATCCTCCTGCCCTTTGTGGACGAATTTGAGTTCGCCGGCGAAGCCATCCATCTGCTCGGGCGCGCGCACCAGGCGGGCCAGGCCCTTGGCGGCTGGGTTCTTGGCTTCGGGCGCATAGGCGATTTCGGTCGGTCCTGGAATACCCAAGGCCCCGTTGCGCATGCCGCTATCGGCGAACTGGCGTTCCGGCTCGTTCCATGACGGGTTGGCGGCGGGCGTCGGGGCGTCCTTGCCCTCTGGCAGTTGCGGTCGATCAAGCCCAAGCAGACGCGCGGCCTTCTCGCGGTGGCCGGCCATCTGGTTGGCAACCTTGTCGGCGACGGTTCCCGGCGCCCCGCCGTTCTTGGCGTCAGATCGATTGTGAAGCCCAACCTCCCCGGCATTGATCGCGGAATAGATGTCGAGCAGACCCATGCCTGGCTTGACGCCATTGTCACGCAGATACTGGGCAACGGCCTTGCCCTTGCCAAGCTGCGATTCGACCGGCCTGCTCCAGTCGATGCCATACTGGCGCGCCTGATCCTCTCCGAACTGGATCAGCCCCTTGTGCTGGCCATACTTCGTCACAGGCCCCTTGATGGTGGGATCGAACGTGCCCATGGTTTCGTAGGAAATCGCCGTCGCGAGATCGAGCGGGTCGACTCCCACATCTTCGGCCGTCTCGATGATGTACTGACGCAGATCTGACGGAGGCGTAACCTTGGGAGCCTCGGCAGGTTGGCCAGCCGCGCCGGTATCGCGTCCGGGCTGTTCCCTGACCAGCTTCTGCGGCTCTGCAGCACCATCGATCCGCGGACGTGCCGCGCTGGCGGCGTCCGGTACATTGACGGACGCTGGTTCTACCCGCGCGCCCTCGGGCGTCTTGGGCTGTTGCGGAGTGTAAAGGCCGAAGGGGTCGCGGAGATTGTTCAGGCCGCGAAACAGGATTCCAGGCATGCCGATGACCTCGTTAGCAGAGAATGGCAATCGTCATGCGCCGGTGCACAACATAGCCGATGCCCATCATCGGGAAAAGATGTCATTTCGCAATCAAAAACCGCCACCGGCTTTCACCAATGGCGGTTTTCGCAGCATCCTCGTCGAAGGTGTCGGCCCCCCAGCCAACAACCTCTATGTACCACAGATTGTCGGCGGGTCAATAACATGCCGCCCGCCCTGGGGATTGCGGGGCGGGCGGGCGGCGGTTTGCTCAGGCGAGAGCAAACGACAATTCATGTCGCAGGAGTATTGATTTCATATTGCAATCATTAAGTCAACATCCATGGCATTGCTAGGCGATTAGCCTTGCTGTCGGCTTAATAAGTTTTGCAAGCATGGAGAGGCCTTTGGCGGTTATCCGCACTTGCTCAGTGATCTTTTGCGACCCATCGGCCCGCGAAACCGTTGTTGTTTTATGTTCAAGCAAACCCTGATTACATTTTGCCTGATACCCGAGCCATGTTCCACCATGTGGCCTCTTGTAGATCCAGCCGTTGTGCTGCAGCCATTCAAAAATGTCTTTCGGCCGGATTCCGAGATTTTTTGCAGCCTCGGTCACGCTAAGACTGCCCCCCCGCCTTGGCCAGGCGCTCAAATGCCTGAACGTCCTCTTGCATCGCGTGAGCCTTTGCCTCGGCGTTCATAGCCCGCTGTTCGGCCTCTATCCGCTTGCTGGCATGTTCGGTCAACAGATGAATCAGCACAACCGGGTCTGAAAAATCCGGGATTTCCCGCAGGCTGCCTTCCAGTTCGATCCAGCGGTCGATGATCCGTTTGCGTAGAACCACGTTGTAGCCCGCCACCAGCGTCAGCGTCAGGTCTTTTGGGAGGTGGTATTCGGGGTACTGCTGCCCATTCTGGGGGTGTGTCCAGTTTTGGGCATACCCCCTATCGTCTAAACTCAGTTGGCCGAGCATCATCTTGATGTCTCGCATGACGTGACGGTGGTCCTTATCGCAAAGCTCTGCAATCTCGCGTGAGGACATGGTGAGAGGCATCTGCCCCTTCGTCATCAGTTCGGTGTTCATGCTTTTGCCTCCTTGATAAAAGGCGGCAATCCGGCCTCCCCGCTGGCGGCGCGCCATATCGCGGCGATCAGTTTCAATGCCGGATCGCCTGCCTGTTCCAGATACGCATCCTGATCCGGGGTCACCGAGGGGCCTGCCACGTCCCACAGCACATGGATGAGAGCTGCAATGCCTTCCATGCTGGAGGGGGTGGCATTCACCAATGTCTCAAGCGCCTCGTCTTCCCGTTCTTCCGCCAAAACCCGCAACGTCGCGGTTTCCGAATGCTCAAGCCAGTAGCGCCGCGCGCCCAGCCATTGCCGGTATGGAACAAGGATGGGATCATCCTGCCCCGGATTGACGGCGACCGGCAACAGCGCCGCAACACCTGCTGCTGGCAGCGCTGCGATCAATGAGCGACGGGTTGGGCCTTTCAGCCCCGCATGTGGAGTGATAGGTGTGGACGCAGCCATGTGCGATCTCCTTCGTAGATCGTGCTTCGGTTAGGGCGGCTAGGTGCTCCAACACCTTGTCCGCCCGCTCTATTTCGTATATGTGAAACATACTCTATGTCAATAGCGCATATATCGCATATACGTTAAGGAGATATCGTTGGCGCGGCCGCAGCAATTCCCCATCAAAAAGGTGATCGGGTTCGATCTTGAAATGATGGAAGCCATCGACCGTTACCGCAGGGATCAGGATTCAATTCCGAACATCTCGGAGGCCATTCGAGAATTATTGAAGAAAGCTCTTGAAGACGAAGGGTACCTATCGGATTAATTTGAGCATGACGGGAAGCCTGCGCCAGTCGGGCGGCTTTGTTGGTCGATGCGCAACCTATTCACCGAAGGGGACCATCTCATGAACAGACTCATCACTCTTTTGGCAATCATGTTTCTAGCCGGCTGCGTTCAGACATCTGAACTCCGCCTTGCTGAGAATGTGTTTCAGCTGCAGGCTTCCGGACAGGGGCTGCTCGCCCAAGGCAAGACATCGGGTGCTGTTTTCAAGCGGGCCGCACAACTGACTATCGACAATGGATACAGCCACTTTGTACTCGGAGTCCCCTCCACAAGATCGTCCTCGTCGGTAGTGGGCTTCACGCCCGTCTATGCGAACATTGTCGGCAACAGCGTTTTTGTGAACGGCGGGCAGCCCATGGTGGCGCGCCGAGAGACTACCACTGTCCTAGTGCGGATGAGTAATTCCAGCACCGGTGGAGCTCTTGATGCGGGCGAGGTGTTGAGGTCGCTCAAATGATGGGATGAGCCAAACAGGCCAACCCAAGAACTACCAGTACCCGATGACCAACCACCCGGCGGCAAAAAGCGCCATGGAGAGCAGCACCAGCGCCGCACCGGCTGACGTGGCGAGGTTGGAGCGCTTGGTCAACATGTGTGCCTGGGCAGTTGAGCGGCCCGCAGCACGCTCTGCTTCATCGTAAAGGCGAAGTGCCGCAAAGCCGGCGAGCTTGGCGAGGAACGCGGCCACTGTGCCAGCGACAAACAGCGGCAGATGCCATCCCACGAGCGGAAACGATGAAACCATCGCACGCAAAAACACAACGAGGGCAAGCGACACGCCGTTTGCATAGACCAGGGTATTGACGAGATCGTTGCCGACGAATTGCGCAGTCTGACGGGTGTTCATTGGCGTAGCCTGTTGTTGAGTTGCATGACGGTGGAGCGCCATTCTGCGTCCGACATGCCTTTTTTGGCAAGCTCGTCGCGGACACTGGCCGGATCTTCCCCTTGCTCGATCCGCTGCAGGGCAACGGTGCGGAACCCCTTGCCGCCGGTTGGATTACGGCTCTCGAACCTGGACTTGGCAACGCCCATCATTCCGGTGGCATCCTTGCGCGATGCCAGTTCCGGGGATGGGGAGGTCTTAGGTTCATGCTGGGGGCGAGGCGTCGGCGTCGGGATATTCGCCGGCTGGTTGGCAGGTGCAGGCTGCCTGGATTGGGGGGAAACCGGGACGGGCTCGCCGGTCACCTTGTCGACAACGATGCGATCCGATCCGCGCCGCGTGGTCGGCGGGCTGTCCCCTGCCATGCCGAGCCCATCGCTCGCCGGCGAGGCTGACTGCGCCTGCCCGCCGCCGCGCTTCTCGCGCTGATAGTCGGACGCGCGTTGCAGATCCTCGCGAATAACCTTGTCCTGGTCCTCTGGCGACAGATCCTTAAACTCCCCGTAGTCGTTCTCCATCCGCGCCTTCCGCGCGTCGGTGTAGGCCTTGGCGTCCTTGTCATCCGGGGCCTTGTATTTCTGGTCGATCGATTTCTTTTTCTCATAGTCCTCGAGCTCGGCCTTCCGTTCGGCCGCGGACTTCGATTTTTCGTTCCGCTGTTCGATCTGCGACTGGAACGCCGCCACCGGGTTGATCAGGCGGGCGAGCATGTTGGGCAGATCCTCGGTCAGCACGTCCTGCTCGATCGGCTCACCCTCGGGAGTGTCGAGCTTGAACCGGTAACCGATCGTGTTGCCCTCGGCATCGGTAAGCGCTTCATAGCCCTGCAGTTCGATTCCGCCGCGCTCGATGTAGCCATTGACCTCTGCGGCCTTGATTGCGTCCTTGATGGCTCCGTCCGCATTCCCGGTCTGGGCCTTCATCAGGGACGAGGCGAACAGCTTTCCACCCTTGCGGGCTGCGGAACTGGCCCCCCACTCCTCAAGATACTTGGCCTTCTCGTACTCGCCCTGGCGCATCAGTTCGGCGGTGTACTTCGGAAGCGCATACTGCTGCCAGAAGTCGTCGAACTGGTCGGGGTTGAATTCCCCGCTCTGAACGCCTTCCTGAAACGCCTGCTGGGTCTGGGTGTCGATCATCCCCAGCGCCTTCTTGTTGGCGCGGTTCTCCCTCTGCGTGTCGATTCGATCGCGCGCGGAGATCCCGGCATTCATGCCCTGGACGAACGCGCCCAGCCCTACCCCGATGCTCATGCCGCGCGCTCCTTCACCTTCTTCCTGGTCTTCGAAGTGGTGGCGCCGGCTGATCTCGCGATATCCTCGACCATGCCGGTTACCCGGTCGATCCGCTTGTCGACGTCCTGGACGGCCTTCATGGTGACGCCCAGCGCATCGACCACCGAGATGGACTTGCCATCGCCGCGGCCGGTGGCCTTCTGGAACTCCTGCGCCATCGGGCCGATATGCTCGTCGGGATCGCCATGCTCCGGTTTGTACTTCCATTTCTCGACCGGCATCTTGCGCACGGCCTTGATGCCTTCGCCATCGGCGGTCTTCTTGCGATCGGTCTTTTCGTCCTCGTCGGAGAGGAACAGCCCGAACAGCCCGCCAAGGGCGCTGCCGATGCCTGCCGCTGACTGTGCGCTTGCGGCGGTTTCGGCGCGCCAGTTGGCGCTTTGTGTCTCGAACTGGTTCTGCAGGATATTGCCCTGGTTGGAATAGCCCTGCATCTGCCCGGCGAAACCGCGATCCATCATGCCGGTTGAGGCAAGGAACTGGGCGTTGGCGGCGTTCTTCGTGTTGGCTGCGGATGAGAGCAGCGCAGCGCCCTGCCCCATCCCTGCGGCTGCCTGTGTCGGAAGCCCTCGCCCCATGTTCACCAGATCGGCCTTGGCGGCGATCCCGCGCATTTCCTCTGCGGTACGCGCCGTGTTCTGTGCGCCGGCTGATGCAAGCGCGGTCTGCTGGTCGTTTGAACGGGCGATACCGGCATACCGGCCAGACCGTGGATCAATCCCCAGTGCCGCTGCTTGACGCTGCTGAGTGGCGTCCCTCTCCTGAGAGGCGGCAAGGACATCGGCCTTGGCGGTCGCGGCAGCCTCCGCCTGGCGCTCTGGCGTTCCCAGTTTCAGCGCTTCATCGACGTACTCGTCTTCGATCGGGCGGAATTTGTCGAGGTAGCGCTGACGGTCCTGGCGGGCCATGTCGAGCGACTCGCGCCCGGTTGTCAGCTGCAGGTCGGCAACTTCCTTGGCGGTGCTGTCGATTTCCTTCTGGCGCTCCGTCGAGATCGCAAAGGCGTCCCTGGCGAACGACAGCCACTGTTCGCCGGTTTCGGCGTTCTTCATAGCGGCTATGCCGATATTCGGATCCGGTGCTGGGGCTGCAGGCGCACTCTTGCCCATAGGTATCTCCAAGTCTTGAGCCTATGGCAACGTCATGCGCCAATCGGTTTATACCGTTTCTTTGACGCTTTCGCCAGTCGGGTCATCTTCATCGATCTCACCATCCGGCTCGAGATCCATGTCGAAACTTTCAGGGCCTCCAACAGCGTCATCGTCGACAGGCTCAAGGTCGATCACCGATGTGGCGCGCGGTGGCGTTGGAGACCCGACCGCTGCACGGTTAACGCGCTTTGCCGGATGGGCACGGCGATCAATGTAGCGCGGCCACTTCTGGACGTTGAGGAACCGGCATTCCCGCTGCAGCATGCCAAACAGGATCATGTCCTCGCCATCGGGCCCGGCCTCGCGCAAGACGCCTTCCTCCTTCCAGCCGAATGCACGGCAGAAGCGCAGCGATGGCGCATTGTTGACCGACACCAGCGCCGAGATCCGCTTGCGCTGGGCGGTCATGAACGGATAGGCAAACGCCTCCATGACGAATATGCGGCTGATCCAGCGCTGGGAATTGTTGGATGCGACATGCACCTGACAGCCGGTGTCGGTCCAGGTGTCGAACACCACAACACCGACAAACCGGCCATTGATCTTGCGGGCTATGGAATGGGCGTCATCCCGGAACTCGATCCCCAGGATGCGCTTGGAAGCCCACTCGAGCGCGGCGGGGTCATCATAGACAAGTGTGGATTTGTTCATCTCAGTCTCGCGGCGATTGTTTCAATGGTTGCGGTGAGGCGCGCATGGATGCGGTGAACATCCTCTACGAGCGCATTGAATTCGTCAGCGGTGGGGGCCGAGGACACTTTCGCACTTTGCAGCTTGCCCGACAACTGCAGCAAGCTTCGCAGATCCTCGATGCGCACGGCGGCGCGCAGCTTGGTGGCAGGCTTTGCCCCGCGCGCACCGGCGAGCAATTCAAGCATTTCGAGGTGGCGCTCGCTCAGATCCATCACACGAGTGCCTTGAGTTCTGAGACACTGGTGGCCATGGCGATCCGCTCGATGCGCTTGTCGGTGTAGATCGAGATCTGCCAGCGGCGGGAGCGCTTGGGCGGAATACGTTTGATACCGCCATCCGGGTTAAACGAATGAAGGATCTCCCGATCGGCGTAGACAACCACCGTAGAGCGCCCGGAAAGCCCCCGTATGGCAAGCGGCAAGGGGTCGAGAGGATCTCCGTTGATTTCATCGCCGTTGATCTCGAACGAGTTGATGGCGCCCATATCGGTGGACGTGATCAGTGCTGCATTTGCCGTCTGCAGCGCCACCACTTCGGCCTGGATGAGGGGCGAAGAGTCTCGGTCTTCGAGTTCATCAGTGTCAATGCGAATTGCGGCGAAGGTCTCGGCGGTTGGCAGAACAAACTCCTTGGAGCGCCAGTAGAGGAATTTGCGCGCCGTGTTCAGCGGGTCGACCAGGAGAAGGTCGTTTGTTGACCTCTCGATGACGCGCAATTGGGCTTCGCTTGCCTGATAATGTGCGGCGCGGGCGATGACGCTCAGGTTCACCTTGTCGGTCGCGCCCGTCGCAAGATCGAACAGCATGGTGCCATAATCATAGACACCGCTGCTGACTTCCTTGCGCCAGAAGAACACGTATCGCCCATGCATCTGGCAGCCGAAGCTGCTGGCTAGATCGTACTGCTGCCATGTGTCGTAGTTGAACACGCCGGCTGTGGCGTTCCTGACGCCGCCGCCATCCAGCACCATCAGCCCTTCTGCGCTGACCCACCCCACGGCATTGCCGAGATCAACGATAGAGCGCGCCGACAGGCATGGTGCATCGGCTTCCAGTTCTGTCATCTGCATCGACTCTGGCGCGGACCCTGAAACAGCATATGGGCTTCCTTCGGTCAGCACGATCAGCGTGGCGTTGATGAAGGCAAGGCCGACAATCGGTGCGTCGGTGTAGAGCGCATATTTCTCGGGCCAGGCGTGAGGCTGATACGGCTCGCAGAAATAGAGCGTGTTGCCATCAAACGCCGCCATCATTCCGTTGGCCATGGCGGTAAGCCCGGCAAGAGTGTCTGATGGCGGGTTGAAATCCATCGACGGCAGCGGATCCTGAAACCCGTCGACGCCAACAGTGTCGGAATAGTTTGAGTTTGAAGCGCTCCGCTCGGCTATCAGATAGTAGTAGGTGCCCGACGATCCGGTCTGCGCCCGGTATATGCGCTGTTTGGTGATGTTGCGGCCGGATGGCGTTGCGGCGAACCCTGACAGCGACACGGTTTCGCCGGGGCTCCACTCGATTTCATTCGACGCCGGGCATGGAGCCGACTCCTCGCCATAGTCTGTCACCCAGGTATAGAGATAAAGCCTGGTGGTGACATCGCTGGATGAGGGTGTGCCGCTCTTTGATGCTGTGAGGGCGGTGGACGGCGCTGCAAGCGCAAGCGGGTAGATCGTGGATCCTATCCGCATCTTCGGCGCGCCATCGCCGGTGTAGTAAAGCCGCTCGGTCGCTATTGGCCCCAGCGCCGCATGCACGGTCCCTGAGAAGCCGATCCATCCGCCGTCGAATGGGAATATCGTGTCGTAGGCTCCGAAATTGGCATTCTCGATCGCCGGCTTGCGGATGGCTGTAAGGCCTCCATCATCAAGGCGAACGTCCGTGGCAACCTCGGCTGCGTTTTCAGGGAGGTTGCGCAGCATCAGTCGCGGCATTTCGCCCCGGAACTGGCCTATGTTGATGGCGGTCATGACCCCTCGCTTGGCTATAGCGCCCTACTCATGAGGCGCATGGCAATCTGGTTTAATGCGGAAGCCGTCAATCGGACTGAAACAGAATCGCCAGCAAGCCACGCCCTTGCGCTTGTGCCGTCCTGTCCGCGAACGATCGTGCAGCTGGTCCCCGACCGCGCTGTCAGCTTGACGATTTCGATGTTGCCCGACGAGTCGGTCAGCGTCATGTAGCTGTACTCGCTCGCGGACGGACTTGGGAACAGGGCCTCCGGTCCGGATGCGAGAACGAGGGTGGTCGCGCTGTCTGTGATGTCGGCTGACAATGCGCCCGAAGCATTATTGGAAAAGAGAATGTTGCCCACCTATCAGCCCTCCCCAGGCACCGTGATACCAAGCGCTGCCGCCAATGTGATTGCCTCGGCCTTTGCCGCAACCAGCGCCACTTCGTAATCAGCCGGGTCTGTTACCGCATCAATCGCAGCGATGGTCTTGCGACGGAGGCCCGCCACCCTGGCAACGACTGCGCGGAAGGTGTCAGCGCGGGCAATGATGATCGCCGCAAGGTCAGCCGGGACTTCCCCGGTGATCGCCGCTTCGCCGTCGATCATCGCGGTTTGCGCAGCGTCCGCAGTCTCCGCGACATAGGCGCGAGCTGCGGCCTCTTTGGCGTCCCAAGACAGACGTTCGTCAATCGGCACAGGGCCAGTAACAGATGCCATGAAGTCACTGGCCCACTGGATCATCGCGGCTTTGGCGGCATCGGCGGTGGGGTACGCTGGCGGCGGCGGCGTCTTGCTCCCGAGATCTGGAGCCTGCCTGTCCGGAAAGTCCGTCAACGCGAAACCATATCGCGCAATCATGGTGTCGTCTTCAGTGGCCACCCACTGCCGGGCGCCCGTGTCGAAGTGCACCCGGTAGAGCGACCCCTCAAGCATCTGCATGAAGGCGTCATGCTCCGGGGTGCCCGCCAGTGCATCAAGGTCTTTCCGCGTTGAAATCATCGTCATGCCCTCAGTTGCAGATGTCGAAGCAGGTTGCGGCTGTCGGCCCATTGCGCATGGCCAACCCAGGCAGCAACAAACTTGTCGAGTTTTTCGGTCTGGCCCGTCGCCCGAAGGACACGGATCTTCCGCTTGGCGCGGGCAACGCTGTCTCGGCGCAACAGCTTGTGGCCGGCCCAGATGCGATAGCCGAGAAAGTTGATGCCCCGGCTGGCTGGCGCCACGGACCATTTCGAGAAGCGCAGGCCTAGACGCTCGGCGGAAAAGCGCTCGATCTCGGCGCGAACCGCATGAAGATGCGCCATGTCGCGGCCCAGAATGACCATGTCATCCATGTAGCGGAACCAGACCTTCTCGAAGAGCTCCTGGCTCAGAAACCGGTCGAGCGCCGTCGCATACACATTGGCGAATAGCTGGCTGGTCAGACTGCCGATCGGCAGGCCGATGCCATCAGGCGGAACCATTGCCTCAATGACCCTGATGGCGCCCGTGCAACTGATTTTCTTCCGGATCATGCTGTTCAGCGTGTTCCGCTCGATCGAGGAGAAGAAGCGGGAAAAATCCGTCTTCAGGAAGTAGACCGGCCCACCCGCCGACATGCGGCGAAGTTCCGCTTGTACCGCTTTCACTCCGGCATGGGTGCCCATACCCTTGCGGCAGGCAAACGAGCGCGGCAGAAAGGTCGCCTCGAAGATTGGCGCGATCACATTGTGAACCGCATGCTGCGCCACGCGGTCGCGAAACGGCAGCGCCGAGATCAGCCGTGCCTTGGGCTCGTAGACATAGAAGCGATGGGCCGTGCCAGGCACATATTCTCCGCTGTGCAGATCCAGCGCCAAGCGGCCGAGATTGTACTCCGAGTATTCCTTGAAGGTCAGCGCCCCGTCGCTCATGCGTCGGCCCGCTGCTGTCTTTCTGTATGCGTCCCTCATGTTGGCGTCAGCAATGATGCGCTCGATAAGGTTTCTGTGCTTAAGGCCCAATTCAAAATCCGTTTTGTAAAAAATGCCGGCCGCGGGTTTCGACGCCAAAGCGCTACTCCCCGCTCTGCCGGACCGTGCAAAGTATTCGCCGAAGCAGGTTGACGAGGCTGACCATCTTTCAAATGGTCGGCCCGCATGGCCGTAGCCAGAGCGGAGCCGGAATCCGATCGCCACAGCGGCCCCGCGCCCCGATGTTACTGTTCGAGTTCGACGGCGCGTTGTTCCAGTTCGACGCGCGCGAACCGGAGTTCGCGGCATTGTCCCAGTTCCCGCCGAGGAGGAGCGCGGCTCCCGCATATTCATCCCCATCAACCCCCGCTCTTTGCTGTCCGCAGCCATGCACCAATCATTTTGCCCACCTCGGCCAGGTGGATTGACGCCACCCTGTGCTGGTTGGGTGTGATGATCTTGCGCGAGGGTGCGGCCAGAAAGCGCAGCCAGAACCGCAGCGCCGCCAGATTGGCGTCTGCGGAATACAGTCTGGAAGCCTGTCGCGACTTCCCAGCAATGATGAAAAGATCGACCTGCGCAAACATGGCAGCCAATACCGCATCCCGCGCAATGCCGTGCTTGCGTGGGCAATTTTGCAGGACGGGGTAGAGATAATCGATAAATTGTTCGTACCTTTCCACGATGCGCAGCTGTTGGTGGCTGCTGGTTTCGTCAGTCATTACGTCTTGGGCCTGGTCCCGGGCAGCGCCACCCTTGTCAGGGCGGCTAGACAAGGGTCAGATGCTCACAGCGGCCCCGCGCCCCGA
>Ga0100403_1001453_pt1 | contig 21132 bp, 16 predicted proteins | sample CryGeymet201501t_FD_83663 | JGI IMG/M metagenome (GOLD analysis project Ga0100403, IMG submission 83663) | Groundwater microbial communities from Crystal Geyser aquifers in Utah, USA - Crystal Geyser metaG 2015-01t | ecosystem: Environmental > Aquatic > Deep subsurface > Groundwater | place...
CAAGAAGCCGGCGTGGGGCAAGTTCACTTCCGTGAGCCGATGGCAGAAGAGTTTGAGTCAACTTCTGAGCTAGATCCAACTTGAATTGGCTTGAAATTCCAATCCCACCAAGAAGAAGTGACGTTGTAGATAAAAATTTTCTGCGATCCATAATGGGGCTCTCTCCTTATTTTCAATAAGCTTTAAATTTGCGTTAAAGACTCAAGACTTGAGGCCACCGCCGCGCAGATTCCGATGGCTCTGGATTCTTCAGGAAGCTGTTCACTTAAATCATCCAGTGTTTGAATTTCAAAAGAAGTGGGAGAGCGACCAATAAAGCTGAGGTAAATTGAGTTGTAATCGGATGGCCCATCGGGAAAAAGTCGGTCTCTTGTGGACTTCTTTTGCAGGCCGATGCTGCAAGCATCGACGAAAACCTCTGTTGAAACTTTAAACTTTGTCATGCCACACGAAAGATTATTGATCAGGCCTTTGGAGGCGTCTTCAACACCAAGGTCTGCGAGGGAAGAGTGAATTCGGTACTGACTCGTTGGTGTTCTGCTTTTATCTAAGAGAGGGACATCTCCCTCCGGGATATCAAAAAGGGCTTGCAGACGAAGAGAGATCGCCTCAGCTCCAATAAATTGACATTCCGATTTTGCAGATGAGCCTGTGAATGAAGAGCCATTCACTATCTCCAAGGAATTTAGAGATTGAGACTCCAGCCCTGACCCACAATTTTGAAAGCCTGTGACCAGTAAAGCAGATAGAATGACGAGACTGATTGACTTCATTGATCCCCCTGGAAACGAAATAAGCAATTGTAAGGCCAGGCGACGGGTCACTAAAATTTAGTTAGCTGTCAATCGGAAGGTCGAGTGTTTTTATTTTAGTCACTTAGAATCCCTTTATCTCAATATGAGACTCTTTAAAAAATGATTCAAAGATTCTGCCCCTTTCAGCCGATAGGATAAATGAAGTTATGAAGTGATTTCGATGCGCTGGCTCGTTTGAGGTTGAGGGATGAGGCCTTGCCCATTTTTTATGAGTTTGAGTGGTCTCGATGTTTTTTAACAAAAGTTCGTGTTGGGGAGAGATGAATGTCTTGGGAAGATGTGCCAGATTGGGCTCTCGCAGAAGCGCAGAGGCTCCTTGAAGAGGTGAGGAAGGTGGATGAGCACACTTTTCTTCATTGCTGTCGAGTTGGGAGAGGTTCACGACGACTGGCTAAAGCGATGGGCTTGAATGAATTTGAGCAAGCTGTTCTCGAGTTTTCCGGACTGTTTCACGATATCGGAAAAGCTCATATCCCCGTTGAAATCTTGCAAAAGCCCAGTCGGCTTGACCGGGACGAGATTGAGGTGATTAAAACTCACCCCATGAAAAGTGCAGAAATGATTGCAGTACATCAAGACGAAGCCTTCTTTAGATTCTTGCTTCCGGGAGTGAAATTTCATCATGAAAAAGTGGACGGCACAGGCTATCCCTACGGGCTTTCGGGGGACGCCATCCCTTTGTTCGCTCGATTGATTTCTATTGTAGACACCTTTGATGCGATGACACAGCAAAGAGTTTACCGAAAGGCTCTCCCAAGGGAGAAGGCCATCTCTGAGCTGCTCGACTTTTCAGGAAGGCAATTTGATCCTCAGTTGGTTCGAATCTTTGTGGATTTGCTTCCGCACTGGGAAAATGAGTCGAAGCGAGCGGAGAAGGAAGAGCTTGTGGTCTCATCAATTCTGAAGAAAGCCGCTTAATAAAGGGCTTTTTCAAACCCTTTTCTTCATATTGGGTATTTAATTGAGCCCTAGAAATTTGTCCTTCATTCAAAGAGGAAGGCCTTTAGATCCAGTCGAAAACCTCTGGTGTGTGGTAGCTAAAAATAATTTTAGCTCCGGCGCGCTTAATCGACGTGAGCTTTTCCAAAACAGCGGATCTCTCATCAAGCCAACCCGCATGGGATGCGGCCTTTATCATTGAGTACTCTCCACTCACGTTGTAGGCGGCAACTGGAAGGGTTGTGGACTTTGAAATTTCGGAAATCACATCTAGGTAGGCGAGTGCTGGTTTCACCATAAGAAGGTCAGCGCCTTCCTCCTCATCCAAGAGAGCCTCCCTTAAAGCTTCTTTGATGTTCTTAGGATTCATTTGATAGGTTTTCTTGTCGCCGAATTTAGGTGCAGAATCTAAGGCGTCACGGAAAGGCCCATAAAAACTGGAAGCGTACTTTGCAGAATAGGACAGGATGCCGACGTCTTGATAGCCCTCACTGTCGAGAGCACTGCGGAGATAGGCCACTCGGCCATCCATCATGTCTGATGGGGCAACGAAGTCTGCTCCAACCTGGGCATGAACGAGAGCTTGGCGAGCCAATATTTCCAAAGTCTCATCGTTAAGAATCACTCCATCTTTAACCAATCCATCATGGCCGTCGCTGGAATATGGATCGAGAGCCACATCAGAGAAGAGAAGAAGGTTTGGGAATCTTTCTTTCAAAAGACTCAAAGCTTTCGGAAGAAATCCTTCTTCGTTGTAAGCCTCTTTGCAATCATTGGTCTTTAAATTTTCTGGGACGCAAGGAAAGACCGCCAAACCTTTAAGGCCCTTTGATAATAAAGGCTCTAATTGGTTTGAGAGTTGATCCACGCTTTGTCTAAAACATCCCGGCATGGCGGAAATTTCTTCCTTCTTCATTCCCGCTGAATCCAAAAGAAAGACGGGCCAGATAAAGTCGCTTTTGTGAAGCTGAGTTTCTTCCACTAAATCTCTTATGGAGGAGGAGGCTCTGAGTCTTCTCGGGCGAATGTAGGGAGTGGGATGGTTCATTTGGTTTTCCTCCAAAAAGAAGTTGGACTGATGTCGAAATGCCGGAGACCTGAAGAGACACCAATCAAGGATAAGCCTTGAATGGCGCTTGGATCGGGTCCGCTGATTTTTTCACAGAGAAAAAGTCCGGCCTTCTCCATCATATAACTTCCAGCACAGCCATAGGGTTCATCCAGTTTCAAATAAGATTCGATTTCGTTGGGGGCTAGATCTCGCAAAGTCACTTCTGTTGTGGTGATTTTCAGAAAGACATCCAGGCTGGGGTTTACGAGGGCGAGAGAGGTGTGCAGCCAGTGAGTTTTTCCAGAGAGTTTTTGCAGCTGGGCGCAGGCAGCGCGGTGGCTTCCGGGTTTTCCAAAGATCTCTCCATCCAACTCAATCAGCTGATCACTTCCGATCACATAGCTCAACTCGGGAAGGTCTCTCGCCTGCAAGGCCTTTCCTCGAGCCATTTCTAAGCACAGCTCAGCGGGTGAGAGGTTTGAGTGGGAGGACTTGAAGGCCTCCTCATCAAAATCTGTGGACCTCACCTCAAAATCATAGCCCGCATTGTCTAGGAGAGCTTTTCGATAGGGAGATTGGGAGGCAAGAACCAAGGTTTGGGAATTCATGCCCTATTGATACAGAGCGACGAGGGGCTATGTCAAAGCTCTTCCTTTGACTCTCCTTAAGAAATTTATCAGGCTTAGGAAATGTCTTATGTTCACACCCTCGACCCTTTCTTAATTGAAATTTACAATGGTTTTGGAATTCGTTGGTACGGTCTCGCTTATTTGGCGGGATTTGTCTTTGGCTACTTTGTTGTTCAGTATTTGGCGAAAAAACGAGTGACTCCGATGACCTCTGAGCAGGTTGGAGATTTTGTCACATGGGTCGCCATAGGGACCTTGGTGGGAGGGAGGCTGGGCTATGTTCTCTTCTACTCACCGGATTTAATGTTGAGTATTGACGGGGCTTTTCCCTATTGGGGCCTCTTGAAGGTGAATGAGGGGGGGATGGCCAGTCACGGTGGAATCTTAGGCATCATGGGAGCCGCTTTCCTTTATTGTCGAAAATACAAAATTCCACTGCTGCATTCTTTGGATATGGTTGTCTTTGGTGGAAGTTTAGGAATTTTCTTTGGCCGGATTGCTAATTATATCAACGGCGAACTCTATGGACGAATGGCTCCAGAGGGCTTTTTTTGGCGAGTCAAGTTTCCTCAGGAAATCTACACCTGGACGAGTGGATCTGTTGAAAAGCTTAAGAGCTTAGTCCCAGCCATTGAAAATTTAAAACCCCCTATTGACGGCACCACTTGGATGGGTTGGGTTGGTCGAATGGGGATGGATCAGTCCGCAAAGGATGCCGTCCATCGCACCATTGATCATTTGATCCTGGCAACAGAGTCCGGGAATGAAGCAGTGATTCAAGCGCTCAGTGTGGTGTTGACTCCAAGATACCCCTCCCAGCTGTTTCAGGCCGTTCTTGAAGGGTTGTTGGTGTTTCTCGCTCTTGTATGGATTTGGAGAAAGCCTCAGAAGATGGGTGTCGTATCAGGTTGGTTTGGAGTGCTTTATTGTGTCGCGCGAATTGTGGGAGAGCAATTTCGTTTGCCGGACGCCCACATTGGTTATCAGCTCTTCGGATTGACTCGGGGCCAGTGGTTGAGTGTGGCCCTGCTTGTGATTGCCATTGGCTACTTGGCTTATGCTTACAAGAGGCCGTCTAAAAAAGTCGGTGGATGGAATAATCCTGTTCCGATTTAGCGCCATAAAAAGAGAGTCTGGGTTTGCCTTCGTTCTCTGGCCACCTGGGTCTTGTTCATCACAACTGGCTCAAGACGAGAAGACCAGGACCTGAGGAAGGTCCTGAATCCAATCTTAATTCTAAGTAACTACATCTTTTTTCCGATGTCTTATTATGCTGAAGTCCTCTCTTCGCCTTCTTCGACTTCTCGGGGTGGGTTTAATCATTTGCAGCCCTGTTCTTGCTGAGGCACCACTCTTTGCTGGGTTTATGGCTCCATCCTCAACAGAGTATTCTTTAACGGGCTCTCAAGTATTTAAGAGGGCTGAATCCCTTGTTTTTAAGATTTCGACCAAGCCGAAAGGGGCAAGGTCAGACTCCTCTCATGGGACGGGGTTTGTCGTGCAAAAAAGCGGGCTACTGGTCACAAACTTCCATGTGGTCTCTCAATACCTGACTGATTTGCAAACTTACGATCTCTTCGTCGAATCTCCGCAAGGTCCCCTCCCGGCCAAGGTTGTCGCTGTGGATGGAGTCAATGATCTCGCGGTTATCCGAGTTCCTGCAACTTTTCAAAATGTTTTACCTCTTTCCGACGGAAACCTACCTCAGCAAGGAGAAAGCCTCTTCTCCGTGGGATTCCCAAAAAGCGAGGGTTTAAGTATTATTACAGGTCTTTGGAATAGCGAGAGTCTTATGGGGTTTGCTCCCGTTGGCTCCGCATCTATGCCTCTGAACCCAGGCATGAGCGGAGGTCCAGCGATCAACCTTCAAGGCAAAGTGATTGGAGTGAACAGAGCAATCCAATCTGCTTCTCAAAATCTCTCCTATGTTTCGCCTCTGAGAGCCCTGAGGGCCATAGTTAACAAAGCAAAGAGTCAGAGGAATGTTGCCAGCGTCGATCTAAGTTGGAAAACAGAAATCGTTCAGCAAGTTTTGCGTCAAGAGGCCTTAGCGTTGAGAAAAATGGCGTCCGTAAGTGCGTCAACTCAAAAGGTGGGTCCATTTCGATTTCGTCTTCCCTTAGGGGAGCAGAAGTGTGGCCAGGATAAGGATTTTTTATTTTGTGGAACCGTTGGGCTTTCGTTGATTGATTCAGACAAGCCCTCTCTCAGTATCAAAACAGCAATCCAGCATGGATCCCATCCGAATTCCTTCAGGGAGCTTAGAGAGGACTATCGTCGATTCTCGAAAAAAGAACGACGGGAAGAAGGCCTTGAACCATTTTGCCAGGTAAAAAATGTGCGCAACAAAAATGGTGTTATCCTATTGGTGCGAGCGTGTTCAAAAGATATCCATGGATTCCAGGGCTTGCAGACGACCTTTGTTAAAGTGGACACCATGCCAAATCGTGGGCCTGCGGCGAGCTTCACCCAAGTCTACCAGGGCCTGAGCTCTAAAGCGATTGCCCTACTTCTGGAGAAGTTCTTGGATAGCATTCGATTTGAGGCGAGACCATGAGAATTCGAGCGGTGCATTTAGACGGCTCCATCCTTTTTGAAAAGGAAGTCGAAAAATTTCCAGTCACAATTGGTCGATCGAACCTCAATGATCTTGTTGTTCCTGATTCCTCTGTTTCAGGAAATCATCTTTTAATCAATCGTTCAAAAGATGGGATTGAAGTGCGGGATGTCGGAAGCACGAATGGTTCGAGACTAAATGGGAAGCCCCTTGAAATGGCAAACATTTGTCTGCCAAGCAAAGTGCAGATTGGGTTCAACGTGACTTTAGTTTTTGAAGAAAGTCTTTCGAAAAAATCAGTTGTCGGCGGAAAGGCAGGGCGCGCAGGTCATCATGGGATTGTTAATCGCTTATGGAATGACCTAGAAGAGGTCCGTTGGAGATCTATTTGGATCGCTGTCGGTCTCTCGATTGTCGTTCTCGCCTTCCTAAATGCCTTTATTTTTGGTGGGTCCATTGTTGACCAACTCGGTCAAGCCTTTGGATCTTTGCTCCTATTGGGTCCGGTGGCCTTTCTCTTGTCTTTTTTAAGCGGTATTCCTCGATGGCTGGTTCGAAGGGTTTTCTTCTTCAAGTCCTATTACATTATGATCGCCGCATTGAGCACACTATCCGCATTTAGTTCCCATTTCGTTGATCCGTTTAAGATTTCAAGCTCACTCGCTCTGATCGCAAGTCTAATATTCAGTGGATTGATTGTAGCAATAAGCCTTCTTCTTTTCATCAGGACGTTCTTTACGAGAAGGTCCGCAGAGAACACTTGGGCTGTCGGTCTTTTCATTGTTGTCTTTGCGATTCTAAGTTTCATCGGGAAAAATCCGCTGGATCGGTCCGGTGCTTTTCAGATGGTATTTGAAAGTGCCAATCCCTACCTGGGAAGGGCTGTGGCAGGACGTCCTGTCTCACCTCAAGAGTTTGCGAACGATCTTTTAAAGAGAAATCGCTAAGACCCAGGAAAATCCAAGGCGCATCAGTTGGACAGTTGCTTGGCCTATGGGCATTGGTCGTTGGATTCGAAATAAAAAAGCCTCCTTTGAAGGAGGCTTTTTTAAACTTTTTACTTAGGATTTGCTCTCTTTTGAGAGAGGGCGATCCTTAAATTAAAAAGACTCGTCGAACGAAACAGATCCAGTCACACCGATTTGGTAAGCTGAAACTCGGCGCTCAAAGAAATTTGCAAGTTCTTGAGTGTCTTGAAGCTCCATAAAATCAAATGGGTTTTTAGATCCAAATTGTTGAGGAATGCCAAGTCTTTCCATGCGGTTGTCTGCGATGTACTGAAGGTAAGACTTCATATCTTTCCCACTCAGCCCCGCCACTCCATGATCGAGGATTTCATTGGCAAAAACCATTTCGCAATCAATGGCGTCCTTAAACATGGCCACAATCATATCCTTCATGCGGTCATCAAAGAGGTCGGGCTCTTCTTCAATGGTCTTATCGATCACAGCGTAGGCGAAATCGATATGAGCGCTTTCATCTCTGAAAACCCAGTTGGTTCCTGTGGCAAGTCCATTGAGGAGGCCTTTACTTCGGAGGAAGTAAACATAGGCAAAGGCTCCAAAGAAGAACAAGCCTTCAATGGTTCCCGCAAAGCAGATCATGTTCATCAGGAATCTTCGGCGATCCTCTTTGGTTTCAAGACGCTCCAAGGTGTTGATTGAATCCATCCACTTAAAGCTGTACTCCGCTTTTTTGCGAATCGACTCAATGTTTTGAATCGCTGCAAAAGCTTTTTCTCTCTCCTTATGATCAGGGATGTAAGTGTCCAAGAGAGTCAGGTAAAACTGAACATGCAAAGCCTCTTCGTAGAGCTGTCTCGAAAGATAGAGTCTCGCTTCTGGGGCGTTGATGTGCTTGTAAAGATTCAACACCAAATTGTTTCCTACGATGGAGTCTCCAGTGGCAAAAAAGGCCACCAAGCGATGAATCAAAAACCGCTCTGATTCAGTGAGCTTCTTTTGCAGGTCGACGATGTCAGAGCTGAAGTCCACTTCGTCCACGGTCCACGTGTTCTTAATGGCATTTCTGTACATGTCATAAAACTCAGGATACTTCATCGGTCTTAAAGTTAAGTTAAAGCCAGGATCTAGCAACATTCTTCTTCCTCCTTGAATGAGATTGTATTGAAAACGGTTAACATTATTGGCAAGCCTCGCAAACTTCTGGGTTCTCTAAAGAGCAAACCAAAGCCTCTTCATCAGTAAAAACCTTCTCGGGCTTTGCGTTTCCATGCATGGTGACCTTTGAAATTTTTGTCGCCGGTCGTGATCTTAGATAGTAGGTGGTTTTAATCCCTTGCTTCCAAGTGTACATGTACATGCTCGAGAGTTTCCCGATGTTTGGGCTTTCGATAAATAAATTTAAAGACTGACTCTGATCAATGTAAGCGCCGCGAGCCGCAGCCAAATCAATCAAAGCCTTCTGAGGAACTTCCCAGACGGTTCTAAAGAGCAAGCGAACGTCTTCTGGAATTTCCTTGATCTCTTGAATGGAGCCTTCAGCGGCCTTGATCTTCCCACGGATCTCTTCCGTCCAAAGTCCTCGCGCTTTTAGAGTCTCCACCAAGTAGCGATTCACTTGAATGAATTCGCCAGAAAGAGTCTCTCTTTTGAAAAGGTTTGAGATCTGGGGCTCGATCGCTTCGTAGCAACCACAAATGGATGCGATGGTTGCGGTTGGAGCGATGGCAATCATCAAAGAGTTTCTCAGTCCAATGGACTTCACTTTTCTTCTCAAAGTTTCCCATCTCTCCATGTCATTTGGAACCACATTCCAAAGGTCAAACTGAAGCTGTCCTTGGGCCGCTCGAGTTTCCAAGAAGGATTCGTGAGGACCAAACTTCTCCGCCAAAGCACAAGAAGTTTTAAGAGCATGATAGTAAATCTCTTCTTGAATCTTCGTCGAAAGCTCTAAGGCTTCTGGGCTATCGAAAGGAAGGCCCAATTTAAAGAAGGCATCTTGAAGTCCCATGGCTCCCAGGCCAATCGGTCTCCATCTTGAGTTCGAAGATTTGGCGGTGGCGATGGGGTAGAAGTTGATGTCGATCACTCGATCCAAATACTTCACGGCCACTTCCACAGTGTGGGCCATCTTTTCAAAGTCAAACTTTCCATCCACAACGTGATTGCCAAGGTTGACGGAACCAAGGTTGCAAACCGCGGATTCTCCATCGCTGGTCACTTCTAAAATTTCAGTGCAAAGATTAGAAAGGTGAATCACGTTGTTTGGTTTTCCAGTTTGGTTTGATTTCAAGTTGCTGGCATCTTTAAAGGTCATCCAGCCGTTGCCAGTCTGGGCTAAGCTTTTCATCATACGGCTGTAGAGATCACGGGCATTGACCTGTCTCTGGAATCGCCCTTCGGCTTCCGCTTGGGTGTAGGCTTTTTCAAAATCTGGTCCAAAAAGATCCACAAACTCGGGCACATCCTTTGGATCAAATAGGGACCACTTGCCATCCTCTTCCACTCTCTTCATGAAAAGATCAGGAATCCAATTGGCCAAGTTGAGATTGTGCGCTCTTTGAGCTTCATCTCCAGTGTTCTCTCTCAAATCCAAGAACTCTTCGATGTCCGCGTGCCAAGTTTCCAAGTAAATGCACGCGGCCCCTTTGCGTCGTCCGCCCTGGTTGACGGCGGCAACGGAAGAGTCGAGGGTTTTAAGCCAAGGGACAAGACCATTGGAATGACCGTTGGTTCCTTTGATCAAGGAGCCCCGAGATCGTACGCGACTGAAGGAGACACCGATTCCTCCAGCGAATTTAGAAAGAAGTGCAATGTCTTTGTACTTGTCATAAATCGACGAAAGATCATCTTTTGGGGAATCAAGAAGATAGCACGAAGACAACTGGGGTCTCATTGTCGCCGAATTGAAAAGCGTTGGTGAGCTGGTCATGTAATCTAAACTTGAGATCAACTCGTAAAACTCTTTCGCTTCCTGGAAGGTGTTTGCTAATCCGCAAGCCACTCGCAAGAAAAAGTACTGAGGGGTTTCAACAACCTGTCTGTTCTCTGGATGCTTGAGCAAGTATCTGTCGTAGACGGTTTTCAATCCGAAGTACTCAAATCTTTGAGTGCGCGTGTCGTCCACGATGATGTTCAAAGCTTCTTTGTGTTCTTTTACAAACTCAAACTTTTCTTTTGAAATCAAACCGCATTCGTGAGCGGCCGTGACCGAATCATAAAAATTTCGGATGTTTTGGTTGTCCACTTCTTCTCCGATAAAGCGCGCAAGAAGACGACTGGCCAACTTGGAGTACTGGGGCTCTTCACCGATCAGAAGGGCCGCGGTCTGAATGCAGAGCTGATCGAGTTCTTTGGTGGTGGCGCCATCATAGAGTCCGCTAATGACTTTCGCGGCGACTCTCATAGGGTCCACTTCTTTAAGGCCACCAGAGCAGGCGAGAACCACATTGATGATCTTGTTCACGTCGACCGGCTGGAGATGGCCGTCACGCTTCTTCACGCGCATAACGATAGGGCCATCCTCTTGGGAGTCATTGCCTTTCGCCGTGCTCATGTCATTTGGTGCCATGGGAGTGGTGGATACATTTTGTGTCGATGGAGAGATGTTTGTTTTTTCGTTTTCTGTTTGCATGAGCCCCCCTTGGCTGATGTGTTTTTAGAGACAAAAAGCCCCTTCCTTCAATCCGTCCGCTTGTCTTTCAGACTGAAGGATTATTTTCGATGCTCTTCTTAAAACGTCTTTCGGTTCCCCAAACCTTCAGAAATTTCAGAAGATTCAATTCACAATTTTGTTGATTCGTTTCCTTGCTGTCTTGTCTGAAAAAAACTCTGAAGAAAATCAGAAACCTTTTTAGACTTTTCAGTCGGAAACTTTGAGACATATGGACTTTCCCGAAGGAAAGTTTATCGCTCAGTTCAAACGCTAACCCCGAGCAATTTTTCCTGTCAAATTTCTTTGGTAGGAAATTTTCAAAAGCCTTTAAAATGCACTGTGTTTGTACAAAGTGGTGAGGGAGTGCGGCATAGGTGTACTGTTTTTCTTGACTCGGTTTATAAATCATCCTGCTAAAATTCTAGGCAGAAAGCGCTTCCCTTCGCAAGAGGCAAAATTCTTTTTTCTTCACCTGTCAGTAGACCGTCACTGAAGCCGTCAAATCTATGGCTCAATTCGTAAGAGCGAGCTTGTCATCGTCAAATCCTTTACACATAATTCAACGATGGCGGTGGTAAGATCCCTCCTTCGCGGGGACGTATTTCAAATTCAAGATCTCGTTTTAGAGAGATGCTCTCGTTTTGCAGAGATTAAAGTTCTTCGCAAAGTCACATATAGACAAGAGTCCTTCCCCATTTATCAAATCTCTCTAGGGAGTCAGGATAAGTCCGCGCCGGCCCTCGCTTTTGTTGGAGGGGTTCATGGACTTGAACGCATTGGTTCCGAGGTGGTTCTCTCTTGGTTGCAAACTCTGTCTGAGTTGATGGAATGGGATGAAACTTTTCAAGATCGACTCAAGTTCTCGCGAATGGTCTTTGTTCCGATTCTTAACCCGTTTGGTGTGGCTCACTTTAGACGCTCCAATGGCAACGGCATCGATTTGATGAGAAATGGTCTGATCGAAGCGAAGCCCTCTGGGGGAGCTCTTTACCGTGGGCATCGCATCAGTTCAAAACTTCCGTGGTATCGAGGACTTGAAGGGCAGTATGAAGCTGAAACGGAAGCCCTTTTTGAGATGGTTCGCAAGGAGCTTTTCGCTTCCGAATTTTCAATCGCCATCGACGTTCACTCGGGTTTTGGTGCCAAAGACCGAATTTGGTTTCCCTTCGGGCACAGCCATGAGCCCTATCCGGATTTGGGTGCGGCCTATCGACTGAAGCTTCTTTTGGATCAGACTTACCCCCATCACTTTTATGACATGGAGCCTGTGTCCACTCAGTACACCATTCACGGCGATCTTTGGGATGACCTTTACTTTGAGTCCACTCAGTATAAAGATTCGGTCTTTATGCCCTTTACCTTAGAGATGGGCTCTTGGAATTGGCTTAAGAAAAACCCTCTTCAGATTTTCAACAAAATGGGTGTGTTTCACCCCTTAAAGCCCCACCGTCATCACCGCATTCTGAGAAGACATATTACGCTTTTTGACTTTCTTCACCGCAGTCTGTTGTCTCGAAAGAAATGGTGGCCCAAAAATGAAGGGGAAATGAGGCTCCTAGAAAATACGGCGAAAGACCTTTGGTATCCCACTCAACGATGATTCATAAGGAGAGTTCCCTTTGATTGAAGAAACTGAATACCCCTTGTCTCATTTGATTTTACTTCGAGGGCTTATGCGCTCAAAAAGACATTGGGGGGACTTTCCCTTAGAAGTTCAGAGCCGGCTTCCGAATTTGAAGGTTCTCTCTGTCGAGCTCCCTGGGATCGGGGAGGAGGCTCATGTGAGATCCCCATTTCAGCTTTTTGGAATAGCCCAGTTTGTTCACGAAAAAATCTTATGCGAAGCACCCGGTGGACGAGTCGGTGTCCTTGGGGTTTCTCTCGGCGGCATGGTCGCTTTGGAGCTCATGGGCGCCCATCCGAATTTTTATAAGAAAGCCATGCTGGTGAACACCAGCTCCGCATTGAGTTCAAAAACCAAGCGTCTGAGATGGCAAGTTTGGAAGGACGTGTTGGCCGTCGCCCTAGAGACAAACAAGGTGCGCCGCGAGCACAAGGTCATTCCTCACCTGGTCAATGGCGCCGAAGGTCAAAAGAGAATGGCAGAGAGTTGGGAGAGGGTGGCTAAAGAGTTTCAATACCACCCTCTGACTCCTGTGGCTCAGTTGAGAGCGGCCAGTGGTTTTCTTCCCTCTGAGTCGTTAAAGGAGTCGAAAGAGATACTTTTGATTCGGAGCATGGGAGATCTTTTTGTCGATCCCTCATGCAGTGAATTAATGAGTCGCATATTCTCCTGGGCGTTGCATGATCACCCCTGGGCCGGTCATGACTTGGCTTGGGACGACCCAGCATGGCTTTTGAATGAAATCGAAGCCTTTTTTTCTTGATGTTTTCCTTTAAGTCTTGGGAGAGTCTAGATAGGGGGAAAATTGCGACCTTTTATCTTTATATTCACCATAGGCTTATTTTTCGCTCTTCCAGCGTTTTCCCAAAGCCTTCTTCCGGGTGAAGTCGAGTTAAGAGAGGGTTTTGACCGCGATTTCATAATAGGTAAAAAAAGTCTTCCACAAGTTCGCTTGTCCTTTGAATCTTACTCGTCGTCCTCTCGACCGGCTTACTCAAGGGAGTTGTATTCTTCAAACGCTTTGGTGAAAGGGTCTTGGCGGGGGCATGGATTTTTGTCCTCTGGATTAAAGTATCAAGGCGAGCTCAGTGCGCTCTACTCTTCAGGGGATGAATGGATCTACCCCTTGGTGAAGGAGGCTTACTTGGAGAAAGGATTTTCTTCTGGTGGCCTTAAGCTCGGTGTGGTGAATCACCAATGGTCTGCTTTTGAAGAGGAGTGGAGACTTGGGCTCTATCGTCCTCGTTTTATGTATAATAAATTGAGCGGTGGACAGGGAGGGCTTTTTGGAGCCCACTTTTCGTCCGAAGGTTTTTCAGTGGGAGTGCTTCCCGTATTCATTCCGGAGTTCGGTCCTCACTTTAACAATTCAAACGGGCAAATTCGATCGGGCAACCCGTGGTTTGGTCAACTTCCAAAAACACTCAGTTATGGAGGCTCAGACGCTCCTTTGAAGTACGATGTGGTTGTCCCTCCTCTTGAGAAAATCGTGTTCAAGCCGGGACTGGTCAGTAGCTACGAAAATCGCTTGAATAAAAATATTTACTCAAGATGGAGTGCTGCCTATAAGCCGATCCCTCAACTCTTGCTCAATTTCCCATCGGATCGGAGATTTATTTTGGGGAGCGAGGAGCAGTACTTCTCCGTGGAAGTTCAGCCTTGGGTGGCGTATCACGGAGTGGTCTCCATGGATCAGTGGATTGTGACTGATGACAAATCATCAAGCTTTCGCTTCTCTCTCGCTCACGAGCAACCGGATGTGCCCAGTCGACCGCGAACCTGGGTCACCCAAGAGATCGGCCCCGCGACGTTTTTATCCAGTCGTCTTGAAACCACCCTCAGTTCCTTTTGGAATTCAAAAGTCTACCTTTCTCAATTCAAGGTCTGGGGTGGCGATCGAAGTGATGAAGGCCGCTATGCGACGGACGAAACCTTCTTTGAGACCAGGCAGTTTTATCGTGAGGCTTACGGAGTTGGTGCAGAAACTCTTTGGCCGGGCCGATGGAATTTCTCTAGCTCAGTCAGCTTTGTTTTTGATCTGCTCCAAGAGGGTGGCGTTTTTTCGACGAAACACAGTTTTTCTTTTAGAAGAGATTTAAGTTTTTTTGCTCGCGCTGATTTCTTGGGGCTTTTTACGGACTCAAATCCTGTTCCAACCGGTTTTTTGAGTCGCTACCGAGCCAATGATCGAGCCGAAGTGGGTGTGAATTATGTCTTTTAAGGGATTTGTGCTTCGGCTCTCAGTTCTTGTTGTCAGCGGTCTTGTTTTGGCCTGTGGTGGCGAGAGTGAGCCGGTCTCGGATCGAGTGGATGTGGTTTTAAAAGGGCAAACAGGAACCTGCCTTAAAGAGGTGAGCGGGTCTATCACTCAGTACCTGGCCGGTGACTTGAATGAGAGCCAAGTGAAGCAAATTTGGAGTTGTCTTGATGGAGCACTGACAGATTTCGAATCAATCACCTCTCCTGAACATCCGTCCGGCTATCCTCCAAATGCCTTAGCTCGCTTTTTCGAAAACTTTTTTGCGGAGCGAGAGATACCCCTCGAAGTGGCTCAGGCGTTGATGAATTTAAAAAGAGTTTTTGTGGGTGGTGAGAAGGAGTTTCTCACTCAATCAGAGATTTTGAAGTTAAGAGAGTTCATTGCTCGGTGTCAGGAATGGTCCTTGCGTCTTCGTCCACACATTCCCACCCTTTTGATGAAGAATCCAAAAAGCATCAATTACGAGGCCTCTTCAAAGGCCGTGGATGAATTGTCTCGGGTCGCTTTTGAGGTGGGTCTTTGGATGGAGAGCCAGGGCCAGGTCTACACGCAAGAGGAAATCAGAGAGCTTTTGTTGTCCTTGCAGAATTGGCTCGAGTTAAAACCAACGGAGAAATTGGTCGGAGAGATGGTTGAGTCCCTACCAAGCTTTTTCAAATTGAAAGTGATTTTGATTGGTGGCTCCGAAGAAAGTATGGGACCTGGGGAATGGCCTTTGTTTATGAGGAAAGCCGTTGCCGTGGCGCGAATTCTGGAGATTTTTGCAGTTAAATTTAAATCGAATTCTTTATCCGGGGTAACGAAAGATCCTTCTCTCTTTGGAGTCCTTCTTGGGTTGGAGCAAATTTTTTCTGGTGTCAACACGCCCTACTCTCGTGTGCACGACCTCATTGTTGAGATGTCCGGTTTAAGTTGGTGGCCTTCGACCTTTCCGGCGGAAGGTTTGTCTGGGGCATTGAAATATGTGATTCAAGACTTCTTGGGAGTGGATCGAAATCAGGCGAATCTTTTTGTTGATGACAGAACTTCGTTCAAGTTGAGGGACCTGAGAAATTCCTACTCCTCTTTTATCGGCCAATCTGACGACGAGTTTGAAAGCTTCTATTCGAGTATGAATGGCATTGAAGGAACTCAAGGCGGTTTTATTTTTCACGAAAAAAAATCTTCTGCAGAGAGTGAAGCTTCAACGGTGAAGAGAAACCAACTGGCCTTCATTTATACCTTTCTCAATCAACTCTTTAAAGTTCACCGCGTTGAAGATTTTCAAATGCAAGCATTCAAAGAGGTCTTTGGAGAGGTCCTCGACGTCATTCAGACCTTAGGGATTTTGAATTCCGTAGAGAAAAGTTATGCTCTTCGATTGTTTCGGGAGATCAATGTCTTTACGTTTGTCTCCAATGGAGATCTTGTGATCTCTAAGGTGGAAACCGGAATGTACGCTTGGATGGCTTTATCTGGATGGAGTCAGCAAGAGTGGGTGAGCGATCAAGTGGGCGAGGTGTGCGCCGCGCAAGATTCTTGTTTGAAGAATCACTTTCGCTTGGACTTCTCTCGATGGCTTTTCAACTATCCTCTCCTTTCTCGTTCTTTAGATCTCATGAATGAAGAACAGCGAGAATTATTTTTTGATGGTGTGGAGAGGACTTCCGGATCCGAATCACTCGTCATGAATTTTGTGGTCTTAACTTACATTGAGTTTTTCATGCTTCGCTATGATGTGGATCAATCGGGTTTTGTGAACTTGTCAGAGGTGCTTGAGGCTTATGAGGTTTTTGGCTTAACGCTCAAAGATTTGCTTGTTTCTGTGGGTGTCCCTGCAGAGGACACTCGAGCATTTTTTACATTCTTATTTCGATATGGATACACCCCTTTGGACAGCCAAAATATGGGGTCCTTGGTCAGATATTTGAACTGGAAACTCTTTCCTCATCGATGGGAAAGCCATGCCAATCGCATGAGATTGCTTCAGATTCTCTCTGAGCTCTCTAAACTGTAAAAAAATTTCCTAGTCAGAGCTATTTTAGATTTTTGGACGCCGCATTTGGTAATCTTGACGGGCCTCGTGGACTTGGCTCATATGGAGCCTCTTGGGGGAAAGAGATTTGTGCACGATTGGTGCAAAGGCTCTTGGGGTGTATGGATTCTTTAACTAGGGGATTTTTTGCTTCTTAGAGACTTCAAGTGGACCATATTTCAGATTCTCTTTTTGGGTCTCCTATTGGTGAGAACTGAGGCGAGCTATACTGAAAATGCAGATTCTCCAAGACTTCTCGCTCAATCCTCCTCGCTCAGCCTTGGAAACAGCTCTTTTTTAAAGCTCTCTGAGCGCTTTGTTAAAAGCGAGAAGAAAGTCTATGCCGGCAATGTGGGTTTAAAGACCACCCAGTTTCTTTCGGAGAAGCGAAGCAATTCAGAATCAGAGACCTATGGCTACTTTGGTGGAAACTTTCTCTTTAGCGACAAGAAGGGGAATTTTGATTGGTCCACAGAGTTGATCTTTGACCTTTCTCTCGACAACGCAAGAGAGTTCTATTACGGGGCTCCAGAAATGTTTGTTCGTCTGACGGATGATGATTCCCAGGTCAAGGTCAGTGTGGGTCGACAGAAGCGCACTTGGAGTCAGTTGGACGAAACTTTGGGTCTGGGTGTTTGGCAGCCTCAGCTTCGCTGGGATTATTTAAACCCTATTCAGCAAGGTCTGACCGGCGCCTTTTTTGACATGGATTTAAAAGGGCTCGAGCTCACTCTTTTTGCTTCGCCGCTCTTTCTTCCAGATCAAGGGCCTCAGTTTCAAATCGAAGATGGGCGATTCGAATCGGCCAATCGTTGGTTCTGGAAGCCGCAAAATCAGATTCGTTTGGGGGCAGACAGCTCGAATCTTTTTTATGAGCTAGAAACTCCAAAAGTGGAAGAGATCGTCATGAACCCAAGTCTTGGCGGAATGATGAAGGTGGATCCGGAAGGGCCTTTGGAGGTTCAGTTGGCCTACGCGTACAAGCCAATGAACCAACTTTTTGTCGGTTTTGAGTGCAGCAGTTGCGTGGATCCGGTCACCGGTGATGGAACAGCTCGCATTCATCCAAAGATTGTGAATCATCATGTCTTCACGGCAGAGAGCCGGTGGGTGCGTGAGGGGGATCATTTCTTGTTCTCGTGGATGGTCGATCGCCCCAATGACCCTGATATTCCCAAGGACTGGGGAGGTTCTGAGCTCCGCTCTGTCTCCATTCCAGGAGTTGGCTATGAGCGCAAGATGAGCCTATTCAACTATCCAATGACCTTTCAAACTTATTACTTCCAAGAGTTAAAAGGCGAGCGCATTGGCGATGGAGATTTGAGCAGTGAGGTGGAGTCCTCCTCTGACCGCTATTCTTTTGATGATCTTTTGAGTGTTTCTCTTCTTGCAAAATTAAGACAGCTTCGCTCGAGTTCCCTTGAGCTTCAAACGAAGTACGCTTACTCCTTTAAAGAGCAAGGCTCTTGGTTGAGTGCTCAGTTGACTTTCCAAAGGGATTCGCTCTCTACACATATCGGTTTTGACATCCTCGGATCGGAGCAGGATCCATCCGCTCCAGGAGCAGGACTATTTAGTCGCTATCGTTCGAATGACCGAATTTATGGAGGGTTTGGCTTTGTCTTTTAAACTCTCTTCCATTCTTTTTTTAGCTCTTTTTATCCTCTCAGGTTGTGGATTAAAGATTGGTGAAGATCCAATTCCAGAGGGTGAAGTTGAGCTTAAGGGCTATTCTTGTGTGAATCAAATCTCTGAGAAGGTGAAGGCTTATTTTAATAGCGAGCTCAGTGAGGAGGAGATCAAAGTCTTTGTGGGTTGCTTAAAGAGTTCGGTCGGAGATTTCACCAAGCGAGTCGGTCGAAAGGACACGGATGTCTTCAGTCCAGAGGACATGAGGGCTTTTATCAACCGGATTGCCACTGGCCGAAAGCTCAATGAAAAGCTTTTGGGCGAGTTTATGAAGATCAAGCAAACTTTTGTTGGAGGTCGAGTCGACCAGATCAGTCGCGCTGACTTGGCTTCAGCGATGAAGCTTTTGGATGACATTAAGAGAGCCGCGCTGATTTTAAGACCTCATGTCAAAATCTTTAACTCAAGCCTTGGCGACCAAGTGACAGCTGATAAAATTGCGATTGAGCTGGATCAGGCTTCTGCGGCTTTGAGCGAAGTGTCTCACATCTTTGTTGCCTCTTTAAAGAATTCTGAAAACTCCTATTCTCTAAAGGACTTCGAGGTGTTTTTGGATGAGTTTAGGAAATTCATTGGTTGGAACGAGGTCTTCCCTGACGGCCGAGAGGCCGTGGACTGGGTGGAGCTTGTGGCCTCCGTGAAGGAGATTTCGACGGGTGGGGATCGATATTCCATTCGGAAAATGGAGTGGGAAACCTTTTTGTCCTTCGGAAGGTCTGTCTACATTGCCTATTTAAAATTCAAGTACGGAGTGAATGGTCAGAATATTTGGACGACTGTGGGTCTTAAAAATTTGATCCATGTTGTTGATCAGGTGAGAGACTCCGTGGTGGAGCTGATCTCCGCTCGGAGAGATCGGGTGATTCCGATGTCTGAGATCTCGAGTCTTATGAATTCTTTGGAGCGACTGAAATGGTTGCCATTTGGGTTGGATGCGGCCACCTCCGCTTTTGCGATCCAAATGATCTCAACAAAGATTTTAGAGCGCGGCGATTCCGATCAGTTTTCTGGGTTGAGAGTGTTTCATATTCTGCGCTTGGCTTACGAGTTTGAAAATTGGGCGAGCACTCAGAACTACATTTCAAAAAAGTTTATGGGCGAGGCAAGATCTCAAGGTGGGCCCAGTATATTTATGTCCGGACAGGGCTCAGATCGAAGTGAGGAGATCTTCTCTTTAAACTTAGGAACCCCTTTGGGCTGGGAGGATTACTCTGGTTTTCTCTCAGGGAGAAGACCTTTGTTTATGCCAGATGAAAGAAGAGTGGCTCTTCTTTACTCGGAAGATCTTAAAGAAAATGGTGTGGAATTTGACCTGCACAACCTTTCGATGACTCATATTTATTACCGTTTGATTCGCGCGGTCTTCGAATCTTACGGAAAATTAAATGGAAAAGGTAAGCTTGTCTTGAGTGCGTCTTCTTTGCAGGAGTTTTACACGGACTTTTTCCCATTGGGTCAATCCTTGGGGTGGCTGGATCCGCGTTCGAAAAACGCAGGAGCTCGCAGTTACGTTGAAGGTAATCTTTTCACCTACTCTGCGGACGGTCTCAATGAAGAGTACGATATGAGCCTGTCTGAAGGAGTGGATGTGATCGCTTATCTTTTGACCGCCGGGGAGCTCACCCAAAGTCTTTATGACGGGCTTAAGGAGAGATGTGATATGGGGGAAGTCGATTTCAGAGGAGAGAAGAAGATCAATAGAGTTTGTGTCCAAGACTGGATCTCAACTCTCTTGATTCAGAACTTAGACTTTGCGCCCTCTCTGAAGAATTGGCTCATCTCTCTTGGTGCTGAGGATCGAGCGAGATATTCCGAATTGCTGCTGAACTCTTCTTTTTCAAAGAAGAACTCCTCAATAGATTGGGTCGAGAAATCAGAGTTAAGTACGCTTGCAGTTGTTATTCTTTACTCTGAAAGTGTGATGACTAAATTTGACTCCAACCGAGATGGAATATTAGTGGATGAAGAGGCTTCAAAGGCTTTTCCAATCTTCAGAAAATTCATCGCTGATCTTGCTAAAGGGATGTCTGACAATAAGACGGTGATTGAATGGATTTCCACAGATAGCTTTGTAAAGTCCGTCTTTGAGTACATTCTCTATTTCAAGAGAGCGCCTAAGACAACATGGGACTACACTCAGATCATCTGGAATATGGGAGAGATCCAGGCCGATCTCACTGAGAATCCTGGCTGGGAGATTTCATCGAATCGTTTGGCTCTCACGGAGTCTTTTTCGGTTATCATCAGTCAGTTGTTGAACACGGACCCCGTTGTGCCACCGAAGAAGGTTGCGCCGACAACAGCTCGGAAATTGAGGCGGTCCAGGGGATCTGTGGATAGACCGAGTGAAAGTGGAGCCCCATCCATTGAAAACTCCGCCAAGAGTTGGAGCAGCACAAGAAGCGAGCGGAGGAGAAATAAAAAATCACCGGAGGCCACTGTTTCTGAGAGACCTGATAAAAATCCAACCAAATTTCGCACTCGAGACGCTCGAGGACGCCTTCTGAAAGCCATGTGACCGAAGGGCCACCTTTCTTTGGATCATCATCGATCTAGCGTCTCCAGGCGGGTCTTGTCGACGAGAGGATCCCTTCATTTAGGGTCGCTCGTTAAAGTTCTCTTCTTTTAGGAATTCTTTCGCACAGGCATCGTGTCCAATCCACCAAACGGGGGATTCGGGTTGGTACCCTTCGCGCAACATAATCTTTCCACAGGAGTTGAACACGATCTCGCTCAATTCTTGAGTCATTAAATGCTTAGAGTCCAAATGGAGATCAACTATTTTGTCTGAAGTGCTTCTCATGAGCTCCATTTGTCGAGGGCCGTTGTGTTGAGGCCAGGCCTCATACTTGGACCACTCTTTTTGAATGAGGTCACTTCCGAAGTAGTCATCTGTGATTTTCATCAAGTGTTCAAATTTCAATTCAGGATTGATCA
>Ga0100403_1001454_pt1 | contig 21125 bp, 16 predicted proteins | sample CryGeymet201501t_FD_83663 | JGI IMG/M metagenome (GOLD analysis project Ga0100403, IMG submission 83663) | Groundwater microbial communities from Crystal Geyser aquifers in Utah, USA - Crystal Geyser metaG 2015-01t | ecosystem: Environmental > Aquatic > Deep subsurface > Groundwater | place...
CGCCGCGAGCTGCTCCCGCTTCCGGAAGGCCCCGAGGGCGAGGCGGCGAAGGCGCGCATGCTCGCCGCGCGTGAAGGCGGCGGACCGCGGAGCAGCGGCGGCGGTGGCGGACGTGGTGGCGATCGTGGACCGCGTCGCGACGGGCCGCCGCGCGATCGCGGACCGCGCCGCGATCGCTGAAGGGCGCAATCGACAGGACGGCGGGGAGACGGGAAGGATTCCTTTCGTCTCCCCGCTCACCTTTTGTCGCGTGAGAGGAGGACATAGCCCGCGCCGGTCGCGCCGAGCGGGAGCCACGCGCGCGCGGTGAAGCGCTCGGCGATGAGCTCGGACCGCGCGAGGCGCGCTTCGACGACGCGCGGGTAGCGCGCAGTCGTCCACGACGCGAGATCGATCGCGACCGGCGAGTACAAGAGGAGCGCATCGGCGCCGGTGTCGAGGAGCATGACCGGATCGACGCGCTTCGACGTGTGGCCGCCGCCGAGCGCGGCGATCGTCGGATCGGTGACGCCCGCGAGATCGACGAGCGGCGCCTCGGTCGCGGCGCTCACCCAGCCGACGTCCAGCGCGGCGACGCGCGACGCGTTCGCGAGCTCTGGTCGCGCGGCCGCGACGAGCGACGCGCGATCCGATCCGACGTTCCGCCCCGACGGCACGATGTGGAAGAGAGCGAGGCTCGCGACGATGGCGATCGCCCCACGCAGCGCGTTCGACCACGCGCGCGCGTGCGGCGCCGCGAGCACGAACGCGAAGACGAGCGACGGCGCGATCGGCGCCATGAGCCGCGCGTGCGGCATCCAGTCGCCGCCGACGGCGACGAGCGCGCCGACGTGCGCGACCCCGGCGAGCGCGATCGCGACGGCAGGTCCCCGCGCGCGCCGGAGCGCGATCGGCGCGCACGCCGCGATCGGCGCGAGCGTCACGACGACCGCCACGATCGCGTACGCCGCGCCGTGCTCGATGTCGCTCGGCTTCGCCATCACCGCGAGCGGCGCGGGCCGCCCGAAGACGAGGACGCGCGCGATCGCACACGCCGCGAACGGCGCGAGCGCGATCGCCGCGAGGATCGCGCGCTCCGTCACGCGGCGCGCGTCCCGCGGCGCGCGGAGCACCGCGAGCACGAGCGCCCACGCCGCCATCTCCGGGCGAAACGCCGCCGCGAGGCCCGCGAGGACCGCCGCCGCGCGCGGGCGCGACGCGATCGCCGCGCACGTCGCGAGCGCGAGCGCGATCCCCGTCTCCATGCCGCTCACCGCGTGCGCCGCGACCGGCACGGACAGCGCGAGCACGATCGCGGCCGCCGCCTTCACCCACGCCGCCCCCTCCGCGCGCGCGACCGCGGCGCCGAGCGCGCCCGCCGCGCCGAGCCACGCGCCGAGCCCCAGGCACTTCGCGCGCACGAGCACCGTCATCGCGTCCGCGTGCGCGAGCGGCGCGAGCAGGAACGGCCACGGCAGCGGCGTCACGCCGTCGGTGACCGGTCCGCCCGCGTTGAAGCGGTACCCCGCGCCGTCCGCGAGGTGCCGCGCGTAGCGCACCGAGATGAGCGCGTCGTCGATCGTGAACCCCCACATCCACGCCGCGAGCGGGAGCGCCGCCGCGATCCCGATCGCCGCGCCGATCGCCGACCGCTGCCATCCGGCGTCGCGCGGGCTCACGCGACGAGCTTATCGCCGCTGCCGCTCGACACGAAACGAGCTTCTCGTCGCGATCGAATGCCGTCGCGCACCGTACCGGGCGCGCTAGCAGCGTCTCGCGGCCGTGTCCAATCTCCGCAGGAATTGTCCGAAAAGTACGTCCATCCGCGCGCGTGTTTCTACGATTCGGATCGGCCACCCCATCCATGCGAAGCCTCGAAACCTCTCTCGGGCCGATCGCCTCCGGCGCGACGCTCACCGCCGGCGCCGCCGGCACCACGCTCGCCGGCGCCGCCGGCATCCTTCGCGAACCCCTCTCGAGCGCGGCCGACGTGCTCGACGTCTTCATCGCCGGCGCGGACGCGACGGCGTCGAAGCACGACGCGCACGAGGCGTGCGCGCTGCGCGATCTCGGATTCGCGGTCGCGGAGCTGTCGCGGCGACCGCGCGGCAAAGCGATCGTGCGCTTCTACGACGAGCCGTGGGAGCTCTGCATCGAGCGCCTCGGCGCGCGCGCGTCACTCAGCGTGTACCGCGCCGGCGTCGAGCCGAGCGTCGCCGTCTACGATCGCTCGGCGTCGTTCGCGGACGTGATGGGGAGCGCGCGCCGCGCGGTCCGCGCCGCGATCGAGCGCGCCGCCGCGCCTGCGGCGATCGCGCGCGAGCTCGAAGCCGCGGACGCGGCGCTCGCGACGCTGTCGTCGAGCGACGACGACGCGTTCGAGCCGCCGCCGCCCAGCCCGGTGGCCGTCGAGCTCGATCGCGACGCGCCGATCGCGATCGGCGCGGAGTTCGCCGTCCGCGCGAGCGCGCCGAGCGCGAGCGATCCGAGCGTCGAGCGCGCCGATCTGCACGCGCTGCTCTTCCGCGGCCGCGTGCGGGCCGAGATCCGCGGGCGCGCCGTCGAGGTCACGGACGCGCACCCGTTCCTCGTCGCCGAGCGCCTCGTCGAGGTCTCGCGTCGCGCGCTCGAGTCGTGGGAGCGCGGCATCGCGTACCACGTGCGCGGCGAAGCCGGCGGCCTCCGCTTCACCGTGCGCGTCGGCGCGGACGGAAAGCTCGCGCTGACGCTCGGCCCGGTGAGCCGCCGCGGCGCCGAGCACACCTTCCCCGCCCTCGGCGTCTCGGATTTCGTCGAAGCGAGCCTCGCGTTCGGCCGCGGCCTCGTCCGCGCGCTCCTCCGCCGAGACCGTGCACAATGCACGAATCTTCGCCTCTCCGCGTTTCGCCGGCAGCTCCGCGACGCGGGCGAAGCGCTGCGCGAAGCATACCGCCAGGACTCGAAGATCAACCCGACGCCGGAGCCGTACCGCGCGTTCGCCGAGCACGCGCGCGCCGCGATCGCCGGATCGACGAGCGCAGCGCCGACCGCGGCGACGCGCCTCCGCTACGCCGCGCGCTGGCGCGCGCTCGTCCCCGGCATCGATCTTCGCGCGACCTTCCTCTGCGGCGATCGCCTCGTCGTCGGCGCCGCCGCGGAGATGTTCTGCCTCGCGCGCACGACCGGCGATGTCCTCTGGCGCGTCCCCGCGACGCGCGCGACCGCCGTCGTCACGCCCGGCGGCATCGCGCGCATCCATCCGGACGGAACGCTCGCCGTCCACGATTTCGGCGACGGCGACGTCACGTTGAAGACGAAGCTCGTCCCGCGCCTCGGCGGCCCGCCCGCGGGCGCCGTCGTTCACCTCCCCGGTTTGCCCCGCTTGCTCGTCGTCACCGAAGGCGAGCGCCACCTCGTCGCGATCGATCTCACGAGCGGCGAAGCGCGCTGGCGTTACACGTGGGGACGCGACACGCAGCAGCGCGGCTGGGACGGCTCGGTCGCGAAGACGCCGTCGCTCCGCCTGAAGCGCGCGGGCAAGCTCCTCTACTTCACGAGCGGCGACAGCGCGCTCACCGCGCTCGACGTCCTCACCGGCGCGGTCGTCTGGCGCGTGCGCGATCGGCTACGCTTCCGCGCGTCACCGACGCTCGATCACGACGGACTCTTCGCGCTCGCCGGGGGCGCGAGCTCGGTCGCGCAGCTGCACGCGATCGATCCGTTCTCCGGCCGCGTCCGCTGGACGCGCGCGTTCCCGAATCCGCCGACCGCGTGCTCTATCGAAGGCTCGCCGCTCGTCGCGTCGAACAGCGTCGCGCTCGTCGTCCGCGAGCGGAGCGGCGTGCGCCTGGTCGCGTTCGACGCCGAGACCGGCAATCGCAAATGGGAGACGACGACGGTCGCGCCGGTCGGGACGTCGTGGCTCGGCATCGACGATCTCCTCGTCGGCAACACGCCGACTGGCGAGGTCGTCGGGATCGACGCCGGCACGGGCGAGCTTCGCTATCGCCAAGTGCTCGCGCCGCGCGCGCTGGAGTCGGACGTGCCGCGCCGCCTCGAGCCCGTCCTTCGCTCCGGAGCGCTCTTCGTGCCGCACACCGACGTCCACGTCCTTCGTCCGCGCGACGGCGCGCTCCTCGGCACGATCGCGCCCTGCGAAGCCATCCCGGATTTGCTGCGCGTCGACGAGCACGGGAGCATCTACGTCGCCGAAGAGAGCGGCCACCTGGTCTCGTTCGGCGCCCTGCCGCGTCTCACGCTGATCAGACCGGACCGATCGGGCGAAAGCACGTAGCTCTCCGCGCAATTCCATGCGATTCTCGGAGAGTCGATGCGGGATCGCCAGACGTGCATCGGGTGCGGCAAGAAGTCACCGGAAACGGAGACCAACTACACCCTCATCAGCGCGCAATTCGGCTGGCGTCTCACGCGCTACAAAGACGCCGACGGCGCGATCGTCATCGAGTGGCGCTGCCCGAGCTGTTGGCGCGACTACAAGAAGGCGAAGGGCGCCGACGCGATCCCGCCGTCCGGGTTCGCCGCGAGCGAACGCGCCGCGAGCGAGCCGAGCGCGCGCGCCGCTCCACGCGCGCACCCGCGCTCCGAGGCGCCGGCCGCGCCGTCGTCGGGCGGCCGCGCTGCCGCGCCGCAGCAATCGCCGCCGTCGTCCAAGTCGTCGGTGCCGCCCGCTCGCCGGACGCGTTGATCCGCCGCAAGCCGCTCGCGTCGAGGCGGTCACCGTGCGCGTTTTCGGGTAGGCTCCGCGCCGAAAATGAGCCAGCCCGCAGCAGAGGTCTCCGAGTCCGCCGCGCCCGTGTCGACGCCCGCCGCAGAGCGCGACGACAAGATGCCCGCGGGCATTCCGTACATCGTCGCGAACGAGTTCGCGGAGCGCTTTTGCTACTACGGGATCAACGCGATCCTCACGATCTACATGACGCAGTCGCTCCAGTTGGGGCAGGCGGACGCGACGGCGTGGCACTCGACCTTCAAGGGCGCCGCTTACTTCTTCCCGCTGCTCGGCGCGATCGTCTCGGACGTCTTTTGGGGCAAGTCGCGCACGATCATGACGTTCTCGCTCGTCTACGCGACGGGCTGCGCCGTCGTCGCGTTCGCACCCCAGGGCGGGCTCTCGCTCTTCATCGGTCTCTTCCTGGTCGCGTTCGGAACCGGCGGCATCAAGCCGTGCGTCTCGACCAACGTCGGCGATCAGTTCACGAGCAAGAACCAGCATCTGATCGAGCGAGCGTTCAGCTATTTCTACCTCGCGATCAACGCGGGCTCGTCGATCTCGATCTACCTCTGCCCCACGCTTCTCACGCCGAAAGATCCGGACGCCCCGAAGTGGCTCGCGAACTGGCTCATGAGCCATAACATGACCGGGCCGCGGTGGGCCTTCGGCATTCCGGCAATCATGATGTTCGTGGCCACGTTCGCGTTCTGGATGGGCCGGAAGAAGTTCGCCGTCGTGCCGCCCGTCGGCAAAGCTTGGCTGAAAGAGGTCTTCTCCAAGGAAGGCGTCAAGCTCATCGCGCGCCTGAGCCTCATCTACTTCTTCGTCGCGTGCTTCTGGGCGCTCTGGGATCAGAGCAACGGACAGACGTGGACGCTCCAAGCGCAGTCGTCGCTCATGGACAAGAACCTCGGCCTCGGCATCAAGCTGCAGGCCGCGCAGATTCAGGTCGTGAACGGCCTCTTCATCCTGGCGATGGTGCCGGTCTTCACGTTCGGGATCTTCCCGCTTTGGGCGAAGTTCACGAAGGTCACGCCGCTCCGGAAGATCGCGGTCGGATTGTTCACGATCGCCGGATCGTTCCTCATCGTGTCGCGCGTCGAAGCGCGCATCCAAGCGGGTGAGACGGTCAGCGTGTGGTGGCAGATCCTCGCGTACGTCGTGCTCACGGCGAGTGAGATCCTCGTGTCGATCACTGCGCTCGAATACAGCTACAAACAGGCGCCGCTCCGCATCAAGAGCTTCATCATGGCGCTGTTCCTGTTGTCGACGTTCTTCGGCAACATGATGACTGCAAGTGTGAACCACGCGATGATCCGCCCGCTCAAAGCGACGTCGGTCGAAACGGGCGCGGCGACCTGGGTCACGCTCGAGGACGTGAGCGGCTTCGTCAAAGGCCAGAAGATCGACTTCGGCGGCGAAACCGGCGTCACGATGGCGAATGCCGACGGCACGCCGATGGTGAAGGACGAAAAGACCCTCAAGCTTGCCGGCACGTACCTGGTTGCCGAAATCGACCAGGACAAGAAGCGCGTTCAGCTCATGGATGTCGTCGATCGCAAGCCGATCGCGACCATCGGATCGTTCGAAGCCGGCAAGGCGGAGACGTCGACGTACAAGCTGGTCGGGCCGCAGTACTTCAACTTCTTCGCAGGAGCCATGGCGGCCGTCGGTGTCATCTTCATTTTCGTCGCGATGTTCATCAAGGAGAAGACGTTCGTGCGCGAAGATGAAGGCGACGCGAAAGCGTGACGAGGAGGCAGCGAAGGAGCTCTCGCGCTTCGGCTACGCGCAGGAGCTCGTCCGCTCGATGGGCGGCTTCTCGACGTTCGCGCTGAGCTTCTCGATCATCAGCGTCCCGACCGGAATCTTTTCGATCTACACGCAGTGCCTGAAGAGCGGCGGGCCCGCGGGCGTCGCGCTCGGGTGGCCGATCGTCGCGGCGGGGACGATGATCGTCGCGCTCGCGATGGCGGAGCTCGCGAGCGCCTTCCCCACCGCGGGCGCGCTTTATCATTGGTCGGCGCTCCTCGGCGGGCCGGGCGCGGGATGGTTCACTGCGATGGTGAACCTCGTCGGGCAAGTCGCCGCGTGCGGCGCGATCGATCTCGCGTGTGCGCAGACGCTCCAGGTCTTCTTCCAGACGAGCAAGGGCGGTCTCTACGCGATGTTCGCGCTCGTCCTCGCGAGCCACGCGCTCGTGAACATGGTGTCGGTGCGGCTCGTCGCGTGGCTCAATTCGTTTTCGGCGACCGTGCAGATCGTCGGCGTCCTCGCGGTCGCGGGCGGGCTCTTGGCGTTTGCGCGCGCGCAGCCGGTCGCGTTCCTCGCGCACACGGGCTTCACGACGCGGCCGGACGGCGTCTGGGTTCTCGGCTTCGCGCAGGCGAGCATGCTCGGTCTGTGGACCTTCACGGGCTACGACGCGTCGGCACACGTGAGCGAAGAGACGCACGATCCGGCGCGCGCCGCGCCGCGCGGGATCGTCACCGCCGTTGCCGTGAGCGCGATCGCGGGCTGGGCGATCATCGCGGCGATCACGCTCGCGATCCGCGACCTGCCGGCGGAGGTCGAGGCGGGAAGCGTCGAGCTGCACGTGCTCGACGCGCTCGGCGCCCGCGCCGCGACCGCGACGATGGCGGTCGTGGCCTCGGCGATGTGGTTCTGCGGACTGTCGAGCATCACGAGCTCGTCGCGCACGCTCTTCGCGTTCGCGCGCGACCACGGCTTTCCCGGCGCGGCGCGCGTCCGCCTCGTGGATCCGCGGCACGGAACGCCGCGCGTCGCGATCGCGATCGTCTCGTCGGCCGCGTGGGCGCTCGTCATGTGCACCGCGCCGGTGAGCGATGCGCTCGTCTACTCGATCACCGTGATCGCGACGATGGCGCTCTACGTGTCATACGCGGTGCCGATCGGGCTCGGCGCGATCGCGCGGCGCGCGGGGACGTGGACGCATCGGGGCCCGTGGCAGCTCGGCGGCGCGGGCGTTCCATTGGCGTGGGCCGCGGTCGCGTGGTCGGCGTGCGTCTGCGTGCTGAGCAGCTACGCCGATCCGCTGTCCATCGCGATCCTCGGCGGCATCGTCGCCGCGCTCGCGGCGCTCTGGTTCCTGAACGTCCGAGGCCGCTTTCGCGGCCCCGAGGTGACGCTCGCCGCGTTCGAGCGGCGCGCCGAGGATTGAACGCGATTCAGCGCGGCGGGCGCGCGAAGCGCGGATCGCTGCCCGGGAACGGCTGCGCGGTGTCGCGCGTGCGGAGCTCGTCGTCCGAGTACGTGTCGCCGCGCTCGGCGAAGAACGCGACGCCGATGACGCCGACGTTGCGCGCGTCGCCCGTCTGCGCCGCGTACGAATCCGCGACGCGCCCGAAGCGAAACGCGGCGACCGTCTGGTGCGACTGGCGGAAGCCGTCGATTTCGAGCGTCGCGTAGGGCATGAGGACGTAGCCGCGGTACGAGAGATCGCCGGGGCGGCCGTTGATGACGTCGAGGCCGTCGACCGTCGCCACGGTCTCGAAGCGGTGCGCGGTGTGGTTCGTGATGACGATGCTGTAGCGCTCGCCCGCGGTGCCGACGACGTACGTGCGATCGCCGACGCGGAACGCTTCGAGCGGGCTGCCGTACGCGTTGCGGATCGAGATCGTGATCGCGCCGCCGCGCGCCGCGTACTCGCGGAACGATCCGCCGGTCACGCCGTGGTAGCGAATCTGCGCGTCGACGCCGGCGCGATCGTTGTAGTGCATCGCGGCGATCGCGAAGGGGCGCTCGTCGGCGCGGTAGAAGGCGACGTCGTGGACGCGCGAGTCGCGCGTCTCGCCCCACTCGGTGCCGAGGCCGGGGCGCTGATCGGCGGGCGGCGCGGGAGCTTCCGCGTGCGCGCCGCCGGTGCCGGGCGACGCGCCTTGTGTCGACACCGGAGGCGGCGCGGGCGCCGGGCCCCCTCCGTAGTCGCCGCCGGGCGCATAGCCGGCCGACTTCGCCTGCGTCGGAGACTTCGGCGCGGGCGAACCGGCGTCCTTCATCGCGCCGCCGCAGCCCGCGAGCATCATCAGAATCAGGCAGCACAGCAGAAAGAGCCTCGTTCGCATGGTCCGTCGTCCTCCGTTGAGAGGAGAACGGCGGCCGCGGCGGCGCCTTACACCGCGCCGTGGGAAACGGAAGCATGCTAACGATCTTCCGGTTCCTGAACGATTCCGCGCGGAACGCGCTCACTTTCCGAGCGTCACGAGCACGCTCTTCAGGTGCGACTCGCCGCCGACCGCGACCGGGTAGTCCGAAGGATCCGGCAGATCCTTGACCTGCGCGATCTCGACGCGCGCGCGGCGTCCGGCTTCGAAGAGCATCTTGCGAAAGCGCGCGCGCGCGATGCCGCGGTGGTTCGAGCACGCGAGCAGCCGTCCGCCCGGCGCGACGATCGCGAGCGCCGCGGCCGCGAGCTCGGCGTAGTCGCTTGCCGCAGAGAAGCGCCGCCGCTTCGTCGTCGAGTAGCTCGGCGGATCGAGGAGCACCACATCGAAGCGCTCTTTCTTCGTCGCCGCGCGCGCGAGCCAGCGGAACGCGTCCTCGGCGACGAACGCGTTCTGCGCGGTCGCGAGCACACCCGCGTGCTGCATCGCCTCGCGTCCGCGTTCGAGCGCCGACGGCGACGCGTCGACGCTCACCGTGCGCCACGCGCCGCCGGCCGCCGCGGCCAGGCTGAACGCGCACGTGTACGAGAAGAGATTCGCGACGCTACGCCCGGCCGAGAGCTCGCGCACGCGGCGGCGGTTCGCGCGTTGATCGAGGAAGATCCCCGTCGACAAACCGTCGCCGAGGCGCACGAGGTACGGCAGGCCCTCTTCGAGGATCGGAAAGACCTCCGGCGCCGCGGTCCCGCGGACCGGCGCGCGCGGCGCGAACTCTTCTTTGCGCGAGTCGACGATGACGCTGGCTTGCTTCGGCCGCACCTTCAGGTACACGCCGTCGACGCCGGCCGCGAAGAGCGCGTCGAGCACCCGCGCGCGCCGCGCTTCGTCGGCCCACGCATCGCGCTCGGCGTCGCCGTAGAGCTGCGCGACGAAATGGGCATCGTACAAATCGACCGCGAGCCCCGGCAACGCGTCGCCCGCTTCGTTGATCACGCGGAACGCGGTGGTCGCGCGCGCGCCGCTCGAATGGGCGAGGACCCAGCGCCGCCCGAGCGCGCGCCGGATCGCGCGCGCCAGCGCGTCCGCGTCGTCGAAGATCGCGTCGCCGACGTCGCCCCGCGCCATCCACGCGTCGAATTCCGGCGGAACGTGCGCTTCGTACCGCACGCGCCCGCCGCGCGTCGGATGCGCGAGCGAAAGCGCGCGCGCGTGCAGCATCAGCCGCTCGGCGCGCGCCCCGCCGTAAAGCACGTCGCCCGCGATCGCCGCGCCCGCGTGCGCGAGCTGCACGCGCGCCTGATGCGTCCGCCCCGTCTCGAGCGAAAGCTCGAGCATCGTGCGCTCCCCGCTCCTTCCGAGGACCTTCACGCGCGTCACCGCGCGCTGCGCGCCGCGCGTTCGCGCCGGCACGACCTGCATCCGCCCGCCTTCGCCCGGCGCGAGCGCGTCGTCGAGCGTCCGCCCACCGCCGCGCCATCCGGTCACGCACGCGACGTACGTCTTCTCGACGGCGCGCCCCTCGAACTGCGCCGCCATCTTCGCGTTCGCCTCGCGCCGCAGCGTCATCGCGATGACTCCCGACGTCTCGCGATCGAGCCGCTGATGGACGCCGAGATACTCGATCCCCAAATGCGCGCGCAGGCGCGTCACCAGATCGTCCGGCACCTCGGGGTCCGCGGCCTGCGTCGGCACGCCCACCGGTTTGTCGACGACGACGACGTCCTCGTCCGCGTGCAGAATCCACGCATCGTCGAAGGCCGGCCAAATCCGCGCGCGATCCACCGCGCGCTTATCTCACAACGGCAGAACGCCCGTGTCGAGATCGTCCTGGCTCGAGTCGCTCTCGATCCGATCGAGGCCGCGCTTGTGGATGACGAGCGTCGCGCGCTCGTCGCGCGTCTCGCCGCCCGACGTCACGTGGAGCCACACCGGCACGCGGTAGACGCGCGGCGCGTCGATGAACCGCACCTTCTGCGTCTCGGCGTCGAGCACCGGCACCTTCTTCACCGCGTCGTCGAGCCGCGCGAAGAGCGGCGACAAATCGTAGCGGAAGATGTGCTTCACGCGCCGAACGCCCGCCGCGTGCAGCGACGGATGCGCGATGACGCTCCCGCGGTGCGTGAACTTCACGAGGGTCGAGGCGACCGACGCGCCGCTGTGCGGGTTCAGCGGATCGGGCTGCGTGCGCACCGCCTGGTCGAACGACTCGCGCGCGCTCACGACGACGTCGCGTCCAGGCAAGCGCCGCGCAGGCGCGCGCCACCGCGCGACGCGCTGTGCGTAGAAGCGGTGAACGTTGCCGCTGATCCACGAGCGACCGATCTCTTTGATGCGGTCCTTCGCCGCGTAGACCAAGCCGCCGATCACCGCGATGACGACGAGCCCCGAGCCGAGCGTCGATCCCGCGGTCGGCGTGCGGTTGATGAGCCAAATCTGCCAGGCGAACGCCCACGTCGCCGCGACGACCGCGGCGACCGCGGCGACCCAGTGGTGCAAGCGCTCGGCGACGTGGAACGTCTCCGGCTCGAGGAAGAGGACCTCCTGGAAATGCTTCTTCAGGCGGCTCGCGCGATCGAGGTACTGCTCGAGCGTCGCGCTCGAGGTCGGGTCGGCGCACAGGTAACGGCGCTCGGCGCGGTACGCGATTTCTTTTCCGAGCGCTTCGCCGATGAGGCGCTCGCCGTGCGCGATCGCGGTCGTGTACGCCTCGGCGTTCGGCGACGCCGAGAGCGCGACCAGCGCGCGCTCGGCGTTCGCCAGCATCTCGAGGAGACGAACGCTCACGTACTCGTCGATGAGCGCGCGCTCGCGCCGGATCTCGGCGCTCTCGCCGTCCGCGCACGTGACCAGGCGCGCGCGCGCGTCCTCCGTCGTCGCGGTCGCCACGCCGATCCACAAGACGAGCCCCTCTTCGAGCTCCTCGCGCCGCCCCATCGAGCACAGCGCGCCCGCGAGCCGGCAGTGGCGCGCGAAGCCTTCGCCCGCGCGCGCGAGCTTGTGCGCGAACGAGATCGTCGCGCGCCGGAGCGCGTCGATCGTCACACGCGCGCCGGGCTCGACGCTCTCGGCCGGTCCGTCGAGGCGCGTCCACGACTGCAATTGATCCCACGGCGTGTGCTGCGCGAACACGTTCGCCGGGATTTCGAGCTCGACGTCGATCGCGTATGCGCGCCGTCCGCGCTGCGCGATCGGGACGGTGACGCTCCACTCGATGCGCGACGCATCGTGGACATCGAGGCGGACATCGACGCTCCCGACCAACTCGTCGTCGTCGGTGGTGCTGATGATCCCCGCGCGCCCACCAGGGGCCAGATCCACGAATGCCATCTATACGTCACACATTCGTCACGATAACCACACTCGGAACCTGGGCCGAAAAAGTTGCGGGTGCAAGGAAAACCCCGCGTGAGGCCGTCACTTTTTCGGGCGCGCTTCGAGATCCTCCCACCTGGCGGTGAGACGGGTGGCCTCGGCACGCGCGGCGTCGAGATCGGCGGCGAGACGCTTCGCGTCGTCGCCCGGACCGGCGTAGAGCGACGGATCGGAGAGGCGCGCTTCGAGCGCGGCGACGGCTTCTTCGGCGGCGGTGACGCGATCGAGCAGGCCTTCGAGCTCGATCCGTTCGGCGTACGTGAGCGGCTTCGGCGCGGCCGACGCGCTCGGCGAGGGCGCGACGCTCGCGGGCTTCGGCGCCTCCTCTGGCGGAGCGGGCGCGCTCTCCGCGGACGCGCGCTGCAAGCGGTACGCGTCGTAGTTGCCGGCGTAGACCGTCGCGCGCGGCGGATCGAACGCGACGATCGACGTCGCCACGCGATTGAGGAACGCGCGATCGTGCGACACCACGAGCGCGCACCCGGGCCACGACTCGAGGAGCTCTTCGAGCGCGCCGAGCGTCGTCACGTCGAGATCGTTCGTCGGCTCGTCGAGCAGGAGCAGGTTCGCGCCCGTCTTCAGGATCTTCGCCAGTGCGACGCGCGCGCGCTCGCCGCCGGAGAGCGAGCCGACCTTTTGCCGCTGCTTCGATCCGTCGAAGAGGAGCTGCTCGAGGTACGTGCGCAGCTCGATCCTCCGCGACCCGAGCTCGACGACGCCGCCGCCGGTGCGCTCGGCGCCTTCCCGGCCGGCGACGTTGTCGAAGACGCTCCACTCGTCGACGAGATCGGCGCGCGCCTGATCGAAGTAGGCGACCTTCGTCTGCGTGCCGCGATCGACGTCGCCTTTCGCCGCCTCGATTTCTCCGGCCGCGAGGCGAAGCAGCGTCGTCTTGCCGACGCCGTTCTTTCCGACGATCCCGACGCGATCGCCGGCGACCATGTGAAGCGTCAGATGTTCGACGAGCGTGCGGCCGCCGATCGCGAGCGTGACGTCGCGCAGATTCAGGATCGTCTTTCCGAGGCGCGACGTCGTCGCTTCGAGCTGGACGCGCGCCGCTTCCTTCGGCGCCTCGACGGCGATCGCCGCCTGCGCGCGCTGGATCCGCGCTTTTTGCTTCGTCGTCCGCGCGCGCGCCCCGCGCATCAACCACGCGCGCTCGCGCCTGAGGAAGTTCTGGCGGTTCGACTCGACGCGCTCGGCGTGCGCGATCATCTCGGCCTTCTGTTCGAGGTAATCCGAGTATCCGCCTTCGAACTCGGTGAGCACGCCGCCGTCGAGCTCGAAGATGCGATCGCAAATCGCGTCGAGCACGTACCTGTCGTGCGTCACGAGCAAGACGGCGCCATCGTATTCGTCGACGAGGTACGTCTCGAGCCACTCGATCGTCTCGGCGTCGAGGTGGTTCGTCGGCTCGTCCAAGATCGCGAGCGCGGGGCGCGCGACGAGCAAGCGCGCGAGCGCGACGCGCCGCCGCTCGCCGCCGCTCATCGTGCCGACCGCGCGATCGATCTCGGCGACGCCGAGCTTCGCGAGGAAATCTTCGACGACGTGCTCGCGCGTCCAGCCGCCGAGGTGCTCGACGCGGTCCGCGAGCGCCGCCTGCTCGGCCACGAGCGCGTCGTGCTCCCCTTCCCCGCGTTCGAGGGCGCGCGTCACCTGCGCGTGCCGCGACGTCGCCGCGTGCCACTCCGCGAGCCCTTCGGCGACGATCGCGCGCGGCGTCGCCGCCGGATCCAAGACCGGCTCTTGCGGCAAATACAAGATGCTCGCGTCGCGCCGCCGATCGATGACGCCGTCGTCCGCCGCTTCGAGCCCCGCCAAGATGCGGAGCAGCGTCGATTTCCCGGCGCCGTTCACGCCAAGCAAGCCGACCTTCTCGCCCGCGCGCACCGTGAGCGACAAGGCCGCAAACAAAGTCTGCGGCCCGTACGCCTTCGCGAGCCCGCGCGCGGAGAGGATCGGCGCTTCGGTCCTGCTCACATCGACAAGCCGCCGTCGACGTCGATCGTGCGACCGTTGAAGTAGTCGCACTCGAGGACGAACTTCACCGCGAGCCAGATGTCCTCCGGCACGCCGATGCGCCCGACCGGAACCGCGGCGACGAGCGCATCGCGCGCCTTCTGGTTCATCCCTTGCGTCATCGGCGTCTCGATCATCCCCGGGGCGATCGCGCCGACGCGGATCCCGAACGCGCCGAACTCGCGCGCCCACGTCACCGTGTTCGCCGCGAGCGCCGCTTTCGCCGCCGTGTAGTTCGATTGCCCGCGGTTTCCGTGACGCGCGACGCTCGACATGTTGACGATGACGCCGGGCTTCGATCCGGTCTCGACCATCTTCGCGACGACGTCGCGCGCCAGCAAGGAAGCGCCGGTGAGGTTCACGGCGATGACCGCGTCCCACTGCTCTTTCGTGAGCACCTTCACCGCGCCGGTCTCTTTGTCCTTCTTCACGAGCAATCCGTCGCGAAGGATCCCCGCGTTGTTGATGAGGCCATTGAGCCCGCCCATCGCCTCGTGCGCCCACTTCACGAACGCGCCGGTGTCCGCCTCGTCCGCGACGTTGAGCTTGCGAACGTGCACCTTGCCCGGACCCTTCGCCATCGAAGCCGTCTCGGCGAGCCCGCCTTCGTTGACGTCGCCCGCGGCGACCTGCGCGCCCGCTTCGGCCAGACGAATCGCGAAGTGACGGCCCATTCCACCGGCCGCGCCGGTGACGATGATCTTCAGATCGGACAGCTTCATGGCGATCTCCTCTTTGCGGCGCCTCTTACCACGAAATCCAGCCGAGCTTCGTCGCGATTGCCAGGAGCACGAGCACGACCGCGACCTCGATCGCGAGGCGCGCCGCCTTCTTGAAGACGCGCCACGAGATGACGATCGCGATCGCCGCGACGAGCATGACCGGCAGCCCCGTGTGGTGCGAGAGCCAGTGGAGGCCTTCGCGGAGCGAGGGGGCGGCCAGCGCCGAAGCGTGCATCGCGTGCACCATACCTTCGGCACGCCGGGATCACGCAAGGATCGTGGTTCGCGCGCGAGATCACTCGATCGTGAGCGGCACCTCACTGCAGGCGTCGAGCGGGTTGTGCTCGAAGAGCTTCTGCCACTCGCCGAAGCGAACGCGATGACCGGTGAGCGCGAAGATCCGCTGGCGAATGGCGCGCGCTTCCTCTTCGGACGACGGCGGATCGGCGCGCGACCAGTACTTCACGGGCTGGCCGTCGACGAGCGTGACGCCGGCGGAGTACGAGTCGTCGAAGTAGACGAGCTTCTCTCGAGGCACGTGAACCGCCTTCTCGGGGACGAGGATAGCCGACCAGAGCGAACGACCGCGAGCCGCACGGAGACGCTATTCTCGCGCGATGCGTCTCGCGCGCGCGCTCGTCGTCGCCTCGATCGCCATCGCGTGCGCGCCGCCGGCGGCGAACAGCGCGCTCAAGCCGCCGGGCTCGGGTTGGTCGTGCTTTCGGCAGACGGCGCCGGAGCCGTCTTCGGCGTGCATGCGCACGGCGGACGCTTGCGCGAGCGCGCGCGACGCGATGGCGAAATCGTTCCCAGGACGGACGTTCTCGGAGTGCTCGCGGCAGGATCGCGCGGGCTGCGCGACGTTCTACGATCTCCAGCGACGAAGGCCTGCGACGTACTGCACCGCCAGCCTCGAGGACTGCTCGCGCCAGACGGAGCAGATTCGCAACGATCCGCAGCGCTCGGTTTGGTACGAGGACATCACGCGCTGCGAGACCTGGGAATGATGGCGGCGCAGAGTAGAGTGTCCCCCCATGCTCACCATCGAACGGAAATGCTGATCGCGAAAGGCCAAGGCGCGAGCCCCGGAGGTGCGACGGGGCCGCTCGCGCTCACACCCGAGGCGGCGCTCGAGCTGGCCGCGAAGGGCACGCCGCCGATCTTCGCGCGAAACGAGATGGACGCTTCGGACGTCCCGGCGATCACCGCATCCGCGGGCGTCGTGATCGCGCGCGGTGGGATCACCGCCGATGGCGCGATCGCCGCGCGCGCGCTCGGCAAGCCGTGCGTCGTCGCGTGCGCCGGTGTCTCGTTGTCGAAGGACGCGCTGAAGGGCGCAGAGCTCGTCCTCGCCGGCGCAAGCGTCACCATCGATGGCGTCGCGGGCACCATCGAGGGCTGAGGACGTCACTGGCCGTTTACGGCGACGCAGGCTCGAACCACGTCCGCTCGTTCGATCGGTTCACCGGGATGTGGATGCGCACGCTGAATTGATGCGACGAGAGCGCGTCGGGCCGAACCATCGGCGCGATCGGCGCGGCGTACGAGTAGCCGAGCTCGAAGAAGAACATGCCCCAGGAGACGCCCGGCTGAACGATCATCTGCGCGACGCGCCCGGCGTCGCCGCCGCCGATGCCGAGCTCCAGATCGAAGCCGCCCGCGCAGCCGAGCATCGACACGCGCGCGACCGCGAAGCCGAGCGCGCCGTCGATCGCGTCGAAGCGCTTCGTGAGGACGCGCACGTCGGCGCCCGCGCCGAGCCACATGCCGACGCCGATGCCGCCGCGCCCGGTCCACTCCTCGTGCGCGCGCACGTAGCCGACGCCGAGCGACGATCCGCGGCCGCCGTGATCCGAGCGTAGACCGAGGAAATCGACGTCCGCCGTGTCGTGGCGCGTGTCTTCGGCGCGCGCGGTCGAGGCGACGAGCGTGAGAGCGACGACGAAACCGAGCGTGCGCATGCGCGAGAGAACGCCGGGCGCGGTCGCGCCTTACACGTGCGAGGGCACGCCGGCGATCCCGGATGCGAAGGGCTCGTCCGAACCGCGCCGACAAGCGCGCGCAGCTTCGCCGGCGACAGCGCGAACACGAGCTCCGGATGAACGAGCGCAGGAAAGACGCGCGGAAGGTACCGCTCACCAAGGCGGCGTCGGCGTGAGATCGACGACGTCCGGCGCACCCGCGACCGGTCGCTTCCCCCAGCACAAGAGCGATCCGTCTGCGCGCATCATGCACCTTCGATCGCTGCCGCTCTGGATGTCCACGGCGCCCGCGATCGGACCGCCGTCGGGGCCGTCGAGCACGGACACGGGGTACGGCTGCTGAAGCATCGTTCCGTCGCCCGGGTAGTCGGCCCAGCACTGCACGGCTCCTCCGGCGAAGCGGATGCACGGGGCCGCGATCTGCAGCGCGCCCGTCACGCGCGGGCCGGCGGCCGCGGTCAAGAGCGGCCCCGCGGTGTTGCACGGGGGCGAGCTCGGCGTCGGGGCGTCGCACGATCCCCAGCAATCGACCGTCCCATCGACGTGCAGCCCGCACCATCCGGAGACGTCGGCGACGTTCGCGAGCAGTCCTTGGCTCACCATGACCGGCGTCGGAACCAAACCCCAGCAATCGACCCCTTGATTGAGGACGATCGTCGCGCAGCCGGTGCTGCTGCTCGTCATGTACACCTTTCGGATCCCGCTGAGCGGCGCGTAGCTGTTCGCGGCCGCGATCACTGGGGCCGCGTAATGTTGCTGCTGTCCGGTGCGGCCCGTCCCCGCTTGTCCAGAAGGGTTGCCGCCCCAGCACCTCGCCGTGCCATCCATCATGAGCGCGCAGAACGTCGACGAATCGGGATGGCCCGCGAGATCGACGACGCCCGTCATCGGCGGTCCCATCGTCACGTTCGGGCCTTCGATGTGCACCGGGCCCGCCGCCACGGAGCGGTAGGTCGGAAAATCGTCGCCGAGCGCGGTCCCGTCTCCCCAGCAGTGAACGGTCGTGTCCTCGAGGAGCGCGCATCCGTCGAAGAAGCCGAGCGCCACCTTGGTCACGTGCTCGAGCGGGACCGGCGGGCCACCGTCTTGGCCGACGGTGAGCACGCGCTTCGGGAGAGGCTGGAAGTCTTCGCGCTGGCCGTTGCCGAGCACGCCTGTCGACGTTCGTCCCTGGCAGGCGATCGTGTGGTCGGCGAGCAAGAGGCAGATGACCGATCCGCTCGTCCCGAGCGAGAAGCCGATCGCGGGAGGGAGAGGCGCGCCGCCATCGGCAGACGCGTCGATCCCGTCGCCGATCCCCGCGTCGGAGTTGCCGGCGTTGCCGCTGGGCGAGCAGCCGCTGGCGAGCAGGAGACAGAACATCATCTGCACACCTCTCGAGCCTCTCCGCACGTCGACCTCCCCCGAGTCAGCTTCGAACGACGATCGTCAGCGCGCGGGTCGCGCTGCCTCCGGTGACGGTGAGCTTCGCGCTCGGCGTGCCGAGCACGCCCGGCCCGACGACGTGCGCGGTGACGACGTGATCACCGCTCACGACGCACGGCGCGACGGCGGGTGACGCGCACGCGGCGAGCGGCGCGCCGTTCCATTGCACGTCCGTGCCGCCGCCGGCGTCGAGCGTGTACGCGAGCCCGCCCGTGTCCGGCGACTCCGTGAACGCGCCTCTCGCGCCCGCGAACACGTAGAGGACGCGATCGTCCTTCGCGCTCGCCGCGTTCGGCACGCTCGACGCTTCGACGGTCAGCGTCTCGACGCCGTCCGGATACGCCGGCACGATCGCGCCGGCGCGCGCGTACACCGCGATCTCTCCGAGCGCCACGGGCACCGTCGACATCCCCGCGCCGACGCTCGCGCCGCCGCTCCACGGAAACCACGTGCCCGCCGGCAGATACACATCGCGGCTCGTCGCGCCTTCCGTTTGCACCGGCGCGATCAACACGTTCGCGCCGACCATCACCTCGTCCGCGACCGGCCACGCCTTCTCGTCGTCCGGAAATTCCACGGCGAGCGCGCGCCAAATCGAGACGCCCGAGTCGTGCGCCTCCTGCGCGAGCGCGCGGAAGTACGGCGCGAGCGCCACGTGGAGCTTCGCGTAGCGCGCCCAGTGCGCGAGCGTCTCGTCGTCGCTTTGGAAATTCCAATTGAGCTTCGGCGACGACCCGTGGTGCGTTCGCATCACGGGCGACCACGCGCCGAGCTCGGTCCAGCGGAAGAAGAGCTCCTTCGTCGTCGCGGGGCTCAGCGAGTTCTGGTAGCCGCCGATGTCGCTCCCGTACGTCGAGATCCCGCCGAGGCCCGCTCCGATCCCCATCGGCACGACGTTCGGCATGCCGTCGTCCGCTTGGAACGACGTCCGCTGATCGCCCGGCCACCACACGTCGACGAGCGGCGCCGATCCGAGCCAGCCGGATCGCACGAACGACAGGCGCTCGACTTTGTCCGTCGCGAACGCCTCGTCGAGCGCGCGACGCTGCGCTTCTTGCCAAAGGCGCGGATACTGATCGTGCAGATCGAGGCCGCTCCCGCCCGCGAGCGTCGCGTCGGTCGGGAGCCACTCGCTGTAATCGCCCATCCATCCGTCGGCGCCGAGCGCGATCGCCGCTTTCATCTTCCCGACGAGCCAATCGACCGCGCTCTTGTTCGTGAGATCGAGCAGCGACGCCTGCGTGAACTTCGCGTCCTCGAAGAGGTACGGCATCCCGTCGGCGCCTTTGATCAAGTACCCGTTCGGCGCGGCGTCGGGCCACGCTTTGCTCGTCTGCTCGACGAACGTGTTGAAGTAGACGAGCCACTTGAAGCCCGCGGCGTGAAGCTCCTGCGCGACCGCTTCGAAGTCCGGATAGAGCGTGCGATCGACGTCGTACTCCTCCTTGAGCGCGTAGCGGTCGCCGATGAACTCGCCGCCGCGCCAGTCTTCGGTCCAGATGACGCTCGACGGGATCTTGTTGTCGCGGATCTTCTTCGCGATCGCGCGCACGCTCGCCGAGCTGAAGATGGCGTCGTTCCACGGCGCGAACGCGAACGCCGGCGGGACGCGCGCGCGGCCGAACTTCGCGGTCATGCGTCCGATCGCCTCCTTTGGCGACGGGCCGAAGAAGAAGTGCACGCGCGTCGGCAGCGCGAGCTCCATGCGCGCGACGTCGTCCCTCTCGGAGCAGAGCGCGAACGTCGCGAGCCGGTTCGTCTCCGCGACCGCCATGAAGCCACGGCGCGAGAGAAACTCCGGGAGCGGCATTCCCGTCGAGTGACGACGCCCGACGAGCGGCCATCCGGCGCGCGGATCGTCGGTCGCGAGATCTTTTCCGATGCCTTCTTCGGTGACGAAGATCGGGATCGTCTCTTTGCGCGCGTCGACGCCCCACGTCTGCGCGCCGAATCCGGCGAAGTGATCGCTCGCGTTGCAGCGGAAGCCCCACGAGAAGCGGCGCTCCGGGCCGTCGCCGGGCGTGACGTCGGCGATCAAGTGGCCGTCGTCGAGGCCTTGCGAGAACGCGATCGACGCGACGCGACCCGCGCCGTCGACGAGATCGATCGGTCCGCTCGCTCCGCTCCATTTCGCCGAGCGCGCGACGCGCCACGCGGCGCTCGGCGTGTCGACGATTTTGAACGAGCCGTACTGCATCTGGTAGCTCGTCGCGACGTCGCGAACGGCGAAGCCGGTCATCGGCGGCGCGTCGTCGTTCGCGGATTGCGGCGCGCCGACCTCGTCGCTCGCGTCGATGCCTTCGACGAGCGGCGCGCCATCCGGTCCGGAGATCGTGAGGCGCGCGGAGCCGGGCGCGAGCGAGACGTGGAGCTTTCCGAACGTCGCGTCGATCGGCGGGGGCGGCGTCGATCCGCTGCTCGAGGAGCACGCGGCGCATACGATAGGACCTGCGAAGAGTGCCGCAACGAGGAACGCGCGCATTGGCTCGGAGTATAGCCAATCGGGGTGCCTCGCCGCTTCGCGGGATTGACGCCTCAGAACCACCGCGCGTGCTCGTGCACGAGGCGCACGGGGGTCTTCGCGAAGTCGCGCTTGAACTGCGCGATCGCGATTCGCTTCTCGTCGGTATCGCCTTGCATCGGGACGCCGCCGAGATCGAACGTGTCGCAGCCGGCGTCGCGCGCCCATCGCGCGGCGGCGACGAGCGGCAGCGCGGTCTTCGAGAACGGGCGCGCCTCGAGGATCGACGCGCCCGCGACGTACACCGCCATGTTCGCGTGCCGCAAG
>Ga0100403_1001462_pt1 | contig 21067 bp, 12 predicted proteins | sample CryGeymet201501t_FD_83663 | JGI IMG/M metagenome (GOLD analysis project Ga0100403, IMG submission 83663) | Groundwater microbial communities from Crystal Geyser aquifers in Utah, USA - Crystal Geyser metaG 2015-01t | ecosystem: Environmental > Aquatic > Deep subsurface > Groundwater | place...
TCAATACATAAAATCTATGTATGATATATCGTATGCAATACGACAAGAATTTTATGAGACTATAGGTTTCCCTAGGCAAAAATTAGCAGATATTAAAGCATCTGATGATGTAGGTAATACACAAGAAGCTATCAATAGAAGTAATTTATTATCAGAGGATATAATAGTTTCATTTGAAGAAGTACAAGAAAAAGATTATCAAGCATTAATTAATCTTAGTAAATATGTATGGGTTGATGGTAAAAAAGCATCATTTAAAAATTCTGATAATGAAATAGATAGTTTAAATTTAGAACCTAATAAATATTCATTTACTGAACATAAAGTATTTGTAAAAGGAACTACAGAAGAACAAAGAAAATTAGAAGCATTGAGACAGCAGGTACAGCCTTTTGCACAGAATGGCTACGGCCCAACTGCAATAGGTTCTATAATAGGAGCTACTAATTATGAAGCATTGATGCAAAAACTAGATTTTTATGAGAAAAGATTAAAAGAGGAGCAGGCAGAACTACAAAATTCTGCTCAACAATCTCAACAAGCTATACAACAAATAGCTAGTGAAGATAAAAATAGAGAGCTTGAATTTAAATATTATGATGGGGATGAAGATAGAGCTTCTAGAGAACGTATTGCTGCATTAACAGTTCAAGGCTCATTAGCTTCTACATTAATGACAGGTAATCCTGAGAAAGGCTATGATGAAGCATTAAGTATTTTAACTAGTGCTACAAAAGACCTAGCAGATATTAATATGAAAAGAGAAGAGTTAAGAGTAAAAGAGAAAGATATCTTGTCTAAAGTTAAGATAGCAGAAACAAACAAGAATAAATATGATGTAAAAAGTAAAAAATGAAGTAGATTTTATTTTAGAAATCTTATTTTATCTCAATCTTTGTGCATCGTGTATAATATTATAAATTAATGTTTAAATAAAAGAGAAAGAAAAATGGAAGGAACTGACAATGGTATAACATTAAACTTTGAGAATATGGATGCTACAGAATTTTTAGCAGACAGAAAACAAGGTCATGCTGTACCAGAAGAAAAAGAAAAAGAAAGAAAAGAGGCAGAAGCAAAAGCAGAAACAACAAGTGAAAGTACTGCGCCCGAGAAGGCTGGAAATGAAAATTCTAATCCAGAACTAGAAAGTCAGATTAAAGAAATTCTTAGTAAAGAAGAAAATGATTTAACTGATGAAGAAAAACAAGTACTTTTAGATAATGAAGCAATTGCTGAAAAACTGTCTAAAGGTGATGAAGGAAGTGAAGAGTCAGGAGTAGTTGCTGATCTTAAAGCATTAGAAGGTTTTGTAGAAGAGGGTGAATACGAAGATAGTCTTGAAGGTATAAAACAATATCAGAAAGATAGGGATGGTAAGCGTGATCCATTAATTATAGGATCTTTCTTAAAGGCAAATCCAAAAATGGCAGCTTTCTACAAGCATGTTGTAGTTGATGGAAAGTCGGAAGATAGTTTTTTAAAAGAAGTTTCTAAACCAGAATTACTTAAAAGTGAAGTTAAAAGTATAAAATCTAGTACTTCTGAAATTGAAAAAGAATCTATTATTGATCAGCATGTAAAGATTATTAAACAAGATTTGATTGGTAAACTCCCAGAAAAAACTATTGAAGCTATACTTAAAGTAGCTGTAGAAAATGGAGATACTGAACAGATGGCAAAAGATTCTTTAGTTAATCTTAATGCTTCATATTCTAAAGAAGTAGAAGCTTTAGAAGCACAAAAAGTTGCAGAGCGTCAACAAGAAGAAAGAGAAATTGAAGAAAGAATTAAAACGATTAAAGGTTTAGTATCTAAAGGAATTATAGCTAATAATATAGCAATTCCAGAAGTAGATAAACAAGGATTTATAGAATTTCTTACTGTTCCAATTGATTCAGTAACAGGAGAAACAAAACAAGAAAAAGTTCTTAATAGTCTTAGCAATGAAGAAGATATGGTTTTAGATTATTTACTTTATATAAAGTCTAAAACTGGAAAACTTGATACTAGTGCATTAAAATCTAATACATCAGTTTCTAAATTCTTTAAAAATTCTAAAAAAGCAAATGATAATAGAACACCAAAAACAAGTAAAGGTTCAAAAATTGCTTATGGTGATGTTAGAAGTTTACCAAATGGGTATTAACAGTTAAAAAGTAAAAATATTTACACATTATTAAAAATTAAATAAAAATCAAATGGTTGCACAAGAATTAAAATTGTATTCAGCAAAATACAATGATGAAGAATTCACTAGCGAAACTCATTTGAACAATGCTTTTCTTACAAAGTCAGAGTTCCTATCACCAATAGTAACTTTTATGTATGGAGGTGGTTCAAAGGATTATAGTAGCTATAATTTTCCATTGTTATTTTCCACAGAAGGTCTAGGTAGAATAGCAAAAAAAGTACAGATTGACAGTGCTGATCTATCTTTTAAAATGGGTGTTCTAGGATCACCAAAAGAAACATCAACTATTTCTAGGAGTATGTATGCAAGTACTGATACCCCAGGTAAAGGACAAGCATCTTTTAAAGTTCCTTTCAAAGATAGGCATTTTTATAAAGGTCAATCAGTATATACACCCTCTAAAATAGAGTGTAGGATTTATGATAATCCAAAACAAGATACTGGTGGTGGTTGGATTTATGAAATGGTTATTGTAACAAGTAACTATAATAAATATGTACCTGCATCTGATCTTTTGGCCAATGTCAAATGGGGAGGGGGTATCGTTAAGGTAGCTAAGTCACATTCTAGAGGGACAGAAACTAGGAGTTATACTCCTTATGCTACTCAGAATCAAGTCTCCGTTGTTAGGAAATCATATCCTATTGCTGGTAATCTGGCAAATAAGATTATGGTTATGGAATTTAAAGTAGATGGAACTCCATATAAATTTTGGTCACAGTGGGAATTGTTCTTAACTCGTAAAATGTTTATGATGGAACAAGAACATGATTTGTTCCACTCTACATATAACAAAGATAGTCATGGTGTAATTCATACAATAGATGCTGACAGTGGTGGTGTAGTAACCTCTGCTGCTGGACTATTACAACAAATTACTAACTCAATGACTTATGCTAGAATGACTGGTAGGTATTTGAGAACTATGATGAATGATTTATTTTTCCATGCAAATGGTACAGAACCAGTAAACATAGTAGCTTATACAGGTACAGGTGGAATGGATGAAGTATCAGAATCATTGAAAGACGATGTTTTGTCAGCATTCAATATAACAACTGAAGGTTCAGGTGCAATGTCTAAAGGAGCAGATGGTTATTACAGTGCAGGTGGACCGTATTTTAATAAACTAGTACATAGGGAAGGTCACTCTTTTACGTTCCAATACCATCCAGCAATGGATAATGGGCCAATAGCTAAAGCTTCTCCAAAGCATCCAATTACAGGGTGGCCAATTGAAAGTTATAACTTTTATGCTGTTGATCACTCAATGGTAGAAGGTCAAGCAAACGTACAATATGTATCAGAACGAGGTCGTGAATCTATTGAAAAAATAGTACAAGGTATGGCTAAAGTTCCTATGGGTGGAGATTCAATGTTTGCTTCTAGCGATATTGATGCAAGCTCAATAGAGTGGATGAAAACACAAGCAGTTGCTCTAAGGAGGCCAACTAACTGTGCAAAAATATTCTGTGATATCAGTTAATAAGTAACATTCATTTAAAGTGTTGGACAGTAAATAGTAGCAGGTTAGAAATAATCTGTTACTATTTATATTATAAAAAAACAAAAAGGAAAGAAAAAAGATAAAGATAAAGATAAAGATAAAAATATTATGGAGAAAGTTGAAGAAAAAAAGAAAGTCACAAATACTGAAACAGAAGTTTTAGAAATGCCTGAAAACAAATTGTCTAAAGAAGATATAGAAAAAGCTATAATAGAACAATTTGCACAAGAAGAAAATGTTGAAAATGTATTAACAAAGAGTGTAATAATTAAGGCAGTACCAACATTCGTAATTACTCCTGTAGAGGTTGAAAATGAAGCTTATGTAGTTATTGCTGCACCCCTAGTTGGAAGGCATGTATATATACCACTTGAACCAAAAGAAATTGCAGAAGTAGCACAAGAACTATTTGGGTTCAGTACTAAAGATACAGATTTTACGAAACAAATTAGAGATTACTTTTTATCGTTTAGAATAAAAGTAGAGTATAGTGATGGACTTGACAGTGATGGAAAGAAATTAACTATTCCTATTGATGCGCAAGGAAATGAAATCTTTGATAAACGTTATGTAGAAGATATTATTGCATATAGAATTTGTCTTAAATCTAATAAAGTAGCTGTAACTCCTAACGAAGTAGCAGAAGCTAGAGAAGAAGGAGAAAGTAATTTTATAGCTTATCTATATGATAACGAAAAAGATAAGATTGCACAACGTCAATTGTTATTGCATGAACGTCAAGCAAACATTGATTTTATTAGATATACTGAGGACGACAAAACAAAAGAATTGAATTGGTTAGCTCGAATAATTTTGCGTGGCGTTCCGCTTCCAGATGGAAAAGTTTTCGTACCTTCAAAAGTAAGAGGTGACATTAATGGAATGCTTAAAGAGGATAAACAATTGATTCTTAGTGAACTAAAATCTAAGCATCCTACAGCTTTTAGTAGACTTATACGTGATCCAAATTTGGAAATGCGAGCATTGCTAGAACAGTTGATAGAAATAGGAACTATTGTTAGAGATGGCAATGTTGTTAAATACGGAGAGAGAATTTTAGGTGGAAGTACAGAAGAAGCTCTTGATGAAATTAAAAAACCAGTCAATAGCAATTTAATAGTAGAACTTAAAGCAGCAGCTAGATTAAAATAATGCTACAAAAAGAAATTAGAGTTTTAGTAGAACGTGGATTACATACACAAGGGTTTTTAAGATATGGAAATCTTGATCCACAACTACTAAATCTATATCTTAATAAAAGCATTAATGAGTATTTAGATTCTATGCTTGTTGGTTTACGTGAAGGTGATTTTGAAGATAGTACTATACTTATTACAGATTTAGAAAAATTAAAAGGTATAGTAACATTGTCTAAAGAAAGTACTAGTGCATTTAGTGATAGTGAAAGTTATGTTATAGCAGCTAAATCAGGGGATATTTATAGAGAATGGCTTAAATTTAAAGTTCAAGTAACTTCTAAATATTTAAAAACACCAACATATAAAAAAATAAGAATAGTAGATGAAGAATATGTAGATGATCTATTAGACGATACATATCATAAAACTTCTTATGAGAGTCCATTAGCTACTATAATAGATGGTAGAGTAAGAGTTTATAAAAATTCTGATTTTACTGTAGGTGATGGAGAATTAATTTATTTAAAAGAACCAGTAAAGTTTAATGTAATAGTTGATGCAGATGTTGAATATAATCTTCCTTCAAGAATAGTAAATGCAGTTATAGAAAGAACTGTACAAGCTATGAGACAAGATGATAATATTATAGCAACAAAAGAAAGAGGTTCTTAAAAAACGAGGTTAAAAGTTGTAATTAGTTTCTTAATGTTTAATTAAAATAAAGATAAAATGAAAAAAATTCTTGTCGCTAAAGACTTAGCGTATGCAAATGACAAGTCCAGTTCAGGTGCTAACAGTGCAACTAATCCAGCAGTATTGCTAGATGGTGCTGTAGGTATCTATGGCATTCCTAAAACATCAGTAAATAACAAAGACAAACTTGCTCTTATACTAGATGCAGGTTCTGATGCAGCCGGAAAAGTACCCGATGCTTCATTTGATGGAGATCGTATATTGATAGCTGTTGGCACAGCAGATGGTGCAAGAGAAGCTATTCCAATTGATATTGGACAAAATGAAGATATCACAATTGTAGCACAATCTTATGCAGCAGCAGTAGCTGGTGTATATGGAGTTGGTTATGTATCAACAACCACATCAGCTAATTTACCTACGGCTCTAAATAATGATGTTATTGGAGTTAAAGTTTTTGCAAATGATGAACTACCTGATCCAAGAGGTAAGCTCTGGACAGTTCAACTTACAGCAGGAGAAACTGGATATTCAGCTTTTAAAAGATTAGCTAATAAAATTACTAATGATCAAGATAATGATGTTGTAACTGTTAAAGTATCACAAAATGTAGCAGGTGCAGCCGCTGCAAACGCTGCAACATTAGCTGCTGTAAAAGGAGCAACTACTTTAACATCTAGTGCAGCACATGGTATTGGTGTAGGTGATTATGTTAGTATTGATGAAGATGTTTATCAAGCAGTAACTGGAACAGCAACTACATCACTTGTATTAGATACTCCATATAGAGGTGCAACAGCAACAGTAGCTAATGCAGCTTTTCTTGATCTTGGTGCAACAGCCCCTACAAATTATGGTCTAAGGCTTACAGCAGTAACCGCTGGTGTTTCTTTGGTAGTTGGTTTAGTAGGTAATCTAGAAGATGCAAGTAATACAGTAATTACTCAACCTTTTGAAGGTACTGGTACGTATGCACTACTTAAAGAAATTGAAGATAAGTGGTCAGGATGGTTAGGTACTGCAAGTAGAGGTGATGCTACTGTGCCACAACCTTCAAGTATGCTTAGTTCTTCTGGTACTTATGATGTTTATACTATTACATATAAGAATAGACTTGTACCTAAAGGCGAAATGGCGAAAGTTACTGATGTTCATAATGTTCTAGTAATAGCATTTCCAGCAGGAGGCTCTGGCGGAGGTCAAGCTGAATTTGAAGATATAATGGGAATACTTATCAATGGTGCTGATGGTATCGGTGGGATAGATTAAAGAAATAGAGAGAGAGCAATAAATAAAATAGTTGCTTTAGAGTACTTATATTATTTATTCTCTCTTTCTATCTTTCTTTTTTCTCCTTTTGTTGGAAAGGTAAGGTTAATTCCTTACCTTTTTTTATAGATTGTAAAAGATAAAAATATGAAACTCAAAGAAGCAGTTGACAATTTTGCATATAGATTAGGAAAGAGTACTGATAAAATAGCTAAACTTAAAATAGAAGATGATATATTAGTAAGTTGGGCGACAATAGTAGAAAGAAAAATCAATAAACGAAATGGAATTTATAGTAGTTTATATTCAAGTATTGTTGTACCTTTAGAAGATGCTAAAAAAGGGCCGCTTCCAAGTTCAGAATTATTCAGTAATAATGCAATAATGAGAACTAAGTTTCAAGTCCCTAGAGTATTAGTTACAGCACAACAAGATTGTGGATATATAGTAACTTCTGAAAATGGAGAATATACATTTACATATATAAGACCAGATAGAATAAGACATAGAAATACTGCTGTAAGTAAATTTATTGCTGAATTATCTGTTTACTATTATACATTAATAGATAGAATAATTTATGTATATGGAAATCCAAAAACAATAAGAATATCAGGTATTCCTGCAAACCCTAAAGAGTGGGCAGCGTATCAACAATTAGAAGATAATGAATTTAAAGATGTATTTATAGACAATGATTTATTTAGAGGTATAAAAGCTTTAATGATTGAAGAATATTCTGAATATGCCCCTTTAAAGAAAGAGGAGAGGGAAATAGAAGTAAAGGATTTTAATAGAAATCAACAAGAAAGAGAACAAAGATAATAAGAAATGAGAACAAATCTTAGAAAATATTATAAAGATGCTGATGATGAAACGTTAAGTTTTGCACAGTATAGAACTATGTTGGATGAAGTTTTAGATAAATTAGTTACAGAAGTAGTTCAAAGTAGGACACATTTATCAATGCCAGGAATAGGTACTCTAGGAATATATTCAGTTAAAAACAAATTTGATAGACCTAAGATAAATAGTGCTGAATCTTTAAAACTTAGATCACAAATAATTAAAGAAGGAAAGATACCATTTAGTCCTATTAAAGATGAAAATGGTAAGAATATAGGAGATAACGGAGGAGAACCTTGGTATGTATATTATACTAATGATCTAATATGTCATATTAGAATCAACGGAGATAATAGATCAAGAATAGCTGATGATCATTATAAATTTAAAGCTGTTAGAGATATAAAGAAAAAATTATATAACTTTATTCAGACAAATCCATTAAAAGAAGCTTTCTATGAAGTTAATCACAGGTGAGGTTATAGTAGATTTAGTAAAACGTAGATTTAAACCAATAGATTCAAATTGGGAAAGCGATGCGGCTGATATCATAGGGGAGGGGATTAGCTCTATCAACATTCCTATGGGGTATGAAGTAGCTTGGGAACTTTTAGATATTAAAAATAATAGAACTAGAGTTCCACAAGAAGCAGAAGAGTTATTATTTGTAATGTATGAAGGAAGTTTGTTGAATAAATCTTTAAAAAGAACAGCATTAAATCCTGAAAAAATTGATACTAAAAAGAATACTAATGTAGATGCATTAATGGAAATTGAATCATTAACTCTACGTCATGAAACTTTACAAACTTTAATAAACAATACTACAGATATAGACAAAGCTTTAGAATATCAAGAAAAACAACAAGAAGTATTAGAAGAAATTTTAGTACAGTCTAAAGTATTACAAGATAGACCATTACCTACAAATTCTTATCCAGCGGCTTCTTGGCAAGAACAAGGACATTATATTGTGACATCATTTGAAACTGGTCAAATACTTGTTTATTATAAGAAATATTTTTTAAGTGATGAAGGATATCCAATGATAATAGATACTCAAAAATATAGAACTGCAATGTATTTTTATTTTGTTTGGGAATTATTATCACAAGGATATGAGAGTGCTACAATGAGAGCAATGGATGCTTTTGAAATGCACGAAATGTGGGCACAAAAAGCTAGAAATGAAGCAAGTACTTTTGGAATAGATGAACATGAAGCTTTTGCAAGAGCAACAGTAAGAATGAAATTTAATCCAAATTTAGGAAAATCTAACTTTACAGGAGTATGAAATTAATAAAAGGTCAATATACAGATTGTTTATTAGTTAATCAACCAGAAGAGATGTGGCGAGAAGCTACTAATATGGTGTTTGATATTGATACATTAAAAAATGAAGATGGATTTGTAAAAGATTTAACCTATGGAGTTACAGGAGCTACTAACTTTACTACTATAGGTGAATTGTATCTTCCTAACGATAAGACATTATTCTTTGAAACTAGTGTTGCTGGTGATAGAATAATGATAAAAGATAATAAAGATTTTGATAGTAGTATAGTTTTAGTTGCAAATTTAAATTTTGGATTTAATGTTAAATATCCAATAGTCGCTAAAGCTAAATATACAAATGATTTTAATATAGAAGTAGTATTTACTGATGATTATAACCCACCAAGACGTATAACAATAAATAGTGTTACAAGTAGAATAATAGAATCTTTCTTAGAAGAAACTAAATTATTTCCAGAAATAGAAGTACCAAACTTTATTTTAAAGTCTGTTGATTCAGGAGGTTCTTTAGATAGAGGAAGTTATCATGCAACTATAGCTTATAATTTTGGTGATGATGATTATACAAATTGGGTTGGACTCTCCAATCAAATTACACTAGTTAGTGGTGGTCAAAGTTTTACAATAGAAATAACAGAATTAGACTTAAAATTTGATACTTTTAAAATAGGTTTTATAAGAGTAGTTGATGATGTAGTTGTTACTGCTTATGAATCTAATATAGATTATAATGTATCTGGAACATCTAAAGTTATTACTGTCACAGGTAAAGGTGCTGATATAAATTTAGCAGATATAACAATTAAAAATATATCTTATGATAGAGTAGGAGATTTAGATACTTTAGATAGTAGATTATATTTAGCTAAATTGTATAGAAATTCTATATTAGAGTATCAACAATATGCTAATAACATAAGAATAGAACCTATATATGGAGATTTTCTTACATTAGACACACCAGAAGATTCTTATGCTAATCCATTAATTATATTTGATAAAGTAGGTTTTCAAGATGATGAAGTATATGCATTTTATATAAGACTACATTTAAAAGATGGAACTATAGGAGGTGATTTTTTTATACCATCACAAGGATATAATATAATGGGTATTCATACTAATGCTAGTGAAGAGTATCCAATTAATAAAGATTATCCACTTGGAAATGTAAGACATCATGTCTTTCCTAGAAAAGATGCTGAAATGTTAATAACAAGTACAATGAGTGGGCCACTATCTGATTCTATTAGAACGTCTGGTCCAAATCAACAACAATTATTAACTTTAGATGTATTATATGGTATTGAGTGGCCTTTTGGAGGACTAGAGAATACAGGTACACTAGGTACTGTAAGTGATGATACTATTTATCCAGCATTAGCTTTGAATACAGTAACTTTCTCAGACACATTAGATATAGTAGTTACATTAGATTATATCATGACAGCTACTAGTAATGAAGTTAATGGAGATGTAACAGAAGTTACTTTAGAAGTTTTTCTTAAATCTACTGATGGAAGTGAATTTAGTATATGGTATGTAGAGGATGTTGCTAGAGATGGAAATGATGGATCAATTAGTGGAGAAGATGTAAAAATAAATATTTCTGTTTCACCTGGAGAAAGTATTATTATAAGAGGTTTATATAGAATTATTGAAGGTACAAGTGGTGGAACAGTAGTAAGTGTTGGTGTAGTGAATTGGAGAATGAATATAAGTGGTATTTTACCTTCTGTAGATGCAAATTATTTTACTAAACCAACAGGTATAAAAGTAAGTAATATTGAAATGCCACAAGAAATAATAGATAAAGTTCAAGGGTATGAAATATTATATGCAGTAAGAAATAATAGTAATTCAAGAGTTTTAGGGCAAGGTATAGTGTACCCCAATGATTTTGAATTAAGTAGTATTTCAGATAAGATGAAATCAAGATTTCATGCTTTTGATATAATGAATAAAAAACCACAAATATATCCTACAGGAGTAAGAACCCAATATAGAATTAAAGAAACTAATACAGTGTATGCAAAATTTACATATTTAGATGATTTAGATATTGTAAATAGTACACATGAAAGTGAAATAAGTAATAGTAAATATATTCCACCAAACAATTTAGCAGCAAATAATGAAGATGGGGAAGAACATTATAGTTTTGTACTAGTAGATGGACTTGCAGATACAAGTAAAAGACTATTATCTAATTTAGTTTCAGAAAAAGCAAATTATTATATAGGTTTTGAAACACAAATTTTAAAATCTACAGGAAAAGTTTTTAAAACACCAACAGTAGGAATATATCAAATAGATTCAATATTTGGTGGTGATACATATACTTGTTTATACGAATATAGACTAACGAAAAAAAGAACAACAGTAAGAAATTATATTAGAAATGCTGTACTTCCAGTACAAAGTATGAATAATATATATTTAAGAGAATGGGGGGATGAATGGTGGGAGCAACCAAGTGTATCTTCACCACCGTCTAGTTTATATGCTTCATTAGGATTAGATAATGAATCTTTAGATCCTTTATCTTATGATGAAAAAACTGCATTAAGAGCAGATTATACAAAAAAATATAGTAATTATTATGATTATGATGAAGCATATAATTTTGGTAATAAATTTTTACAAGGTAAGATACAAGGGGATACTGTACAAAATGCACCATTTAGAATTATAAGAAGTCCAGAACAAAATTTAGAAAGTAAAACTTCTAGTTGGAGAACATTTCTTATTAATGACTATTACGAGCAAAATAGGGATAAAGGAATAATTAATAATATTGCAGTATTAGATACTGATAAATTATTAATACATCATACAAATGGATTATTTATAACTAATGCTAAAGAAAAATTAGCTTCTAGTGTTACAGAAATTGTAATAGGTGTAGGAGATATATTTGATTTTGCTCCAAAAGAAATTATATTTACAGATAAAGGTGCTTTAGGAAGTAGACATAAATTTGCAAACTTTGTATGTGAATCTGGATATATATTTATTAGTGAAGGAAGAATATATATACTTTCTAAAGATTTAAAAAATATATCTAAAGGTGAATCTAAATTCTTTTATAATAATTTAAGTACAGGGGATAATCCATATCTACAAGATAAAACTAATGTTGATTATATAGGTGGTATAAGTATGGCCTATGATCATCAATATGAAAGAATAATTATATCCTCGCATAGTTTAAGTTTTGATTTTACAAAATCTTATTCTTTAAGATTAGATAATTGGGTGGGTACTCATGATTGGAATCTTACTAAAGTATTTAATTCTAATAAAAATTTATTTTCTTTATGGTATAATAGTAATAGTAATATTACAGAATTGTATAAACATAATGATCCAAATTCTAAGTGTAAGTACTACAATGGTATAATCTATGATAATAAAATTGTTATAGTTGCAAATAGGAATTTTGGAGATAAAATATTTAATAATGTTAATTGGAAGATTACAGGTGTAGAAAACAATAAAAACTTTAAAACAATAAGAGTTAAATCTGACTATGACGATACAGGAGAGATAACTATATTACCTTTTACTGGTGATATATATACTGAATTCAATACTAGAAGAAAACATAGTACATGGTATTTTAATAAACTTCTTGTTAACCAAAGTGAACTTGGTAGTGATAATCTCATTACTGGTTTATATGCTATAATAGAATTAAAAATTGATAATACAGATCAAACAGAAATGTCTGTTATAGATATTGATTACGAATATGAGATAATAGAAATACAATGAAAGGACAATATAGAAGAAAAAAGAGCTATGGTGGTAGTATTGCAAGTGGTGCTGCTAGTGGTGCAGCCACAGGAGCTTCAATAGGATCAGCAATCCCAGTTGTAGGTACTGCAATAGGTGCTATTGGTGGTGCAATTATTGGAGGAACTGTAGGATATTTTAAAGAAAGAAAAAGAAAGAAAGAAGAAGAAAAATTAAATAAAGCAAAACAAAAAGTTTTAAATCAGTATGAAGCATCATTAGAACAAAATGATTATTTAACTGATCAAATGTACTTAGAAACATATAATAATATGTATAATGAAAAAGCATTAGGAGGCGAATTACCATCAGGGACTATGGAAAATATACACTCTTTTCTACAGGCGGCTCAGAAAAATGGTGGATCACAAATGTTAAACAGTAGTATGGCTAAGTTTAAAGGTGCAGCACATGAACAGAATGGAATTGAAATGGATGCTAATTTAGATGGAATACCAGAAACAGAAGTTGAGGGTGATGAAGTTATCCAAGATACACGTATTTATAGTAAACGTTTAAAAATAACTGATAACTTTATAGATACTGCAAAAAAAGAAGGATTTTCATTTAAAAAAGGATCATATGCTGAAATAGCAGAAAAGCTAGGAAGGAAGAAAGAAAAATATGAACTAAAATTACAAGAACAAGTAGATGAAGCCGCTATTAATACAGGAGAAATAATGTTAGAGAGAGTTAATAATCTTTTAAATATACTTTTTTTAGATCAGGAAACTTCTAAATAATTTGATTCTATAAATTTTATTCTTATCTTATATAGCTATGAAAGAAAAAACTAAACGTAAATATACACCTATTAAGGGAGAGAAAGGCTCTAAAGAAAAGAGTAAAGACACGTCTAGCAAAAAATCTAAATATGTTCCTTCTGATTATGACTATTTAAAAAATGAATCTAATAGTTATGATGATTTTGGTGTTATAACTAGAGAGGAATATGAAGCCTTTAAAAAAGACCCAACTAGAATTCCAGCGATGCGGAAAAAAGTTAATGATGCTGCATGGACTGATATAGTAAATCAATTTAAAAATAATCCAGACTTAACAGGATTAAATATGGCTAATATAAAACCTCCTTATGGAACAGGAGAAAGACCATTAGGAAAATATATGTCAACTCCTGATAAGATGAATAGTATACCACCACAATTTGAAAATACTCCTCCACAACCTATGGAAGTAAATGGTGCAAAAGTACCAGCAGAGAATATAGTAAGGAAGAGTAATAAAGTTAATGCTTATAATTATAAAAAAGGCAGACCATATAATGCTATTGAAAAAGGTATTAGAAAATTTGAAGGTGGGGGAACTTGGGGTGCAGTAGCGCAAGCAGCACCTTATGTAATATCAGCAGTAAGTTCCTTAGCAAATAAAAAAGATGTTAATAGATTACAAACTAATCTTAAACCAGCACTTACAAAATATCATAGAACAGATTATAAAAGTAATTTATCAGAAGTAATGGATAAAAATTCTGCTGTATATTCTAGTATTATAAATAATAACGATCCAGGATTTAATACAGCAAATAAAAATTTAGCTTATAGTACATTACTTGATAGCAATGCAAAAGCAGGAATGTCAGAAGCACAAGCTAAAAATGCTTTTAATTCTAATGAAAATAGAGTAGCAACACAAGTAGCATTAAGTAATTCACAATCAACTATGTCAGCAAATATGGCAAGTATGGGAATGTCTAATGATAAAATTATTGCAGGTACACAAGTTAGAAATACAGGAATACAAGACTTAATGAATATTTATTCAAATCAACAGGCTGGAAATATGCAGTCTAAAGAAATGATGTTGAAGTATTTAGAAAATTCTGATAATGGTGCTGTTGAAAGGGCAGCTAGTGAAGCTGGATATGATAATGTAGATGATTTTCTTAATATGTTGAATGACCCAAATGCAAAATTTGGAGGTAATAAATATAAAAGAAAAAAATATGTAGGCACACAGGGTATAGACCCAGGTGGTGAAATGGGATAATCAGAGTTTAAAAATATAAATATAAAAACAATGCCATATAATTTTGGATTTAAACCTTTTGATAGACCTTTTGTAAATGCTCCTGTTGGGGCATTTTCAAATTTATCCGATACATTAACTAAAAAGTATAATGAAGGGGAGTTAATAACTGATGCTGCAAAAGAATATTTTGGTAGTATTGATGTTGTTCAAGGAGATCAAATTGTAAGAAATGAATTAGCTGATGGTGTAGATACAGGTCTTAATCAATTAGTTACTGATTATAGTGGTGCTTATGAGTCTAAACAATTTCAAAGAGATTCTAAAGCATATATTAGAAAAATGGCACAAGATAGTAGAATAGCCGCAATGCTAGAAACTAAACAAAATTATGAAGCTGAAAAGAAATTAATTTCAGAAGCAAAAGCAGGAAGAGGAGAATTAATAAGTTTTAGTAAAGAACCAAAAGAAGCTAAAACTACATTCAATCCAGAAACAGGAGAATGGAATAGTTATGCATCTCCATTGGAAATAGGTCAGGATTGGTTAGGAGATGCTCAAAGACATATAGGTAAATTACCAGTAATTGAAGGTACAACCACACCAAAGTTAGAATTATTAAGTGGAACAAATTTACCATTATTAAAAACTGGACAATATGCTGTTGTAGATAGGAAAGCATTAGATGAACAAGTAAATATAGTAATAGATGAATTTGCAGAATCTAATGAAGGTGGTAGACAACTAGCTAGAAAAATAGCTACTGAAAATGAAGTAGATATATATACTAATGGAGAATTAAATCCCATAGTAGCTGATGGACTAAGAAAATTTTTATATTCAGCTGGAAATAATCAGATTAAAAGAAGTACACAATATAATTATGGTTTTTTACCTAAAACTTATATGGATGGAGGAGATGAAACTGGTAATTTAACATATGATTTAACTAGACCAATAAATGTAAGAACAGGAATTAGTAAAAACTTAGGTTTTAATACAAGTATAATAGATGGAACGGCACCAAATACTGAACATATTTCTAATCCTTTGCCGGAAGGTGTAGAAAATACAGCTTTAAATAGAGTTATTCATGGAGCATCTGGTATTCCGGGTTTAGGTGGGTCTACTTCTACATATAGTGGAGATAGGTTTGCACCAACTAGTATAGGATTTTATGAAAGATTAAGCAAAAATCCTAAAGAAAAAGAAGCTTATGACAAAGCTGTAAAAGAATTAGGGCCTCAATTATTAGGCAAAGATGTAAAACCTAATAGTCTAGAAGCAAAAGAAATGCTACAAGATTACACAAATGGAGTTAAAGAAATAGCACAAAACATACCATATTTAGATTATAAAAGACTAGGAGAAGAGGGCAGAAGTAAAAGAGAGGATGCTACTAAAGATATTAAAGCTTCTAGATGGAATAGGGCATCTTTTAGTTTTAAGGACAATGAACAAATGTCTGAAAAAGATTCTAAAAATTTAAAAATGGAAAATATAGTTGTATTAGGAGAAATAGACCCTAAAAATCCTATTACATCCATAACAGGGAATGAAAGTTTTGCTACAGCTTATTATGCTATAGATACAGAAACAGGAGATCAATATTTATTTAGTAAACCTGAGAGTGATTTAAAAACATTGGGGCCAGCAAATTTATTATTAAATAATATATATAATTCAGCAACTTTAAAACCAGGAATAAAAAATCAACTTAATCCACGTACTTCTAAAATATTAGGTTTTAGTGATAATATTTCTGTAAGAGCTACACTATCTAGGGATCAAGAAGGTAAAATAGTACCTTCTTCGCAATATACTGGATGGATAGGGGATGAACAAATATCAGTAAATGGAAATCCTAATTTTAATAGTGTAGATGAATTAACCAAAGCATTTTTAATATTATCTAAAAAAATTAATAATGAGTAAATACGATATAGCAGCGGAGGAATTTAATAATAATTCAAAAACTTTAGATTATACTCCAAAGGGAAAATATGATTTAGCACCAGAAGAATTATCTCCTAGTAATGTCGTACAACCTGATTCAAGATTTAATCCTTCTAAATATGATGATTCATATGTGCCTGCTGAGGGTAATATACCAACATATAGAAGTATAAATCAACCTTGGAATCATCAAGCATCGAGAGCTATTCTTGGAGGTGCAATGTCTGGACTTGCTACGTTTGCAGAAAGTTCTAGTTATATTTTCGATTTAGATAATAATATAAAAAGACTTCAAGGAGTAGAAGATGTAGAAGATAATGTTATTGCTAGAAAAGCAAAAGAATTTAAGAATGGAGTAAATAATGAATGGTTACCAATATATAGAAGAAATCCTAATCAAATATTTGATTGGGGGGATAGTGGATTTTATTGGGAAGCTTTAAGAGGAATAGTGGATAGTGCTGTAGGTTTTGGTTTAACAGGATTAACAGCAGCAGGTGCTGTAAGAGGAACAGTTAGTTTAGCAGGAAAAGCATTACGAGCTACTAGACTATCTGCATATTTAAATAAAATACCAGAAGTAACAGAAGCAATGCAAACATTTGGTTCTGCATATGTTACTAATTTTGGGGAAGGTAAAATGATGGCATTAGAATTATATGATAATGCTAAGAAAGAATTAATGAACCAAGGTTATTCAAATCAGGAAGCTTCAAAACTTGCAGGAGAACAAGCTGATAAATTTATGTTGCAAAACAAAGCTATGATAATAAGCGATGCTTTTGCAATGGCAGGAATAGCTAAAACATTGGGTAGAGGAAGAAATTTATTACAAGAAAGAAATTTAAAGACATTTGCTGGTAGTTTTACAAAATTAAGTAGTAAAAATCCAGTAGCACAAGCAGGTGCAGAAGCATTAGAAGAAATTTATCAAAATACTATACAACAAGAAGGTGAATATCAAGCTAAATTAAATACTAAAGCAGCAGATTTATCAGTACCAACTAGTTTACCTGAAAGACTTCTTAGTTTCGCGACTAGTGATAAGTCTTTAATGGAAGGTATGATGGGATTTTTTGGAGGGCCAGTACAATATGGTATTATACAACATCCCTTTACAGTAGCAGATCGAGAAGCCTATAAAGAACGGTATCAAAGACAGCAAGAACAGATAGATGAAAATACTGTTTTTATGCAGAAAGATTTTACTGATCTTATTAAAAAAGAAGAAGCTAAAGATATAGCACAAGCTAAAGGTGAACTTAATTTAGTAGAACAAATAGATGAAGAATCTTTTACTGATCTTGTAGTTAGGAACTATGAAAAAGGTACATTAGATAATTTAGATCGTCAAATAGATGATTTAATATTAGAAGAAAATGGAGAAGAGAAGTATGGGGAGGGGTATCAAGATAAGATGACTTCTTATAAAGATAAGATTAAAAATGTAGAAGAAGATTTTCAAAAGTTAGAAAGAAAATATCCTAATCCTATATATCAATCTTTTATTCCACAAATATATAAATTACAAAAGCGTAAAGAAATAGTTGAGAAACAATATGCAGAAAAAGCAATAGAAGCTAATTCTTTACAAGAAAAAGTTATAGCATTAATTAATGAAAATGTAGATAATGAATTAGCTGCTGGTGTACCACAATTAGAATTTTTATCACAAAGAAAAATAGCTTTACAAAGAAGTTTAGATTTAATAACTAGTGAAAAAGAAGCTAAAGAGGTTCGTAATAGAGGTATTCAAGAAGCACAAAAATTAGGTTTAGAGGATGAAAGAAAAATAACACCTACGAATAAACTTACTACGTTAGTAAAAGATATTAATAAAAAAATAAAGGATACAACTAAGGAAGCAGATAAATTAAGAAAACATCTTGAAGAACAAAATGAATTTCAAACTGTAAGTATTGAAAATTCTCCTTTAGGTCAAGAACTTAAAAAAGCTTTAGAAGAAGTTACAACTTTAGAACTTCAAAAACTTGATATTGATAATGATTTAAATGAAATTACTGATATAGATAGGTTAAAAGATAATCTAGAAAAATATAAAGAAAAAATTGCAGAGAAAGTAGAACAGGAAGCTAAAAAAGCTAAGGAGGAAAAAAGTACTGCAAAAAGAGCAAAAAGTAAAAAAGAAAATAAAATAAACAATCCAGTTAGAAGTCAAGAAGTTACTGATAGCCCAATAGATCAAGGAATTATACTTCCACCAAAAAGTACTATAAATCAACAATTTGATCCTAACGATGCTCCTAGTGATGAAGAACTTTATAATTTAAAAGAACAAGGCTTAATAGAAGGTAATAAAAAAGACAAAAAGCAGATAGACCCTGATGAACAAAATGATAAAACTGTTTATACTGATTTAATAGATAAAGAAGTTAGAAACAGTACAGAAAATTTAACGGATGATCTTGTAAAAAGAAATATAGTAGGTAATGATCCTACTTCCGAAGAGGGTGATATTGAATCTACAAAATTAAAATGGGCACATAATTCTTTAGCTTATGTTTCTAAAGATGCTATTAAAACAAAACAACTTAAAAATGGTAAGTATATAACTACTTATGAAGAGAAAAATAATAAAATATCAGAAGAATTAAGAGATAAAAATATATTATCCCCTAATAACTATTTAGTAGGGACTAAGGTTACATTAATAGTTGATGAAGATTATAATAATGGAACTGATACTTATTATACATTAGAACAAAAAGGTATAGATGCTGGTAATGAAAATGATTATATTCCAATAGCTATATTAAATGAAAATAATAAAATCATAGGATATTTACATGATGTAGAATATCCAAATGATCATACTATAGAAAAGAATATAGAGGAAGATATTAAAAACATAAGAAAAATTAGAAATAACTTAATTGCTAAAGGTAAAAGATTTGAAACTACAATAACAGAAAAAACAATAGGTCATATAGCAATTAATAAGGATGGTGCTGTACCATTAACAGAAGCTACAGAAGATACAAATCCAACTATAATCCTTTCTACTGGTAAAGGTATATTAAGTAATAAAGGACTTATTAAAAAACCTTTACAAGTTCGTGAAGGTATTCCTTATATATTGACCAAAGGAAACAATGGTGAAGATTTAGCACTTCCATTACGATCTACTAACCTTAAGGAAGAACATAAAAAATCTATATTAAATGCTTTTAGAGCATATTTAAGTGGAACTAAAGTAGAAGGTGTTGATTTATTGTCAAGAAATGGAATATTAGATTATTTAAGAACTTTTACTAATGATACAATACCAACAGAAGAATTTGATAGAAAGCTAGAAAAATATATGGCTAATCAAAGTAATGTTATTGGTGGAATAAACATTACACAAAATGGAGCTATTGATATTGCAATAGGTTCTAGTATGGCACATATTAGTACAAGACTGGATAATAAAGATAAAAGAATATATACAACTTCTATTCCAGGTGTAATAGCATCAGAAAGTACTTTTTTTAAAACTTTAGATAGAATATTAGACTTATCATATTATCATGTAAATTCAGGACTACTCTCTGAAAATAAAGAATTTAAACCTTTATTAATTCAAGATGATCTTACTACTAAAGTAGAAGAATATTCTAATTATGTAGATTTTTTAAGAGAAAACTATATATCTAATGTATTAGGATTTGATCTTGGAGACAATACTTTTGTATATACAGTACAACCAAGAATAACATTAGATTTAAAAGGTTTAATGGAGTCAGATATTAATGTAGAAATAGAAAGAGGGGAAGATATAAAAAATGATAAAAATTTAATAGTTGACGAAGAAACAGGTATTGTATTAAACATATCTAAAAAAACATCACTTTCAACAAAACCAGAACAAGAAAGCAATTTAGATGCTTCTTTAATAGAAGATTTAGAAACTAGATATAATAAAATTAATTTAGTTGGACCTACTGCACTACAACAATCACACTTAGTTGATTCATTAAGTAGTGCATTAGTGAAACGTTTAATAAAAGATAAAAAAATTAATCTTGAAGAAAATCTATCCACAATATATGATTTTCTTCATAGAGCAAAATCTATTTATGAACAAAATGATAGAGATACTATTGTTGAAAGAGTAGATAATTTAATCTTACAATGGGATAAATTAAAAGACTTAATTATAAGAAGAGTTCAAAAAATTAATGGTATAAAAATATTTAATGATTATGGTGATCAAGAAGGTTATAATGAAAAGACAAATTTTAACACGAGTACGATGGAGTTGGATAGTAGGGATACAGCTTCTATTCGTTTGCGACATTTTTTATCTACAATTTATGACACTGATGTTGAAGGTTATATAAGTACAACTGATACATATATTAATGTAGGAAGATTTTTAGA
>Ga0100403_1001464_pt1 | contig 21060 bp, 8 predicted proteins | sample CryGeymet201501t_FD_83663 | JGI IMG/M metagenome (GOLD analysis project Ga0100403, IMG submission 83663) | Groundwater microbial communities from Crystal Geyser aquifers in Utah, USA - Crystal Geyser metaG 2015-01t | ecosystem: Environmental > Aquatic > Deep subsurface > Groundwater | place: USA...
AATAGTAACCTTTAACTTGATTATCAAGACCAAACGCAGCTGAATACCACCCTATACTATCTTTATCCCACTGGTTGCCAGATACAACCCCAGCTCTTATAGCACCTCTACCAGAATACCACATAAACCTTAAACCTGCACCACTAGCAGGAGCATTACTCGTTGGCGAAAAGGTACCCTCTAAAAGAAAATTTCTATTATTATAGTTAGAGTATATATTGGAGTTATTTACAGAAAAAATTGGTGTTCGCCATTCTGTATTTCCATCTATATCCCCCATTAAGATATTTTCTGAACTTGGTTGATACCCCTCTATTCTAAATCCTCCTTTAACATGAAGATTTGTTGTAGGTGTACTAGTACTAATACCTACAAATTTGTTATTACCAACAATTAAGCTAGGGTTGCCATGTACATCTTCAACTAATAAAGCAGGATTTGAAAAAGTATCATTTATTTGTATAGCCCAATAGTCGTTAATAGTGTGACCAGTTGTAGCTCCAAAGCTAACGTAAAGACCACTATCTAATTCTACTGGAACTCCTGTTAATAAAAAGGTACCTCCACTGTAGTTACTAGACCAGGTAGCTTCATCTGGTGTGCCAATATTAGATATTTCAATTTCAAAATAGTTTTCACCTCCTGTGTACTGAGAGTAATCAAAAACTAAATCATTAAGAACAGCAGCGGTATCAAAAAACAAAGAAAGCTCTTTGTTTCCTGCAATGTTTAGTTTTGCACTAGGCTCTTCCAACCCAATACCAACATTACCTTCTCCAACTTGAGACTGAAATACTATTGCATCATCATCTATATTTATACTACTAGGAGCGCCATTTAATCCTTGAGTAGTTAAATTTAAAAACGATATACTTCCAAATAGCGCTGGATAATATCCTCTTGCTGACAAAAAATTAAATCCGCCACCAGGAGCATCAATATCGCTTCCAATATTAATTACCCTACTACCATCTGGAAGCTTCCTAATCGCAAGATACTCATTTCCAGTAGTATCATCAATTAAAACTAACTCTTCATAATCGAGAGTATCTGCTATACTACTTCGTATATGAAGTCTTGCTGTAGGTTCAGTAATACCAATACCTACGTATTTAGTGGTATCTTTTAAAATATAATTACCAGTACTATTTCTAGTCCATATAAGACTATCTATATAATTGTTAACACTGGTAACTAAATTATAAAAATCTTGACATTTAAAATTGCATCTAGTAATACCTCCACCATATATAGAAGCAAGTACACCGGCTGTATCTGGAGCGTTACCTATTAATCCTTGAAAGCTGTATGTAAAACCAGTAAAGTTTTCAGCCGTTACGTTAGTTGAACTAGATACATTACCGTCATTATCGCTATTCATAACACCATAATAAAGAGACCTAACTCTTAGATTACCGTTAATATCCATTGCTGCTGTTGGCAAGAAGGTATTGATACCTACCTTTCCAGAAGTATCTCCATCTCTAGGTGAAATATTAATATCATTACTAGAAACCCAAAAGGTGCTATCGCCTTTTGTAACAAGCATCATAGTGTCTTCACCAAGATTAGCGGCATAAAAACCAGCTCCATCGCCATTGTCATTTTTAATATAAGTAACTCCAACTTTATTAGGAGTCTGGCCCAACTGAACGGTATTTCCAGATTTATAAACAATACTATCTGGTGGTGTCTTTTGCGAGTAAGCCATTGATACTGCAAAAGACAGTATTAATAATAGGAATAGTTTTTTCATTTTAGTAGCTTGAGTTAGGGTTAAAATTAGCATTATCGTCATTAGAGCCGTCTACCACCTTAACATAAGAGTTTATGGTTCCAAAAGAATCCATTTCTTCTTTTCTTATACCAAGAGATGTTGGCCCAGTAAATGTTTTACCTACTTGTTTTACTAGCTGGTAAGTTGCGGTAATTCTCCTATTGCCAATATCTACATAACCTTGATTTGCAATTCTATTAGCAATAACGGTATCAATAGACTCAAATGACAAGTTGTTAGACATGTCGGAGTACAAAACTGTATCTGGAGCTGCTGCAGGAAGCGAGCCTCCGCCACTTGATGATGGTTTTTGGGCTAGTATATCAGCAATAGTTGTACTTGAATAGTACGTTACAAACTTGTTAACGTCTGGAACAGATGCATCAAGTATAATTATTATAGTTCCAAGTCCATACTCTTCAACCGAGATTAAGTCGTCAGACCTTAACTTAAGAACTTGAGATGGCTCAACCTTGTCTATTCCAATCCTATTTACCTCGACTTCAAAAAACTGCCATACATAAGTATCGTCAATTGCATTTGGAGTTATGTATGTGTAAGAGTAGTTTTCAGTCTGAGCACCATTAGAGCTATAGCCTTTATTGTCGTACTTAAACTCTGTTGATGAGAATTCTTTTATCTTAGCTGTATCAAGTAGAGCTGTAACAGGAGACTCGTATATATCTATACCTCTCCTTAAAAATCTAACTTCAACTATCATACTTTTTTATCTTTTTTATATTCCCTATACTTTATAAAGAACGTGAGGGTAACTGATAGAAAAGATACAATAAGTGTTAGTATGCTTAAAGTATCTTTTACTAAATCATATACAGCTAAAAAAATAACCATGCCTTCTATGCCAGCCATGACCCTTTCATTACTTGTGTGAGGAATTAGTGTAGATAATATTATTTTTAGAAGATTCATACTAACAGCATTTTTTAAAGTTAATGGTGTCTATAGCACAAATTTTTGCACTAGAATCTAATATATACGAACCTTGTTCTGATGCAAGTAAAAGTATTGCCATTGTTCTGAAATATACAGAATTTACGTTAGAATTTCCACTTGAAAAAGTGGCTTTCTTAGCAAACTTTGAAACTGGACAAAAGAATCCTTTATCAAGGTCAACGCCAGTAATGAGTGAGTAGTCTATATATAACATAACCTAACAGCAGCATGAGCAAGTTGAATTTATAGCATTAGTATATCTAGTTATACTTCTTAGGTCACTAGCACTAACTAAATTAATATCGTACTGGTTAATCCTGTCAATTATTATTGATGTCTTTACAGCTTTATTGTATGCCTTGTTTTTACAAAGAGAATCTTCGTCAATACAAGCAGAAACACATATTGCAGCTGTAAAGTTGTCTTCAAAGCACTTTGTTCCTTCGCAAACTGAAATTATATTTTTTTGAGAAGAGTAAGCAATCGGAACGTCGTTTATAGTTATCTCGGTATAGTAAGCAGCTATGTTAGCCGCAAGCTGTCCGGAATTTGCTGTATTTTGTGTGTGGCAAGAGTATATTTTACCATTGTAGAAAACAACTTCACCAACAGAATATAGCTGAGATTCAAGTGCATTGTAAACAACAATCGCCTCTATAAGCGTATGTCCATCACCAGATATAGTTAAAGATGCTGTGTTATATATAAATGAACCACCGCTAGGAGTTGTTATTGTAACGATTGAACTTGATACTAGTGTTCCATACAAGGAGTTTGTAGCGTACTCTGTAGTTACTCCGTTTGTGGTTACCTTTATGTAAAACAATCCAGCATTTAGTCCATTTGTTTTTGTAGGCTTTGATACAGAAATTCTTACGTCTATATTTATGTTTGGACACAAGATTTCAGTATCTATAACCGGAGAGTTTGCTATACATAGTATTTGAAACTCTTTCTTTATTACGTATCTTTGTGGTAAGCTATCTAAATAATAACTAACAGTATTTGGATATAGTTGTATTATCTCCCAGTTATTATAGTCTGCATAAAAAGAATTTGCAACAGAGGAAACTAAGCATCTATGAACAGCAGCTTGTCCTATACTATCAAGTGCAAGTGCAATATCTCCTATGCTATAGCTAGCGCCAGGTTCTATTAATGGTATGGCAACATAGTACATAGTCCAGATGCCATTTTCTATTGGTATATTTGAAATATTTTTACATATAGAGTATGATTGGTTACTTGAAGAGTTTGGAGTGTCTAATCCATATACGTAAGGAAGGGATAATGGATACCCAGTAACGGTGCTATAACCAGAAAGCTCTCCGCTCGGCGGAATCAGATAAAAATACCTAGAACCGTTTTCGTAGTTAAAAAGCGTATTAGCAGTGAGACCTGTAGAGTAATCGTTTAAATCTTCTATACATACTTCACTGCATCCACCAGATACACTTATTGAAAGTAGACTATCATCTAGAGTAATATATCTTGATGTGGATACTGGTGACCTGCCTGATATTGTAGCTTCGGTTGAAAAAATAAACGTCTCTAGCTCTAAATACAGCATATCAACAGATGCTACTTCTAGCTTTAACGTAAGGTCTCCACTATTTATATCACTTGCATCTGGATAAACAGTTACGCCAGTTAGTGCCTCTTTTGATAAAGTCTCAAACGAAGGCTCAACACCATTGTCTACAAAAGAAGCTCTTTTAAGTAATACATCAGCGCTATTGGTTACTTTGTAGTAGCTTAAAATATATCCCCTATCAGAATAAAAATTACTTGATGTAGGAACTATGTCTAAGGCACCTGGAACCAGTTTGTTTTCTATTGTTTCAAAAGAAACTTTAAAAGAATTATCTGTATCTAGCTGCTTTAAGTAAATAGGGAGTGTTACGTCCTCATCATAAACATTTATATAGGCAAAGTAAGGAACATATCCATCTAAGGCAACCCTTACCTTAACATCTCTAGTTCCATTTTCTTTTGAAGCGGAACTTGTAGATGCTACAACAACATCACTATCTATCGCTATCGTTGCCGGTAACGCTTCGCTTGAGAAGTTAAAGGTGTTAACAGTGAGTAGCATTAGCTTGTTATTTAGAGTACAATATATGGAACGTTTTAAACCCAACCTAAACGGTTACAAAATACCGTGATAGCAATTTATAAACGTTTATATACGGTTTTTGAATAAACACGGGTAAACGTTTAACAAATTATTAAAAACGTTATAAACGTTTATAAATTAACAGGAGCAACAGCATATTTGATTTATTCTGTTATATATATCTCTGGCTTTTTGAATATCGTCGCCAGATATAATAACTGGAAGTTGCTCTACGGCTGTTATTAAAGTTTTTAGTTCTTGAGTCTCGGCCATACATGGCGAGTCGCAGATGCTAGCGCAAGGATTTTTCTCTATTTCACATAGCATACACTCAAACTTCTTGTCGTAGCACAATCTAACCTTTTCACAAAGTATGTGCTTTGACTCTTTAAATATATACTTACTTGGAATTTCTTCAAAGGTTATAACTTCAAATCCAGAACTAACCACAGTATAAACGCCAGTTGCGTTTGTTATAAACTGAAACTGTCCTGCAACTGTACATAAGTATATACTTCCATTAAAATAGAAGCAGTCACCAACATCGTAGCTAAACTTAAGAAAAGGATTTAATGGTATAGCAACAATAGTAAAATCATATACTCCAGAGCTTGAGTTTACTGTTGTTATACTATTAAAGTACGTTCCATTGCCTATATTTGTATACTGGTTTTGGTCTATAATAACCTTTTCCTGTACTCCGTTTGGCTTTTTTATAGTTAAGCTGTAGTAACCAAACATACCCCAAGAATGAGACAAAGGAAGTCCGTTATATGTTGTAGAGTCTGTCAGTGTGGAACTTTCACAATTTAGCAAAGTTGTTCCTAATACGCTTATAGCTGTCATGATTATCTAGTTATCTTTGTTGTTGAGCTTTTTGGATTAGAGCCGTTATACTGAATATCTACCTGCTTTTCATACTCTTTCATAAACGCTCTCGTTGAAGACATTAAAGGAACAAACTTTCCTAGTAGTGCCATCATATCAAGAGTAGATATAACGGTAGCTGGAATTGATTTATCTATTAACTCATTTTCTTCGCTAGTTAAAGATGAGCTAGTTTTAGCAAAGTCTTTTGTAAATGTTTCAGATATATCGTTAAACATACCTATCATGTCAGTTGGGTCTGCAATAGGATACTTAAGTCTTTCCTCGTATGTAAGCTCATCAGAATCTTTCCACCACTTTTCTGTACGCTGACCCATTTCACCTAGAGCAAAATTAAGAGGCTCGTTAAGACTTGTGTAGTCAAAGATACTTCTCATTACCATATTAAATGGACTAAACTTATGAGAAAGATACAGCATAAGATTGTCTTTATCATCGTCACCAACAAGAGCCCAAGCAGCGTAAACTGGCATTGTTGCCATAGTTCCCTTTAGTGCATAAAACATAAACTTACCTAAGAAGTTATATGTTATAGCCTGCAGTGCATTGTTTATCTCCTGTAATCTAGTTCCTTCTTCTACATTCTCGTTTCTAACAGCATTTATAAGTCTTGTTCTAAATTTAGCTAAAGTCTTAGCATCATTCATTGCAAATGACTTAAAATTAAACTGTGATTGCAATAATACCTCGCCAACAGCACCTTTGTAATCTATATCACCAGACATGAAACTTCCGTCACCCTTTGTTCGTATATTTTGACTTGCTATTGATTTATATAGATTGTTATCTGTTCCTTGAGTATCCCTTACCGATTGTATAGCAAACTCTATGCCAGCCCTGTCTGGCTCTGCCGTTACATCAAACTCTATTCCTTTTGTGTCTAAAAAGTTTTTGTAGTTACCAAGAAAAGAAATTCGTGCTGCAATTCTATCGAAATACATTAATGGTAGTAACTGAAGTCCATTCATTCTTTCGCTATCGCTAACGTTTGCTAAAAGCTCCCTAAAGTATGACTCCTTTTTAAAGTCAGAAACTAGGAATGTTTCATAAAGACCTTTGTATCCACCAGTTCCTTGATTTGCTATTTCGTAATCAGACAATCCCCTAAAGGCAACCTCTGGAGCATATTCCTCTATAAAGTTAGCTATCGCGTCTGACTCTTTTGTGTTAAGATTAACTACCTGTTGCGTAACAGCCCATGCTAATGACTTAAATCTTTGAGCGGGGCTACCTTGCATTGTTTGAAGCGACATTATTATACTGGAAACTTGTGCTGGTGCGTTCCAAGCTGTTCCAAGCATAAGTGTCCTAAAGTTATTCATTGTATTTCTAACAGTCCTTAGTATAGGGTTATTTCTAAGTTCTATTTTTGATTTTGTTACTCCCCTATTAAAGTATGTTTTTAGTGACTGCTTTACTACCGTAGATGCATCAAGATTAAGATTGCCAACTCCTTCCGTATCTGAAAAGAAATCGGTTTTAAGCATATTTTGGAGATACACTCTTTGCTCTTCGTTCATCATATAGAAAAGCTGCTGGTCAACTCTTGTCTTAAGCATATCCCACACGTTGGTATTAAGTGTAGATATAGCAGAGCGCCTACTTTCCAAAAATCCTGTATTTACATTAAAGTCACTATAAAGGTTCATAAATAGCCTTTCGCTATCTGTAACATCTCCAGCTTTTTGGTCTAGGATACTTTCATTTGTGTCCCTCATAGACATATATCTTATGATTGGAGCGTAGTCATCTATTTCTAGAAACTTTTCTCCAGTCATAACATTTGCGGTATACTCCAATGTAACACCATTAGTAAACTTTCCGCTAGAAATATCTTTGTATATTTTTCTAGTATCATCGAGATACTTCTGTTGCTTTCTAGTTAGAGTACTATTTCCGTCTATTATGTGCTCGGTAAGCGCAGCTATACTTTCAAAGCCAGTTTGCTTTAAAATAGATTCCCTGTGCTTGTGTGTATATTTACTATCGGTAATTGACTTTGAAATATCTTTATCATAACCATTAGATTGCCTATCAAGAAGACCTTGAACTTCGGCTTCTGTAAATCCTTCTGGTACTTCGCCAAACGAAAGTATAATGCTGTCAGCTATACTTCTCATACCCTGCGAATTAACAAAATTATACGCTTCGGTATCAGTATCATTTCTAGTTAGAACTGAACCTATAGCCAAGTCACTTACATCTATTCCATTTTTTTCAAGAGTCTCAAGAACCCTTCCAGTTACCCTGTAAGTAGGTTTTTGCTGCAATAAAGAGTGTATTCCTATTATGTGAGAAGACTCGCTTGACTGTGGATTTAAACCTTTTCTTGTCGTAGCCATAGGAGATAGAATCTTTTTTATAAGTCCTCTCATCCTATTGCTTGAATCGTCAAGCGGAGTAATCATAGCTGTTGTAAGCGCTCCGGAATAGTCTTTAGTATTTCCTTCTATTAACGATATTATATCTTTAATATTATATTTCTTTATGTTTCCTAGTTTTGTAGGAACTAAGAACCTTTCAAGAAAGTCTCTTGATGACTTTTTATTTAGTATGTCAGTCCAAGCTATGTCTTGCTTTTGCCTAAAGTTCTCTATATCATTAGCTACTCTTGTTTTTATTATGTAGTTAAATATCTTTGAGTTTAGTTTCCCGTTGTTTCTATAAATATATCTTAGTGCAAGAAGATGGGTTTTTATCTCCTGTGAAGATGCATTTTGTAAGTCAAAAGAGATAAGTTCGGCTATATGCTTGTTTTTTGTGGCATATTTTGCAACATCGGTATACCTAGATATAAATTTTATATAATCAAGCATCATATCTTTTTCGGCAAGCTTTGCCGGACTAATTGATGCTGCTACATTTGGCTCTACACTTGCCCCGTCTCTTTTGGCCTCTGCTTTAAGCATAAGGCTTTTTACAACAACAGCTTTGGAGTAGTTTACAAAGCTTTGGACATCTACGGTATCTGGTGTTTTTAAAAGCCACTCGGTATATTCAGCAAGCTCCTGCTCCGTTTCAAATGCAGAAAGATTTGCTTTTAGCAAAGAGTTAAGAGCTTCGTGAAAAACAACATCACTTTTAGAGTGCTTTGCATATCTCCTTGATGCTGTATTTCTCGCTTTTATTGCAACTGATAGTATATTTCTGTAGTTGGAGTTTGTAACTATTTCTCCAATCTTATCAATATCGCTTTTGTAGCTATCTTCTTTGTGTCTGTATGGAGTTTTTGTAAACGCTTTTATTTCTGATAGCCTAAGCGAGCCTGGCTCTACAAGACTTCTTTTTAGGTACTCGTTTTTCCATAGCTCTATAATGTCTCTCATAAGAGAGCGCATTTCTCCTTTGGTATCAAAAGCTGAAGCGTTGGTTAAAATATCATCAATAGTTTGCTTCATTGACTCTGGGCTGATATCTACATTTTTGTTTTTGCTTTTTATAGCTTGTAGATACGTTTTTGCGCTTTGACTTATACTTCTTGTTGGCCTTGCCGCTCCTAGTGCGGATGGAACCTGTAGTCTTAGTTCGTTTCCTTTTAGTAATTGCTTTACCTTCCCGTAACTAGGTCTTCCTATTGATAGTATTGATGTATCACTTAATAGTACACTGTCTCTTCCATAGTTGTTCGCTATACTTTCATTGAAGCTTGACATGGCGCTCCTAAAACTTGACATGCTAGAATCAGAATCTTCTATAAATTCCATTGACGAAACAAAAGAGTCTTCTAATAATAGGTAGTTAATTTCAAGCAAAGCTGCGCTTATTTCGTTGCTAGATACAACTATATCTTTGTTTAATAATGGCTTTATTTCGCCAGTATCTTTGTTTTTTTCAAAGAGATTTATATTTGCGTTTTCGCCAAGGGACATAGAAAATATATCCTTTGACTTAGTAGAATTTCTTTTTATGTTTATACCGCTAATGATATAGGAGTCCTTGCTTCCTATATCATCAATATTTTTTGCAATAACATCAAAGAGGTCAGATTGGTCTATCTTGTCTAGCAGCATACCAATAGTTTCCTCGTATGCTGCTTTTTCGTTTTTAGAATTAGCCGTATCGTTATTTATAGATTTAACTAGTTCAGAGTGGTCTACATCGGCAACAAGTGAGCGTATTGATTTTGTAACTTTATTTGCAGGCATTTTTTCTATACCATCAAAACCAGTTTTAGTCCAAGAAGGCCTAAGGGCTCCAAGAAACCCATCTTCTCTCATTGAGTTCCAAAGGCTTTCTCCAGGCTTTAGAAGCTGCCTAGATGGATAAATATCTAATCCTGAACTTTTCTTAAAAAAGTTATACATAGCGGTCCCAACGCCCTTCCTCTGATACTTTTCTTCAACTTCGGTTGCTAAACTATAAACTGTGTCAAGTACAGAATCGTCATAGGTAAACCAAGCATCACCTATTCTTTTTCCATCAAGAATAGCTTCAACATAAAATGTACCATCTACTAGTTGTCCTACTTTTTTACCGTTAGCAAGAGACTCTATATAAAAACTTCCAGCTGGTGTACTTGCTAGCTTGCTTCCATTTTCAGTTATCTGTATTTTTATTTTTAGTCCTTCGGAAGTTACAACCTCACCAGTTTCTAGGTTCATGCTTTTAGGTCGAGAAGCGCCTATAATCCTACTGCTAAATAAAATTTGATTTGGGTCAATAGTTACAACCTGCTCGTCTGTTATTACTCCATCGTAACCAAATTGCTCGTAACTAGTTGGCCCAAAGTCGTCTCCTATTCTTTCCATAGCAGATGCCAATTTGCCCATTTCCTTTTTTGAAATAGCAGTATTGCTATTTTCTCCAAATGAATTAAAAAACAAATCAAGTCTAGCAGGCTTTCTTATGTTAAGAAAGTAACTTTTTACTATTTTTTTACCTTCTTTTTTTACAGTGTCAACTAAATTAGTGGCAAACCATTCCGCAGAATCTTTATCCGTTGCAAAATAAAAGCCATAGCCGAGGTCTCCTGTGTTGCCTTCGTCATTGCCTTCTGTAATTTTACTCTTGTCAAATTCATTAAAATCTACATTTGTTCCATGGTAGAACAACCTAGGCTCTCCGTTTTCGTCTATCATTATAGAGGAGTCCTTTGGGTTTAACTCCCAATCTCCAAACCAATCTTTAAATTCTTTTGTTCTTACTATACTATAGTCTGATAGACTTAGGTTACTTGGTTTTCCATTTGGAGCCAACAAAGGTCTACTAGCGGCCATACCGCTAGGCCTTGCTATGATTTTTCCATTTTCTTCTGTAAATGTTATTTTTGGAATACCAGATATTTGCTCCTCTCCATGCATATCTAAGTAAAGCTGCTCAAGAAAATCAATGTCTCCCTGTGTGTAGTTTGAGCTAAGTAGATTTGACTTTATACCAAGTTCCCCTACTTCTTCTTTATCGAAAGCTATGTTTGTATTCTTAAGTATCTTAGAGTATATAGGTGCTATTATTTTCTTTATAATCCAGTTCTTTGAGGACTCTACTATTTGATTGAAACCAGTATCGGAAGTATTGTATACAGATTTTCCTATTAAGTAGTCAGAGAACGTCCTTGCAAAATACTCCGCAAAGTTTGAAGAGTAGTAAAGGCTTTGGCTTATATCGTATCCAGATGCAAGCATCTCGTTATACCTTATATAAGAAGAAACTAGAGACTCGTAGTTTACAGTTATTCCTTGATGCTGAAACTCGAAGCTAGTTGAGTTTGCGTTAAAGTTGTATATTGTAGCAAAATGCTTTATGTACGCACGTATTGCATCATAGTCACTCTTCTCTTTTTCTGTCATTTTTGATTTTGACATCGAGCGAAGCCTATTGAAATCAGCTACATTGTACTGCTTTGAGGTGTACATTGCAACTATAGCATCCATAACTGCTGACTTGGTAGTGCCTGATATGTTTTTAACTTCTAAGTCTGTTAAATCTGTTTTCATTGTAAGGCCATTGGCTATACTATGATGAACAGAGTGAACAATCTCTTCAGTTATTTCTAGTATAAGTTGAGAGCCTATCGTATTAGGGTCTATAACTATTTCACCGGTTGACTCTATATAGTAAGAGCGAGCAAACTGGGAATTTTTTGCAACAACTACATCAGTAAAATTAAGTAGCGAGCTTGGAATAAGTGTAACAACTCCTATTAAAAACTGCTTTTCGGTTGAACTTATATAGCCATCTTCCTTAAGTGAATCTAGAGCTTCATCAAGCTTCTTTGCACTTTTATTTGTTTGTACTAAACTTTTCCAGGTTATAAGCTTCTCTGCTTTAAATCCTTTAACAGCTTGAGTTATCTTTTTCTGCCTTTCGGTTTGCCCTTCTACACTAATATCGGTATCTTCAAAATCATCAATCTGCTCTACTTCAGAAACTTTACTTGAAAGCGTTTGAACTCTAGTGCTTTGAAAAAGGTCTGAAACAAAGTCAACATCATAAAGCTCTGGGTTTGCCTGTAGCATTCCTACAAGCATAGTTCTTATAGCCTTTACGTTGTTAAAGCTTGTGTCATTCCTATAAGATGCTTTTATTATCCTAGATATTTCAGCTTTAACCGCATCTTCGTTTTCTTTATTCTTTACTCCTGATTTTGTTGCGTTTGAGTAAATCCTAGTAAAAGCCGCAAGCGTTCCAATAGGGAAAGAGTCGGTTGACTTTGCTTTCTTTGCTAAATCCAAAAGCCTTCCAGCTATAGCATCGTTAACCTGCTTCTGGCCGTCAGTTGATAGATTGCTTTTTGAAACTACCTTTGATAAAGTTTCTATTTCCTCAAGGTTAGATAAAAGTATAGAGTTTTGAACAACATTTACAGCTTCGCTTTCTGTAAGGCCATCTGCTTTTAAGTTGTAACTTCCTGGGCTACTTGTTTTTTCATTAAAAGAAACTTTATTCCCACTTGTTTGGTCAGTAAGCTTTAGTGATTTAACATTTCTCTGCTCGTCCAGCTCAACTTCTCCTCTATAAGGATTTTCTTTCTCGTACTTTGATTTTGCTATATCGTAAAGTTGCTCAATTGCAACTTTTTCGCTAGGCATTAGTGGAAGGTCACTTATAGTTTTATCTATATCCGGAAAATATATTGGAGAATCTGATGCAATATAATTGTCTAAAGCACCTACTACCTCTGCGTGAGGATTTAGTATCTCATTTACAAGATACGACTTAAAATCCTTATAGCCAATATAGTCTTCGTTTGCGCCTTTATTCTCCATAAACTTGGAATACTGACTTGCTCTCCAAGATACTTTTTGAGATAGTTCTGGATGGTATATTGAAGAGTTATTCTCAATCTCTACTATTTGCTCTGGAGTATACATTCCATCATTTATTCCAGATAATATCTTTTGAGCAGAACTTACTTCGCTTTTGTATGCAGCTATATAATCGGAAAAGCTTTGGGCTCCTTCATAATAGTTTAACTCGCCAGCTTCAAATTTTGCCCTTTCGTCTATTAGATTGTTTAACTCTTGCTGTTTGGCGGTTGACTCTATTTTATTTTTAACAGACTCCCTTATATTGTCAATGCTGCTATTAAATTGCTCTCTATCATAACTAAGTACATTTGAAACTATATCGTTATAGTTCCTCTTATTTATTGGCGTAAGAGCCCTGTCTATTTTATTATAGGCGTAAAGGCTTATGTTTACACCTCCACCCATAAGATAAAGAGGAGCCATAGCTAAAGATGTAAGCGCAGCTTCTTCGCCAAGAGTTGAAAGTGGGCCTTCTGTAAAAAAGGGGTCGTCAGTACCCTCAACGAGTGGCTGTAGCCTTCCCGCTATCCACTCTTCACTTATTTCGGCAGGAATGGAGTTTATAGCTGCACTTTTAAACAACTTAGTAACAGCAACAGAAGAATAAGCATCTGGAGAAAACAACTTGTACTTCTTAGATATATCTTCCAAATGAAGCCTAGTAAAATAATCTCTAATTGCTGGATTAGAATAAAGCGATTTTATTCGGTTTAAAGCTGTTACGCTTATTCCACTACTTTGAGATATTTTAAGAAGTGCGCTTGACGATAAATTTTTTGCTCTTCCAAAAATCCACGGAAGAAACTTTTCTCCAAGTTGCTCTGTCCAAACTTCTACATACTGAGAAAGGTATTCAGTTAGAACTGCCTCCGAAAGGTCTTTTTTCATTATAGAGTTAACCTCATTAACAACAGAGTTAGACTCTGCATCAAAGAAGTAGGTATGGTCTGGTGTCATTCTTTTTACAACTCCAGCAGCCCATTCCGTAGGTCTTGCTGCACCAGTCCTAACACCGGTAGCAACAAGGTGAGCAAGCCCATCAGTTGCTTTTACTCCAAAATTAACAACATCTGGAAGAACGTAACTCATTGTACTTAAAAATCCACTTCTAGCAGACGCGTTTACCCCAGCAGTCAATGTAGCCTTAGCTCCGGTATATAAACCACCTGTAGATGCTAGTTCTCCTGCAAAGGATATACAAACAGGTAGTATATCCTTACCTATATCCCATCCCCATCCCTGCTCTGAATTGCTCTTAAAGTAATTGAACATTCCAGTTGTTTTATATAGCTGGTCTTCTCCCTCTGTTATATCTTTTTTACTTTCAACATATCCAATTACATTGCTTATAGAGACATTTTCTCCTAGGTCTTGCAGACCAGCAAAAAACGGAGCTGCACCATCCCAACCATTACTCCATCCATTTGCAAATGCAGTTAAAAACGAAGACTCGTTTTCGTAGTCTAAATCAACTATCTCTTCGTTTATACCCTTAGCTATGCGAAGCGCAGCTATATTTTGAACAAAGGCATCAACATCTCTTTCGCTAGATATTGAAGTTAGCTTATTGTATTCTTTTTCTCCAATAGCGTCTTTTATATACTTAAGTCCGTTTTCGTATCCTTCATCTGAAGCAAAAGAGTATGCTGTTGGATTAAGTCCTTTGTACTTGTCAAGAAGTTTATTTATCTCCTGTATGTTATAGTTTGCTTGGGATTTTGCAATCATTAAATTAAGCACTGGGTACTTGTAATTCTCCATGCTTTCAAGAAATGCCTTTGTTCCACTAGCGTCACTTCCGTTTAGTCTCATGTAGTAATCTACTAGATACATATTTTTTTGCTCGGAAGTGCCCTGCATAAACTTATCACTGGTAACAAGCGACTTTAAATTGTCGTCAAAAGACTCGTCAATTTTTGGAACAAGTCCTGTCTCTGCGAACTTATTATACTTAAAGCCGTTTATATTATCCCTTATTTCTTTTTCTATTATTGTGTTGTCAACACTACTTAGGTCTCCGTATTTTTCAAATAGAGATTTGGCAAAGTCCTTTGTAACTACGTTTTCAATATAGTCATTTACACTATTACCAATATCGTTAATTGTTTCATAAGACTTGTTGATTGCGTCTATTGGTATTATAGTTGGAGACTTCATAGAGTACCCATCTGGAATATAGCCAGATTCTGTAATCATACCCTTGATTACCTGTGTTGACTTGTCTATATCCCTTAAATCGAAATCCCCTTTTGCATACTTATCCTCGGCAACTATTGTTGCAGCAACATTATCCTGTCTAATGTTTCCTATTCTCTCTAGGTCAGCTAAATTTGCTATTGAGGTCTCAGAGTTCATTTCCGGAACTGGCGGCAGCTCCATTGGTTGTTCGTCTTTAGCAAAACTAGAATCTCCAGAGAAAGAGCCAACGTTTACGCTCTGGCCTGGCATAACCCTAACATTATCAGTTTCTGATGGCTGCTGTTGTTGATTCTCTTCTTGTAATACATTTTGGTTTTTAAGTATGTTTATAGCGTCCGGATTTAATGGCAAAGCAGGGGCTATACCACCAAGCGGTTGAGACTGTGGGGCAACTGGAGGTATAATACCTAAGTTGTTTCTTGAAATAAGCTCTTCCAGCTCTTTCTGTTTTTTCTTTTCGTCGTCGTCTCCGTTAAATTGAGGCATTTATAACGTTTTAAATTTGTTTGTTGATATTGGTATTATTTGGCGTATATACGATATATAAACCGTTATAATTGGCTATAAACCGTATTTATTGACCATACAACGCCTCGTAAACCTTTTTACCGCTGATGCCTCCAGTAAACTTTTGGCTTGTTGTGCTAAACGCAGCATTAAGGTAAGAGCCTACTGTTGTTTTTTCAAGAATTTTTTTATCTGCATCACTAAGAGAGCTAAGCTCATCGTCACCAAATAATATAGATGCTGGAGATTTATAGTTTCCAGTAACAAAGTCGTAAGCCTGTTTACCAGTCATACCACTAGTATAATTCATCTGTTTAAAGTAATATGCCGCTTTTGCTATTGGCTCGTTTTCCGGAGTAAATGCACTAGTTGTGCTATTGTAGCCTTCCTTAAACCTATCGTACTTTGGATAGAAGTCTCCAGAAACTAGATAATCTGTTTTTCCACTCACGGCATTTAACACTACATTTGGAGCAACTGGTGCATTTGAAACTTTGCCACCAGTTACAGCTGAATTTACAGCCTCAAAGTGACCATCAAAGAATCCGTCAACAGACTGCTTTGGAATTGTTAAGTCCCTAGTACTAGAGTTTCCACCAACTGCAGATAGCTTTAATTTAACTCCTTTATCGTCAACTAGGTTATACTCGCCCTTACCGTTATCTGCATAATAATAGCCAGGCATAAATACAGAGTTACCAGATGTGTCGTCAGTTATTACACCAAGTACTCCACCTTTAGTTATATTGTTTCCTAGGCTTCCGTTAGAAGATGCAACAACGTCAGAGGGAAGCATAGATGCATACAGCATTACACCCTTGGTTCCTTTTGCTTGTCCAGCATCTGCTGTTAACTGTAGTCCTTTACCTTTAATATCAGATGCTGAAGTTACTATTATATTTTTACCTGCAATAAGTCCTCCAGAGTATTTTGATACAAAGTTTATCCTACTCGCAACACCACCGCCAGCTCCTTTTGCTGTGTCGTAATCTTTTTTAAGGTTCTGCTGTGCGTTGCTATTGTTAACGTTAAGCTGCTGCCTAAAGCCAGTATTGCCTTGTGCTGCAAGAATTATATCTTCTTTGGATACGGCATTGCCTATTCCACTAATTGCTGGGTCTTCGGCTGCAATCGAAAGTATACCGTCTACAAACGTCATGTCGTCATTTGTATTAGAGTACGACACCTTGCCGTCTTTATAGGTAGCCATAACTCCATCACCTGCAATAGCATAAACATTGCCACCTTCGTTTATTATTCCATAGCCAGTTCTAACAAAGTTTCCAGTTCCAGCCTCAACTGTATGGTTATTTGAGTTTCTTAGTGTATTTGCATTCCTTAGTACATAGTTAAGGTTTGAATCTACATCTGGTTTTTTTGTTGAGCCTGCTGCAGGCGTTGGTTTGCCTATTCCTTGGCCAGACTTGTTAACCTGTTTTGCTATATTTGCATCGAAATATTTTGCTACATCTTCAACAGTATGGGTTTGTGTTTTTGTTCTTGGGTTTCCGCTATTTGGGTCATATATCCAAGCAGGATAAGCCTGCGCAAGTCCTTCAGCTATAAGTGTTGATTGTCCATCAGCTAATCTTTTTTGCGTCTCTGTAACTATAAATGCAGCTAGGGCTCCTTTTGACTTATCTACTATAGTAGGGTCATTCATAAACTCAGTTGTTATCTCTTGCTGAAGCGTTGTAAACGCACTCTTTGTGAGATTAACTAAATTTTGGCTTTTATATAAGTTTGCTGATAAATTACTTATATTTACACTTCCATCAAAATAGCCTTGAAGAAGCTGCCCATCAGCATTTTTTATCTGTTCCATAGTAGAAGCAGCATCAGAAGGCAATATCCAACCTTCATCTTGAGCTTGAGACAAAGCTGCTGCAGCGTTTGCTATATTGTTTATCTCCTTTGACATTGTATTGTAAGCTTCCTTTGTACTAAGAAATCTCATGCCAACTGAAGTACTGGGGTCCATCAGCATTTTCTTTGCATTGGCTCCATAAAGACCATATGACTCATCTATTATTTGAGACATAGAATTAGTAAATCCTTCACGAAGCTTGCCTTCCCATCCAGCTGCGTTTTCGTTAACCTCTGGAAACTTTAAGTCTAAAGGCTTCGATGCTTCTTTGTACTTCATAAAAGCAAGCTGTTGTAACGCAGCTCTTCTTTTTGAATACATACCCCAAGGAAACAAAGCCTCTCCACCAGTCCTAAATATTGGTAAGTTACCTATTGAAGGCCCAGAAAACTGACCAATTTGCAAAGGCTGGTCAGCATTTGGGTAAACATCTTCCTTTGTAAAAGTTATAGGAGGAAGCTGCTGCTTGTCAATCTGTGACACTTCATCTAGGTATGCTAGGTCACCTCTACTTGCTAGAGGGTCTGTAATTGGCCCTCCGCTATTTTGGTAACCCATAGAACTATGAGACAAAGGATTGCCTTGCCCAAGCGTGCTGGACAAGACATTTTCTACTGCTGGGAAACCATTTAAGTCTGGCATATCTTAGGCCTAATTATCTAGTTTGAGTAAGGGAGCGAGCTATTGCTCCAGAGTCGGCAAATCTTGGGTCTGGTTGACCAATTGTAGCCATTTGTGTAGGAACCGCTTGAGCGGTAGGGCCACTTAAGTTTTTACCAGCTTGTTGTGGTGTAGTCCCTGGCGCTTGTGGAGTTCCCTTCTTCATCATTGACGGAGGCTGCATTCCAGCCATTATATTCTGGCTTCCAGCATTTATAAGCCCAGAAGCTTCTCCAAGTGTTTTTGTGTATTCGTAGTTTTGAAGGTCGAGTTTCCTAGACGCTATTCTGTCAAGTAACGATGTTGTTGCTGCAGTAAAAAACTGCTGGTCAGCCGATGCTATTCCAAGTACCTTATTAAATGAGCCAGAAACACCCTTACCGCTTCTAGAAAGAGACGCAAGAACAGAGCCTCCATCTCCTCCACCTGCTCTTACAATACCTTCGTTTGTAGAAGAAACAACGTCTCTTAGTTGTCTTTTGGCTTCGGAGTATGCGCTACCGGTATATATACTTTTACGTTGCCTTTCAAGATTATTAAGTAACGTTCTCTGTTCCCCATCTTCGGCTGGAGGTGCCATGTTAGCTGCTTTGCCTTTTTTAACTAAACCAGCAATAAGTTGGGCTGCTCCAACTGCTGTTCCCATAGCAGAAGCTCCACCACCTGCAGAAGAGTTACCTGCTCCAGCTCCTCCGCCGCCTCCGCCGCCTCCCATCATTCCCATCATACTAGACATTCCTCCCATTCCTCCCATCATTCCTCCAGCACCACCTGCTGCAGCTCCGCCACCAGCAGCAGCTCCGCCACCAGCAGCAGCTGCTCCAGCAACTAATGGTATAACGCAGTGTATTGCGTGTACATCTGGAAGACAATTAAATAAGAAATCTACAAAGCCAATAATAGCTCCTATTATTGCAATGAAATTTTGTATAGCTTCTAGATGTATCATTACTTAAGATTTAAGTACTTTATTAAAACTTCTTGAACCCTAAAATCTTCTTCTTCTCCATTGTATGCAACAACGAAGTATAGTGGTATCTGTTGAACCCTCTTTCCATCAGTTGTTTTTCTTGATATATACTGTTCGTACCCCATATAGTCTCTCATATTAGAGCCTAGTGTTGTGGATACTATTGTTGTAATATCTTCTTTATCAAAAACGTCAACTGACACTGGAGGAACAGGCCTACTATTTACTCTTACCCTTATGTACTCTTTTGAAGTCGAAGACTCTGGGTTTATTACATCAATAAGCTTAAACTGAATTATTGAATTGTTGATGTAGATTCCCTTGTCTAACTCGTAGACTTTTTGGTCTTTTACGCCCAAAGTTCTTGAATCAAAAGAAACATATTTATCAAAATTATAATCAAATTTACCAATGTAATTGGCAACTTTAGACGAATATACGATATTTTTGGCAATATAAAAAACGTAATTTGGAACTGCTATTACACCCCACTCTTCGTTAAGAGAATCCCATACAAATGTATAAGTAAACCCAGAGTATATGGTTGCTATAAAGTCTCCAGTAACATCATCTACAATAACAACAGTTCCGTTTCCTACATTAGTTATAGTAAATCTGGTATTGTTTCTTTGAATTCTAACTGTTACGCCAGCTACATTGTCAACATAAAACTGGTCATAGGTATATTCAAGATTATTAAAGACTGTTGGAGTCTCGTTACTTGTTTCTATTAAAATAGGTATTATGTTAAGTTGAAGCCAATACTCTTTCTTGTCAGAGCACCAACAGGATACTATTTGAGTGTTATACCCTTTGTTAACTTTCTCCATTATACTCCTAATATCTATATTGTAAGAGTCTTCAGATATGTTAACCAAGCTATCACCAACCATCATAAACGCTCCGTTCTTATTGGTAAAGTACAGCGCATTAGTATATTCTTTTGACTGTGGATTAAGATACTTTCCTTCTGCTATTGTTCTCCAAAGTTCATCTGGAACGCCTTCTCCACTGTTTAGCCATATTTGCTCTTGTATATAGTTTGTTTCGTCACCAACTCCTATTATACTTAGCTCTTCCCCGGATATAGAGTTAAGGGTTCTTTTATCTGTAAGCAAGCAACATATATCTCTTCCGCATATTGCATAAAGATTATCTCCTTTGTTAGACACTCCGCTGTAAGCATACTTAATCTCTTCGTTATCATCTGAAATATCGTAGAAGTTAAAAGGCTTAAAGGTTCTTAGTCCAGGAGCAGATACATCGTTTATAGCTCTTTTTAGTGACCATATAACCCTAGTGCAAAACAAAGTTTTTTCTTTGTATCCTACCTTTGGCTTGCTTTGGTATGTTCTTGAATCAAACTCTTTTGACAGGTCTACATTTACAGGGAACTGTTTTAGTCTAAATCCGCCATACCTCCACCTAAGCTCTTCGCTAGGGAAATCTGTTTCGTACTGTTTAAATATATTTATATCGCTAGGTTTTTTGTTGCTTCTCCAACTCATTGGCCTAGGGACATAGTTTACATTAGGAAAGAACTCTCCGTAAGAGAGTGGAAGATTTGTATAGCTTTGACAGGTATACATACAAATCATCTGTCTTATTGTTGACATTTTACCTTCTGTATTATTCTGAACCTTATTGGCTCCATTTGTTTTTCTTGCTTGATAAATAGACTCGTTAATTTGAAACCTATAGTACGGAAACCCTATGCTATTTTCAAACTGATTTCCATTACTTCCGGCACCACCACCTCCAGTTGCTCCACAGGCTTTGTGTAGTACTGGGTGTACAGATTCTCCTATAAAAGTGTCTCCACCGTGTATTTTTATAGGAAATCTATTGTCATACTTAACTATAATCTTATCATCA
>Ga0100403_1001475_pt1 | contig 20982 bp, 21 predicted proteins | sample CryGeymet201501t_FD_83663 | JGI IMG/M metagenome (GOLD analysis project Ga0100403, IMG submission 83663) | Groundwater microbial communities from Crystal Geyser aquifers in Utah, USA - Crystal Geyser metaG 2015-01t | ecosystem: Environmental > Aquatic > Deep subsurface > Groundwater | place...
AAGCTTTTCAGAGAATCTGATTGGACGGGAAGACCGTTACATGAAGATTCTGATGAACAAGACGCTCTCTATAATTAATATCACTTTCTGAAAAATCATTGATTATTAGTTCAAACTAATATAGTTTGGGCCATGATCGAAACAAGTCAACTCCAAACACTTATGGCAGTCGCAAGGGCCAACAGCTTTTCGAAAGCTGCTGATGACCTCCATGTCACTCAATCTGCCATATCTCAGAGTATTAAAAACTTAGAGAACAAACTCGAAGTTAAGCTTTTCAAAAGATCGGGTAAATCAGTAGTCCTGACTCCTGAAGGTGAGAAGTTGTTTCAATTGGCCAAAAACTTTTTGGGACAAATGGACGATACGCTAGAAGAAATTCGCCATGATAAAACCAGTATGACGGGAAAAGTTAGAATCGGAACTTTGACTGGAATAGGTAAGTCTTGGTTAGCTCCAGAGATGTTACAATTAGCAAAAGAGTTTCCTGAGATTATTGCCGTTTTAAAGTTTGGTTTTGCAGAGGACTTAATAAAAGATTTCGAAAACTACCGACTTGATTTTCTTATTTTACCAGAAGAGGGATTGCCTCAAGTCGGTGAAAAAATAATGATTGGGGAAGAGCGTTCGGTTCTTGTTTATCCCGATAGTTCAGAATTCAATTTGAAAAAAAACATGACACTTGAAGAACTTTCAAGTTTGCCGACAATTCTTTTCCAAGATGAAGGCGATGGACTTTACCTGAAATGGTGTCGTGAATTTTTTGGTCGCGTTCCAACTAAAATTAATAAAAGATTTATCATTAATTCTCACGGAAATATGCTTCAGGCCGTTCAAAGAGGGCTTGGCGTTGCTGTGGTTCCAAAGCATGTATTAAAGCGCAGCTATTATAAAGATAAGGTACGAGTTTTTGAGAATGTCGAGATTAGTAATGGCAAATTTTTCATCCTCTATCACCCTGGTTCTGAAGAAATATTCAGAATTAAGAAAATACTCGAGCTTTTGTCCTCGATAAAAAATCCGCTATCTGTATAATAGTGGCATGAAGCTTATTCATCAATTTGCTGATCTCGAAATCATTCCTCGTGAAATGGTCATGAGTTCATTGGATAGTGAAGTCTATCAACTTTTAATGACGATTTCCCATGAAGGCTTTGCTTCACTCATAATTGGTGGTGCCGTCAGAGATTTATTAATCACGGGAAAATTTCCTAAGGACTTCGATATAGAACTTAGACACCCTTTTGAATACTCAGAAGGGGAATGGTCTAAGCTTCTTGATACACTTTCTCATAGATTGGAAAAACGTGACGGATATAAAATAGAGAAGCTTAGTTTCTCTATCTTTCGAATTTATTTAAAAGATTCAGTAGTTGAGTTCTCATCTCCTCGACAAGAAATTTATGAAGGAGCTGGTCCTTGGGGACACTCTGACTTTAGAGTTCAATTATCGCCAAAGTTATCATACTTAGACTCTATCCAGCGCAGAGATTTTAGTATTAACACTTTTGGAATAGAGCATGGAGCTCCAGGCACAAGAGAAGAATTTCGTTTCGTCGATTCTCTTAACGCGATAAAAGATTTAGAAGCTTCTCTGTTAAAACCTGTAGGATCGGATTTTTCTAAAGACCCAGTTCGTTTTTTAAGAATGATAAGATTTAAACAACGCTTTAATCTCATTTACGATTCAAAAATAGGTGAGGTGATTCATCAATTTGCAACTCAAAAGTTAACACATTTTTATATTATTTCCGAGTCTCTTAAAGGTAGTCCTGTGGCCTTTTTTCAAGAGCTTTTCGAATTGAAAAAGCAGTTTGGACTAGCATATCCTCCTGCTTTGGATGGCTTTTCCTTTTTAACTCCCTTAGAGGTCGATGATAAGAAATATGAAAATGGATTTGCTTTCTTAAGTGATCTTTTGTTCCAACATGCAATGGATTTGAAAATTGAAAATGTTTCTCATCTCATTTATGTTTTTCAATTAAAACAAAAGTTACTGAAAGATGCCGAAGTGATTTTAAATTTTGAAAAAAGTCTGAAGGGTCATGGGGACCCTCTAAAATACATACTTCCAGCTTTAAAGACTCAGTGGGTGACCGTTTTAGTTTCTCATGAGAATTTAGATCCTGTTCGCCAAAAATACCTGAATGCTTTACTTTTTCTACAATCTCAGCAGCAATTGTTAAAGCAAGATTTTATTCATCATCAAGTTCAAATTTCTCAAAAGTTGTTATCTTACTTTAAGTAAGGGGCATTTTTTTCCGTCTAGACCTGGGTCAAAGTCAAAAACAATGATTTATGCCATAATAGTAGTGTACGCGAGGAAGAATTTCCTCAAAGGAGAAGGTCATGGTCGACATTCATAGTATTCTCCAGGATTATCGTCCTAAACGCCGTCCTGGATCAACAGATCCTAAAATGCATAATAACCCTGAGGTTCCTGCTGTTTCAGAAATTCCAGATATTTTCTTCGACGAAATTGTTGTCAAGTACAAGCTTTCAAGAATTGATATCTTGGTACATATGTATCTCTATCGTCGAGTTTGGTGCAGGCCAAACCTTTACCGAGAGTTTGGAATTTCACAAATTTTGTCACATCAAGAAATGTGTCGTCACTTATCCTTAACTATTGACGATTTTCATCATTCCCTAAGAAGAATTGAAGAGCTCGGTTTTATCTCTACCATTCGTTCTGGTCAGTATTTTGTTCGCAAGTATTTCTCACTAGAGAATGACGAGAAATATGGGCAAACCTACGACGACTTCGAAATTTAAATCATTGAAAATGGGTACTAGTTGCCTATCTTCGAGAACTTACAGGGCTCGTGATATAATTTATTGAGATTCAATGATTTGATCGAGGAGTTCTTTTAGGTGGTAGATAAGGCCAAGAAACCAGAGCGCTGGCTTTTCTATATAGGTACGGATGATGCCTACTGGAAAACAATATTCAATCAGTACCTAAAACTTTATCCTACCTTTGGTTTTGCTTATAAGACTTTCAAAGAAAAAGACCCCGTCAAACTTCAGGCCTTGACTCTCACTATTTTAGAAGAAATACCTGCAATTATTTATCTCGATTTTTCGACTAACCGTGAACCCATGTTAGGTCTTGCTCAGATCTTAACTCGAGATGCTATTCTAAAATCAATTCCGATTGTGGGTTTGGTTGAAAATAAGGAACATGTTAAGCAATGTTTATCCGCCGGCGTGGACTTTATTCATGTTAAGTGCGGTGAGCATCATGATGTTATCTTCGACCCTATGACTTTGGCCTTTCCTAAGGAAACGATAAAACCACAATTTGCTACCGCGAAATTTAAAAAAGATATAGTTCTCATAGATGATTTTAGAGTGGGTTATATTTCTCCTACGAGCATGCACGTTGAAGGAAATATAAAGCTTGAGAAAGATTCAATCATTGAATTAGAAACAGCATTACCAAAAAATGTCGTTGCTTCAAAAAAGTTTAAAGTCCTCAATGTGGTTGAAGAGAATCTTTATTACGATTTTAAGTATGCTTACGATTTGGAAATGATAGTCCTCGATGAACCAGCGATGACTGAAGATCAATTTGATGATGCTTTAGGTGAAACAGATGAGGCCAAAAAGGCGAAACTCGTACAGCAAGCGAAACTCGCTAGAAAACAGAAAATGCTCGATTATGAAGAGCAGTTAAAACGCGCTAAAAAACAATTGAAATCCTGGGTACAAGACAATGTCACCATGTCTTCACCTAAAACCACAAAGGTACTTTTGGTTGATAGACAATTGAGATTTTTAAAAGAGCCAGATATAAAAGCACTTGATCAGTATTCTTTTAGTATTCGCTGTCAAACGATGCTGAGTGATACTTATAGAGAGGTTCTGCAGATCATGCCTGGTATTATTGCTATTCAAATGTTCTCGCATGTCGAACCAGCGGATGAAGCTCTATTTCAAGAAGCAGTTCAAACACTTTTAGAGAAAAAAGACGATATACCGGCCCAGGGAGCAACGCCTGAAGAACAGGCCAAAATTGATTTGATTAAGTCTTTACCTGGTGAAGAGCGAGAAGAACTAAATTCAATTGGCGAACTTATCAAATTTATCAAATCAGTGGACAATTACACACCTTTCATTCTCATTTATAATTGCCCCTTTCAAACAACGAAAGCGCTTCAAGAAAGCTATCAGTATCCCTTGATCATGTTGAATAAAGAATCTCTCACCTTGGCAGGTACGTTAAATATCACAAGTATTTATGAGAAAAAGCAGACTGAAAAATATAATACAAAAATAAATACAAAAATTGCTGAGCTGAAAAAACAAGATCCTCAAAAGTATAGAACTTTAACCATCGATAGTTTTAATGAAGTTCGCTATTACGTTAAGAAAACTTCCATTCAAAGTTATTGCAGTTATCAATACCCAATAGTGATTGTAACTATTACTGAAAGTGAGCTCACTTTTCTGGCCGATGAATTATTAGAACTTAAAACTTATAGAATAAATTTTCCAGTAGAAATGTCTATTCATTTAGTTCCAATTGATGGAAAGGCCTATAATGATTTTGAAGGCAAGAAGCAATATCGAGCTCTCATTCATTCAATCGATGAAGGTGATAAAAAACTCATGCGTCGTTACGTAAACGAAATTTTCCTTGCGCCAAAAATGGAGAAGCAAGCTCAAGATGATGCCGCCTATTGGGAGCGCCATGAGAAGATGATGCAAGATAAACTTGAATCTATAAAAGCTGAGCAAAGTTCTGATTCTGAAGCGGCTAATGAGATCCTTTCAAAAAATCGCATTGATGGTGAAGAGTAATACTCGGGTATTATTCACTAGACATCTTCACTAAAATCTCTTTATTCTAATAAAATTAATTTAACAGGTAGTCGCCATTGAAAGGTCTAATCCTTTTTCTAAGTTTCTTGTTTTCAATAAATGCCTATTCGACAGTTTCGTTGGGGGGCTATGTTCCCTTTGGACTCTCTACTCAAACCTCAGCTGACGGGGAGGCCAATACCTTTGGCTTTGATCCGGTTGTTTCTATCAATCACATCATTCCTATGTTTTGGGGAGAGCTCTTTATGCCAGAGTTCGGTTTGGTCCTGAATGGTGAGGGGAAGGATGGCTATGATAAGAAGACCCTGTTCTTTTTGTTAGATTTTGGCCATCGTTTTACCTCTGGCTTAGTTGGCCGCTATGGACTTGGAACTTTTATGACTAAAATTTCCGGTGATGGCGGAGCGGTTGAGCTTAATAATGGAACGAGTACCGCTACTTTTTATCGGCCGTCAAAATCAGTGACATCGTGGAACACAACCTTGAATGGTGGTTTAGAATGGGCCTTCGATGCCAATTACGCCATGAGATTTGAGCTTTTCATGTTTGATTTTTTGGCGTCGACTCGAAAATTTTCCTATATTTTAAATTTAACTTATTACCTTTAAGGAATGTTATGAAAACTGCTCTTCTTTTATTGTTAACTTTTGTAACGCTTGACACTCACGCTTTTACTGTGGAGAGCGGAGAACCAAAATATCCTACTAATGATGTGAGTTTTGATATTGCGGGAAATAGCTGTTCGAATATTGGGTTATCGGTCAATGAGCTCCAGGATTTTGCTGAGGAAGCAGTTGATGAGTATTGGAATAAAGTTTCAACTTGTGCGCTTGAATTAAAACGTGGTTCCATTTCAACTGCCGATGTGTCTTCAGATGACGCAACTTCACAAGCCGGATTGAATGCGCTTTACAATAAAGCTGAAACCAATCGTATTTTGATAGGCTGTAATTCAAATGCAACCCTATTTCCTGCCAACTCTACGACTTTAGCTGTTGGGACGATTATGTCTGGCTCAGGTGGAATGAGAGGCGTGGTATTGATCAACAATACTGCCACCACACCCTTTACTTCAATGAGCAAACGCGACAAGCTTGCCACCATCGCTCACGAAATTGGCCATGCCTTTGGTTTAGGACACTCTAGTGATCCCATCGCTCTGATGTATTATGCAACCGGTGCTAAGGTGCAGGAGATGCTGAGTATCGATGATTTTGATGGTTGTTCTTATCTCTATCCTCATAAGTCTCCAGGCTCTTGTGGCAGTGTCGCGATAGTTGATAAGGATGATCCTACATCTGGCGGTGGAATGGGACAGCAAACCCTTATGGCCTTCATTCTGGGGCTCATGAGTATCTTCGCGCTTACTCGCAAAGGGATCAAAAACCGACGATAACTATCGGTCTACCTCATTTCTTCTTACCAAATCTTGTAAGGAATCCATCATCGGGTCATGATGGTTTATTGTCTTTTTGATTTTTGGGCTAAGACCAAGGAGGGTTCATGCGCCGATTACTAGTTTTATTATTCATCACTCTTTCGGTATCAGTCCAGGCCAGTGACGGCCTCGAGAGTTTTCAGAAGCGCTTCCAAGTTGTAAAGAAGGATGGAAAATCAGTCATGATTCGAGATCGTTCTTTAAAGTTTCAATTCTCAATTGCTCCTTATCTCACCATGGTGAAATCATGGATTAAGGAAGAACAACTCCGTCAAAATGCCAAAGGTGATTATGAGCACGAAATTGCCCAATTGCTTGAAGCTGATCAAATGGAGAAAGGCGTTTACTCTAACGAGCAACTTCCGATCGTCGTTGAGTCACTAAAGACTTTACAAGGAATCGATGTCGATCAAGTTTTCAGCAATCCACAATTCAATGCTTTTTTCCAAAAGTTTGAGCTTGATTTGAATACGGCCTTAAGCAAGCTCGATCCCTTCGTCGTTGCCAATATGGAAGAGTCTAAATTCTTCTATACCAAGAGGGTTACTTATCAGGTTGTTACAATCGCCCTTAACATTGCCAAGAAACAATTTTCTCAAATTGCTCTTTTGAATACGGCTTCATATGTTCTTGTTGAAGTAGAGAGAATGGTGAGAGAAAAAAGACTTTTTCACCAAAATATGTTGCTTCATTACTTAGAGAATATTCCTGAGGATAAAATTGGTTTAACGCATTCTGAAGCCAATCGTGCTTTCTCATCAATCTATGAGTCTCGCATTCCTTGGTACGCTTTTTGGGAGTCAAGAGCTGCTCAAGATTCTTGGGAAAAATACGGAACGACAAAATTCTTTACTGAAGTCAGAGCAGCAAACGCCCGTCTTCGTCAGTATCAAACAACTTATGATCAAGTTGGTGATCGCTTGAATTATGCATTTCAAAAGGCGACAATTGAAGGTGAAGAAGTCATGTTGAATATTATGGATACTGAAAATATGTTTAAAACATCTCCAGCTGTGGCCATGTATATCAATAATCCTACTCGAATTGCCAGAAAGAGAACTGTTCTCCAATTGGCCCAACTAGGAATGTCATTTCTTAGTCTTCCAAGCTGGATTAAATCACCAGTAGAGAGCTATTTGAAATCAAGCTATCAAAATCAAAGATTAACTGAAGGCGCCCTTTACGGTTACTTCGAATCTCAAGCTGATCTCGACTCCATGCAATCTGTCCTGATGAATTACCAGAATCCTTTCGATCAATTGAATTAATGCCAAAAGGGCCCTTCGGGGCCCTTTTTTTTTGGAAAAGGTTGGCCATCTCTCATCTCTTCTTTACAATAGAATAATGCAAAGACTCGCTGCCATAGATTTGGGCTCAAACGCCGTTCGCTTAATGATAGCTGAGTTGGACCTCAAAGGTCGTCTTACTATCACCAAAAAATTTAGAATACCCTTAAGGCTAGGATCTGAAGCTTTTTCAAAAGGTTTTTTTTCTGATTATACTTTGAAGTATGCCTCTAAAGCTTTTGAGGGAATGGCCCATATTATTCAGCATGAAAAAGTTGATCGAATCTATGCTGTCGCTACTTCTGCAAGTCGTGACGTTAAGAATAGTAAAGATTTCACTGCCATGATTAAAAATAAGAGTGATATACAACTAGATCTCATTTCTGGAGATCTTGAAGCAGAGCTGATTAGAAAGGCCATCCAGCAACAAATAGATCTCAGCGATAAAGAATCGCTTCTGATGGATATCGGAGGGGGGAGTATGGAACTTACCCTTATTGATCATGGGCGAGTACTAGGCTCAAAGAGTTTTCAATTGGGAACAGTTCGGATCTTACAAGAAATGAAAAATGGCCCAGATGATTTTGAGGCCTTAGATAAACTCATTTTAAAAAGTTCGATCGAAATTAATCAATTCCTTGATGGTAAAATAGCTTCATTTAATAATTTAAGAATGGTCGGAACAGGTGGGAATTTTCGTCGAATGCTTAAGCTTAAACGGAGAATCTTTGATGATAAAAAAGCCAATTATGTAACACCAGATGAACTGGAACTTATTTATCAACGATTGTGCCAAATGCCTTATTTAAAACGTATGAAAAAATTTGATTTAAGACCTGATCGTGCCGATGTTATTATTCCGGCGATTAGAATGACGATTGAAGTCCTGAAAAAGAGACCTATCAAAAAAATATACTGTCCTGATGTTGGATTAGTGCAAGGAGTTCTCTTTGCCATGGCCGATGGTCAATTTACGGAAGTAAGAGATTTGTCATCTACTTGAGAGCTGCCAATTGTTTTGAATTTAAAAGCCATGAAAGACTCATTTGATTGGGTAAACCTTCCAGTAATGCTATTCCAGATTTTTTAAACAGAAAAGAAGTCTCAAGTCTGCCAGACAAGATAAGGCTCGCTAAGTTGGAGAGTTCTGGTTGATGGCCTACAAAAGCATATGTTTTCATTGGATCAAGTTTACTAATAAGTTGTTGTAGGTCATGGGCCAATTTTCCTGGGTTTAAAAAGTCAATAATCTCGAGGCGAGATAAAGGAAAACCTTTGGCCAAAAGTTCTGCCGTTTGCAAGGAACGAATATACTCACTCGAATGGATGACATCAATATTCTCAATCAACTTCATCAAGCCAATGGTTACATCTGCAAAACGAAAGATTCCTTTCTTCGTTAAAGGACGAAGTTCATCTGGTTTACCCAACTGATTCCAATTGGCCCTTTCTTCGGCATGGGCATGGCGAATCAGTAGAATCTTCAATTTTCTCCCTTGGCGAGACCTGCAAATTCTTTATGGGCATTAACTTCTTTTCTATTGCCCGGTTTCATTTGTTTATATGAACCGTTATTTTGAAGTTCCCAAAGGTGACGGTTATCGTTGATGATCAATTGGAGATGACTCCAAATTTGCTCCTTATGATCTTTTTGTTCAATTGGAGTGACGACTTCCACTCGACTAAAGAGATTTCGATGCATCCAATCTGCTGAACCAATATAATACTCACCATGGGCAGGATCTTTTTCTCCGTTTCTGAAATAATAAACACGTGAGTGTTCCAGATAACGTCCTACCAGTGAATAGACTTTAATATTTTCTGACAAGCCTTTGATACCTGGTTTGAGAGTACAATAACCACGTACAATTAAAATGATCTTCACACCTGCAATACTTGCTTTATAGAGCTGTTCTATAATTTGAGGTTCTTCTAGGGAATTCATTTTCGCAATAATGAGGCCATTTTTATGTTTTTTCTGATGCTCAATCTCACGATTGATGTATTCAGCAAATTTTTTGTACATAGTAAATGGTGCAACCAGAAGCTTTCGGTAATCTTGCTTGAGCGATCGACCAGTTAAGAAGTTAAAAAGTTCAATGACTTCTTCTGTGATCACTTTTCTGCAAGTGAAGTAACCATAATCGGTATAAATTTTTGAAGTGTTCGAATTAAAATTGCCTGTTCCAATATAGGAATAGGTGCGAATCCCATCTTGATCCTGTCTCACGACCATAATCAATTTCGCATGCGTCTTAAGTTTCGCTAATCCATAAGAAACATGAATTCCATGTTCTTCAAGAACGTGGGCCCAATGGATGTTTTTTTCTTCATCAAAACGGGCCTTGAGTTCAACTAAACAAGCTACTTGTTTTTTATTTTCAGCTGCATTGATTAAATGGCGGATCACTCTTCCATCAGCATCGGTTCTATAAAGAACGATTTTAATGGCACGAACTTTGGGATCAACAGAAGCTACTTTTAAAAAATTTTCAACTGTTCCTTGAAAAGATTCAAAAGGGTAGAACACAAGATGATCTTTCTTTCTGATGGTACTAAAGATATCAGTTTCACCTTCTGCACCTTCTTCAAAGGGCTCGTACTCTCGAGGAACAGACTTTTTAAATTTAAGCAGAGGACGATTAATTTCATAAAGAGAGGATAAATTTGAATAACTGACAACAGAAGGCATTTCAAAAATATTGACATCCATAACTTCAAGTTCTTCTCTCAAATAATGAACTATCCATGGATCGGGATCTTTTTCATATTGGAGACGAACAATAGAAGCAAACTTTCGTTCCTTTAAACCTTCTTCGACTAGTTCTTTCAGATCTTCACCTGTTACTCTTCTATCGAGAGTTGAAGCTGATCTTGTTACTCTGAAAATGGTCGTCGCTTCAATGATCATTCCAGAAAAGAGCATATCGAGGTTATTGATAATGAGTTCTTCAATGTTAATGAAGCGAAAAGGATGATGAACAGTGGGCTTCATTTGAACCCATTGGGTAATCTCCCAAGGGATTTTGACTCGGGCAAATTGAAATACTTTTTCGCGTGGCCGGCGCATTTTAATACCAATGGACTTTGATAGGTTTGATAAAAAAGGAAAAGGGTGACCGGCATCTACGGCCAGTGGAGTAAGAATGGGGTAAATATTCTTTTTAAAGTAGGCAAGGAGAAAGCGTCTATCAATAGGAGTTACGTCTTTCCACTTCACTAACTTGATTCCATTTTTATCAAGTTCTGGAATTATTTTATTATCAAAGTTCTCTGCATAGGTCTTAACTTGAGTCAGAACCTTTTCACGGATGTATTCAAGAGACTCAATTGAAGTCAGACCATCGAGCGTGAGCATATCATCATTGTTTTCAACAGAGTCGACCAATTGACCAATTCGTTTTTGAAAGAACTCATCATTATTGGATCGGAAAATATCGCAGTATTTCAACCTTTCTAGAATCGGAGTTCTCGCATCACAGGCTTCGTTTAAGACTCTGCCATTAAACTCAAGCCATGATAGATCTTGGTTGAAGAAATGATCTGGATTAAATGCTTTATTACCAAAATAAATTTTTGTGGGTGCAGAATTTCTAGAGAATTCGCTTTTGTTCGACTTTTTTGTTCCACGCTTTGTACTTTTACTACTCATGATGGCATTTTAAACTTAATCTACATCTTTTGATAGGGGACATTATTTTTCAAATGATTTCCTAACAAAGAGTAAAGTGGTTTTAAGTCTTGAATATCTTTGTCGAGTATGGTTTTTCTGAGTCTTTGACTCAAATGACCTTCTTTCATAATAATTTCAAGCCCAGAGTGATAGTGTTTAGGTATATCGCTTGAGAGTTCATTTAACAGATGCTCCATCAATTTTGTCAGAGGCATTCTTTGGCGATCGATTCCCATGGCCTGAAGATAGTGCTTACCATCGACAACCGGAAGATAGCTATTTTGGGCATCGTAAACGCGACGTAAATCACCTTCACTAAACATTTTTTGACTACGAAGATCTATCCATTTCTCTGAGACCATCGCTTTTAAAAAAGCCACGACAAAATGAATGATGGCAAAATCCATGTAGGGACATTCTTGAATATCCATTAAGCGTATCTCAATCGCTTGCAGATCAAATTTATTAATCGCTCCTCGAGAATTCAACCATTGGTGTTGAAGGATTTTGTCCGGATCGTGAGGAGAGATATCTCTAAAAATTCTTTTTAAGAGGTCTTGATAACCTTGAAGAGTAAAAATGGCTTCAGGAATGACGGCCCCAGTAATCGAAGGAACAGCTTTCTGGTTTTCGTGATAAAAAAGCAGTCGATTATCGGGTCTTGATGTTAAATGATTTTCTACAATCGGAGATGAAGCGGCCATGCCTGGAATAAGAGGAAGGATTAAACGAACCGCTGCGTGCAGACGTCCAAACTCTTCATCATTTTTCCAAGGAAGATTAATGTGAACGCTTTGAAGGTTAGACCAACCATGTCCTTGGCAATTAAAAATTCGGTTATAAGCTTCATAGATCTCTTTACTTCCATGGGGCCATAGCTTGGTTTCTTTATATGGATTCATCCAGGGATGCATCGCTGTTGGTAAAAGCTGAGCATTGTCTTTTTCTAGATGAGAATTGATTTTCAATAGGGATTGATGAAATTCTTTTTCAAGTTTAAGCAGATCCTTTTTAGGGCCATTGCCTTTTACTTCGATGACGTGTGAAACGAGTTCATTACTCCAACTCACTTCTCCGACTTCAACTTCGTCTTCGAGTTCGCCATTATTTTGGGCGCGAAGAACATTTTCCGTTAAGCTTTTTACATTGAGGGTTTCTTTCTCAACAATCATATATTCGGCTTCAATACCGAAGGCTTCAAACATCGATAATGTCATATAATATCCAACCTTCGTTGACGATTTAGTTTTCGTAAAAAATGTTGCATCATTAATAGATAAATGTCGTCACCCAAAACTTTATCTTCAACACCACTGTCTATATTGGGATTATCATTGATTTCGATAAAGTAACTTTCTTTTCCGTTTTGTTTTATATCGACACCAAAGAGACCATCTCCAATCGCTTTGGCAGCTTTGAGTGAAGCTTCTACGATGTGACGAGGTGCCATTTCAACTGGAATGGTTTCAAAATTTCCTGTGAAGTCATCGGTTCCTTCCGCTTTTTGGTTGTAAATTTGCCAATGACCTTTTGCCATGAAGTACTTACAAGCAAAGATCGGTCTATTGTCGAGAATGCCAATCCTCCAATCATACTCACTTGGCACAAATTCCTGAACAATAATAAGATCACTTTTTGACAGGAGCTGATCGGCCATTTCTGAGAACTCTTCTTTGCAAGTTGCTTTAAAAACTCCCAGTGAAAAAGCAGAGTCGGGTTGTTTTAAAACCACGGGATATTTTGAATTTTGGGTTAACTCTTTAAGATTATCTTTATGAAGGATACTGGTCTTTGGCCGGGCAATTTTTAAGCGACTTAATGTTTCTTCTAGGAATACTTTGTTGGCACATTTAAGAATGGCCTCAGGGTGATCAACCACAATCAGGCCTTCTTGAAGAGCTCTTCTGGCAAGACGATAAGTATGATGATTGACGGCCGTCGTTTCTCGGATAAAGAGAGCATCGTATTCTAAAATGGAGGTCGTAAGATCTTCTTTTGTTAAAATTTCTGCGCGGATACCGCACTTTTTTGCAGCCCAAACAAAATTATCGAGCGCCTTAGGATTTGAAGGAGCTGCTTTCTCTAGGGGATTGGAGAGTATGGCCAAGTCGTAGGAGTAGTTTTTTGTTGATGCTGACCGATTTGATGATTTTTTTTCAAAAAATTCATCGGCGGCTCGCTGTAAAAATTCTATATGGGATTCTGCAACTTCAGATAAGGGAATTGGCCTTAGTGATTTTAAAATCCAGCTTCCATCTTTTTCGAAATCAGCTCTAAAAAGAGGTGCTGACATAAAGGCAAAGAGTTTTTTAGAGAGATCATCATATTGCTCTGAAATATTTTTTCCAAAATAAACGGAGAGCTTAAAATTATCAGATTTAATGTGTTTTAATCTTTTTTGAATCAACTCATCAATTTCATCAGAGTAAAACTTCGCGATTTTCTGATCTTTCATGTCTTGAATAGTGATCGTGTCAGGCATGACTCTGTGATTGCGAGCTTGGGCCAATAATGAAACGTAGTAGCCCTTGCTTTGATAACGGTAAGACTTGCAAAGATTAAATACTTTGGCCGATTTAAGTTGGGCAAACTCGGGTTCAGTTAAGTACTGTCGCGCCGAAATAACGGTCGCATTTTTAATATTAAATTTGATGTCGGCCAATTTGTCCGTAACGATGTACTGAGGAGTGCTCATTAATTGTCCTTAGGCGATATGATTAATAAATTTCCATCATAGGTCATCACTCCTAACATGATAGCGACAACCAATCGGTCCATTTTAACAGAATAATAGTGTTGGTTGGCAAAAGGATTTGGAAGAAAGGGATCGGCCACTAAGACTTCTCCAGTATTCGCGTCAAAACCACAGAGAACAACAAAATGTCCTCCTGGTTCTCCTTTAAATTCATCATACTCTGTCGTTTCCCCAATTTCTCTTGGTGATTGGTAAAGATAAGTTGATGAAAGTCCTGTCAGGACTGGAAAGTCATTGAGTAAAAGAGACTGAATAAGATCAGCTTTCATGTCAGCAAATAGCTTTAACTGACCACCATTTCTTAAAAAATGAATGTAAGCTTTACTAGCTTGAATGAATTTATCGTCACGCTCTTTTGCTGCAAGTTGTTGTTCTAATTTATCTGATAACTCAAGCGGGCTTAATTCTTTCCAAGTTGGGTCAAAAATCGAAATATTATAAGTATAGACCACTGCATTGTAGTTTTTAGATAAGGCATGATTGGCCAAAACAACCGCCAATGTTCCTCCGCCTTTTTCAAATTGTTGGACTCCTTTGATACACTGTTGAAGTGTAATAGGATCATCATAATAGTTATAAACTGAATGCAAACAGGTTGGACCACAAGTTGTATTGTCGGGTTGTCTTTGAATGGTGAGGGATATTTTTTTGCGCATAAATTTTACCAGTATATGAGCTAGATTCTACTCTTGTTTCTAGCTCTGGCCAGAGAGAAAAAATGCGATAATAATTTATCTCCAAGGGGATTGAATGCAAAACTTTAACGGACAGATCATCTATTATCGGGTTTTTGATATCGCTGCAGAAATCGATACAAATTTGGCCCGTGAGCTTTTGTCTAAGCAAAGTGTCGCCGAGCATTTTAAACTTCGAAGAAGTTCTCGAGAAATGGTCATAGAACAGGCTCCCGTGGTCATGAATCTTGGAACGTTTGACCAGACCATTCGCAATCGTGAATTTCCTATTTTAGGACAAGCTAAACTTTGGAGTTTCGGTGCCGTTTCGATTTCTTTTCGTTTAGAGCTTAGTCAAAGCATAAGTATTCAAGAACTAAAATCTCTAGCTGCTAGTATCGAAATGGAAGACTCTCTCCATGAACATGCTTTAGAAATTGTGAAAAAACTTATTCATCAATTAGGCAGTTGCTTAACCAATCAAGGGGTTTGGGACCAATACGAAGATTACCTCATTTACAATATGGACCCTCATCAGATTGATGGAGATATCAAGAGTATTTTGGATCAAGAAGAGTTTTATCAACTCATTTTTACTGAAGAAGTCGATCAGTTAAGTGAAGGTCAAAAAAATCTGATTCGCCAGAGTTCTATTCAATATGGAAAAAATGACTTGATAGTGATTGATTGGAATTCGGCTTTTATTTGTTCTCAAGGGGACTCTCAAGATGTCGCCGACGTGATTGAATTTGCCCTTTGCCAGTTGCTAGAGTTGAGATATTACGATGAACTGCTTGATCATAAGCTTTCGAATCTTTATAAATCGATTCAAAATAAGGAACCTTCTTTATTATCTAATCAATACAATAAATTTTCACATGAGGCGGCAGTTGTTTATATTGAGATTTCAGACATCGTAGAAAAGATTCAGAACTCACTTAAAGTCATTGGTGACTTTTATTATGCTCGAATCTTTCGTTTATCAGTTGAAAAGTTTCGCTGTAGCGATTGGCAAAAAAGTGTTGATAGTAAGCTTAATAATTTGGCCGAAGTTTCTCGACTTTTTCATAGCCAAGTCAATGAACGAAGAAATCAGTTGCTTGAAATTATCATTATCGTTTTGATTGCTGTGGAATTGATTCCCTTTATTCAAAGTCTTTTCGCGAAATTTTAAGGCTTGTAGTTTTTAAAATCGTCAATACATTCTTGACCGTACAAAACAGAGTCACCACTTTGCATAATTTTTTGCAGGAATTGCATAAAGTCTTTGCCGCCTTCGTTTTGCCAGTACATGACACATTCAGGATTGGAACAGTGGGCTCCATGTTCTGAGTCATGGTGTGAAGAGGAGAGAGGGACGCCATTATTAACTAGGCCCAAAGCGTGTCCCATTTCATGCACAAGAGTTGATTGTTCACCAAACTTTGCTATCTGCTCTCCTTGCAAATTGGCCATTTCTTTAACGACTTCTTTGAAAATGGCAATGATAGTTGTTCCTGTAACATTGAGTCCAATGACATTGGTTGCGATGTCTTCACCATTTTTAAAGTGGCCATTGAGAAAGAGAATAACGAAACGGCCGTTAGTGGTTTCGGATTTTGAATTACCAACAGCTTCTGCTTTTGCCACGATCTCTTCTGCCGTCCAAGAGGCTTTTTGATCGGAGGGAATTTCTGTCATTTCAGCTAACGATTTTGGAATTGTAAGGGTGACAGTTTGGTTTCTTGAGGTAAATACAGACTGAATATTATCTTCAAGTAATTGCCAGTAGTACTTATCTCTCAATGTTTTACCCGTATACGGCTCTGCCCCAGTTTCATAAATGACTTGCACTGTGAGATTGGTCATTGAATTGTAAAAGATGTTGAGATTTTCAGGAGTCTGAATTTTATTTATCAGAACTTGTTCTTCAATGGTGACTTCTTTTCGTCCACAGGCAAAAAGGAGAAGAGTGCATAGTAAAAAAGTGACAGTCTTTTTCATCATTCTTTATCGGTTTTTTGATGATTATTTAGAGAAAAACAAGACTGACCAGAGGACTCTATTAATCATATGTTCGACAATTCAAACTTCTAATGACAATTTCACCCTTTTAAGCCAAAATTTTAAGCTATGTTATTGATCATTTTGACTTTATTTACTCAATTCGCGAACGCTCAGTGGTCAATGGACTTGGCGCTTGGCGGACAAACTCAGTCTGTCTACAGAGGAGCTGAGACATGGCCAGAGAAGAGTCTGATGTTTGGGCCAGGTTTTTCCTACAATAATCGACTTTTTATCCAAGGTCCTCATGTTTATTGGGCCTTTTTTGATCGTCAAGATGACCGTCAGGTGATACTCGGAGTTCATTACTTCGATGACAATAAACCGATGATTTCGCTCGGTAACCATTCTGTCGATTACCGAAATCAGCGAAAGAACTCTCTAGAGTTTTATAGTCGTGGTGAGTACAAGTTTGGATGGAAGAAAAAGTTCAATCTTAATTTTCAATTCGCGCGAGATTTCATTTCATATGAAGGGCTTTATTCCGAAATTGGTGCTCAGGCTCCATTATTACCATTCACTTCTCTTTCAACCAAATTTAGTTTCGCTGAAAAGAGCACTCAGTCTTATCTCTATGGCCCAGGTTCTCTCTCTGGATTCGGCTATACATCACTTGGCTTAAAATTTGTTTGGCCTTTTCTCCCTTTTGAAGGAATTGCCATGCTCGGTTACGATTACTCCTGGGTTTTAAAAGGTGTCAATCAACAGGCCGATTATGTAAGAGGGCGATCTCGTCATCAGGTCTTTTCATTGCGAATCATTGCTAAAATATTTTAGTCGACTTAAAATAATCTTATGACAAATGTAGTAATTGATCATCGTCTGCCAAAAGATGATGAAGAATTGAGTGTGCTCAAGAATATTTTTTTTCTAAGTAGCTCGATTCAATCTTTTAAAGATAATGAAAGCCGAGAAATTTTTTATCAACGTTGGTTAGGTCAATACCTTGATCGTTTTCCTGATTGGGTATGGCTTGCTTTTTTAAATCAAAAAATAGTTGGTTATATCGTTGCTTCTCCCGATTCAAAGTCCATTTTAAATGATTTTAAAATCCCTGGGATGGAACTTTTTGAAACTCTCTATTCACGTTTTCCGGTTGGACTTCATATCAACGTCGACTCTCAAGCAAGAGGGATGAAAGTCGGCGAGAAATTGATAAAAGCTTTATCTGAAGAGTGTCTCAAAAAAAAATTGCCAGGCATTCACGCCATCACTTCTGCTGGTGATCGCAATAATCAGTTTTACAGAAGAAATAATTTTTTATTTGAATTTGAGGCACTTTTTAAAGGGCATCAGCTGCTATTTATGGGAAAATCTCTTTAAGGAGTATTTATGGGTAAAATCGCTATGTTCGCATTACTTGTTTTGGGTGGCTTAATGTACTACCTAAAAGACAAGAGCTTGGAGACTATTACCAAAAGTAAGTCTGAGTTGGTTAAAGAGGGTGTTGTCGCAAAACCCGAAAAGGGAGAGTTTGAGCCTAAATGGAAATATGGAAATTGCATCTTTGAAAATGATAAATCTTGGGATTATGAAAAAATACTTTTTGCCAGCAAAGAAGAATATAAATTTGTGATCTGTCGAAAGTTCAAGGGTTGTACAACTGAGCCAAAGCCTTACCCTGCAGAGGCTTATGAAAAAGATCGCGCGAAGTACGTCGTTATGCCTTGTCAGTAATTTAGTTGGCCTTCATAAAGCGATTGAGAAGCTGAGCTATTTTTACGGGATGTTCAAACTGCGGAGCATGCCCCGTTTTTTTGAAAATATACTTTTCTGATTTTGGAATGTTTTGGTGAATGGTCTCGGCTATTTCGACTGGGAATATGCCATCGCAATCACCCCATAAGATAAGCACTGGCTGCTTAAGTTTTTTGATTTTCTCATTAAAGGATCTCTCGGCAATAACGAGAGGATCGTTGACATCGACATCTTTGCCCACTAAATCATTCATCATTTTTCCAAACCAATCGTGATTGCTTTTGATTCGTTGATAGAGATAGCGTGTCACGGGTTTAGGAATTTTATGTGGTTGATGAACAAGCTTTGCTAAAAGTTTCTGGTAAGAATTTTCATCAGTAACTTGAAACAAATTATTTCCATCGGCATACTCATGAAGCAGAGAAGAGATATGGGGATAATAGAATCCGGCAGAGTCGATGAGGGTGAGAGTTTTAAAATGATCAGCATGTTCTAAACACAATTTAATGGATAAAGCCCCTCCAAGAGAGTTGCCGGCCACATGGCAAGGACCGATGCTGAGCTCTTCGATCCAATTCCAAAGGCAGGCTTTGGAGTATTCCATTGAATAATTTCTTTGCCAATTTTGAGGATTATCACCAAAACCTGGTAGATCTGGCATCAGGACCCGATATTTCTTGAGAAGCATGGCCGGCCACAGAAATCCGTCTTTATTGTCACCAAACCCATGAATATAGATGAGGATAGGACCATCAGGGTTGCCCGTCTCCATATAATGCAGCCCTTCAAACTGGTCATTACCCAAACTTTTAGCGACTCTTGCCCCTAAAAGGGTTCGATGGAACTTTATGTTGGCCTCGTAGAGAAAATGGCCAAAACTACTTTGATTCATGTATACCTCAATAGTTAATTTTTGCTCTTCATAAGGCAAAGATCAAGTTGTATGATGCTAAAAACAAAAATTGGGAGAATTTTATGGCCAAGGCTAAGAACAAGAAGAACAAACCAAAGAAATCTTTGAAAGCACATAAGCGCTTAGCTCAAAAGAAAAGATTGACTAAAAATCATCAACGTCACTAAAAAATGTCTTCTCAGTTATTGAGAACAGACGTTGTGATGGGCCAGAACATTGAGATATATCTCGATGATCTGGCCAAACTTCGTATTGAAGTTTTTAGAGAGTATCCCTATTTGTATGATGGGAATCTCGAGTATGAATCCAAGTATCTTTCAAAATACTGTCAAGATCGAAAAAGCATCGCCGTCTTTGTCAAAGATGGTGATCGTATAGTCGGTGCATCTACTGCCATGCCTTTGAGTGGAGAGCACGAAGAATTTAAAATTCCATTCAAAAATTCTGGAATTGATATCAATGACGTTTATTATTTGGCCGAATCTGTTCTTCTTCCCGAATACAGAGGAAGAGGGCTGGCGCATCGTTTTTTTGATTTTAGAGAAAGTCATGCCACCGCCTTAAGATATTCCATCACTGCTTTTTGCGCTGTCGAAAGACCTGTTGATCATCCCGCAGTTCCATCAAATTATTTTCCACTGGACGAATTCTGGAAGGGAAGAGGCTATCGCAAAAGCCCTCTGACCTCTGAGTTTAAGTGGAAAGAAATAGGTGAGACGGAAGAATCTCCAAAGACCATGCGCTTTTGGCTGAAAAGCACGAATAAGGATTTTTGATCCTTATGAAAGTGCTTCCTAAAGGTCTTCTGTACCAGAAATTTTTTATTAACAAGGAAGAACGCAAGCTAATTATCGATTGGCTTGAGACTCTAGTTCCACTTTGGGAAATGCGCTACTCGAAGCATCATCCGCCGCCGGAGGGCGATGAGCAAAGACCATTGCTCAGACCTGTCTATTGGCTTGGGAATTGGCAATTCGCTTGTCTCGGTTATTATCATCCTCCAGAAGGGATACATAATCGATCAGTTCATTCGACGCCTTATTCGCCTTTATTAGATAAAATTGTTAAACGAATTGAGTTTTTGGTGAAACGGGCCATTCCTAGTAGTGATATTCCTAAAGGGTGGAAGTTGAATACGTGTTTGGTTAATTTTTACGGAGATAAATTTGTTGATCAAAAGTGGGAAGATCGAGCGAGAGTGGGCGAGCATAAAGATTTTGAACCTGGTCCAGTTGCTTCACTCTCTTTGGGCGATCGTGCTTTCTTTCAATTTGTTTCTGGTAAACCAAAAGTTGATGGTAACAAAGTCTTTTGGGAAGGATGGCTTGAAGATTCTTCTCTACAAATTTTTGCAGGAAAAAGGTTTAAAGAACAATACTTCCATCGTGTTCAAAGAGTAGACCGCAAAAGTCGTGAAAACTTTTCGTTTCAAATAGAGGATTTTAAAACCAGAAGAATCAATTTCACTTTTCGATTTGTTCCACCTGAGCATATTGTTAACCTCCATGAATTGCCTGCTGATGACCTCGAGGATGTCCTCCCTCTGGCCTTAGAATTGGCCAAGTCAGATCCCTTTTTCAAAGAGCAGTATCAGAAATCCAGACAAAATAATACTTAAGTACCTGTATTTATGTTTGAAAAAAACGCCATGACTCTTGCGTCCATTGCTGCTTTG
>Ga0100403_1001477_pt1 | contig 20968 bp, 17 predicted proteins | sample CryGeymet201501t_FD_83663 | JGI IMG/M metagenome (GOLD analysis project Ga0100403, IMG submission 83663) | Groundwater microbial communities from Crystal Geyser aquifers in Utah, USA - Crystal Geyser metaG 2015-01t | ecosystem: Environmental > Aquatic > Deep subsurface > Groundwater | place...
GAGCAAGACCAACAGCACCATCGGCTCGCTGGGTGAGTCCATCAAGAACGTCGCCAGCACCGCGCGCCAGTTCAACATCCCGCTGGAGCAGACCGTCGCAGGCGTTGCCCTCCTGCAGGACGTAGGCCTGGACGCCTCAGTGGCGGGTTCCGCGATGAATACGATGCTCACCAAGATGGCCACAATGAGTGATGAGGCCAAGGGCAAGCTGGGCAAGCTGGGGGTGGCCTTCGAGGACGCGCACGGTGACATGCTCCCCTTCCCACAGGTCCTGGACGGCATCGCCAAGGCGGCAGCGGAGTCTGGCGGGAACATGGAGGCGGCTGGGCTTCTCGCTGACCTGTTCGGCTTGCGCGGGCAGAAGGCTGCTGCCAACCTCAAGGACATGGCCACCTCTGGGCGCTTCGCAGAGCTTACCGAGCAGTTGATGAACGCCAAGGGCTCTGCTGAGGCGATGGCCAAGCTGCGCCTCGACAACCTCAAGGGCCAGTTCACCCTGATGCAGTCGGCAGTGGAGGGCTTCAGCATCGAGGCCATGGCGCCACTCAACGACCAACTCAAGGAAGCTGTGACCAATGTCACCGAGCTGATCCAGGCAGTCACCATGGGGATGGCTGGGGAGGGCGAGGGCGCTGCGGCAGATTTTGGCCGAGGCATCAGTGACGGCATTGATGGCATCGCAAGTGGGCTCGATTGGGTCAACGAGAGCATCAGAGGCATCACTGCCTCCTTCAGCGGGGGCAGCACCAGCTGGGCCAAGACAGCAGGTATCGTCACCACGGCTGTGGTGGCGCTCACCGTCGCACTCACCCCTGTCGCCCTCGCCATCGCTGCCATCGCAGCGGTAGGCTTCCTGCTGGGCGATGCGCTCATCCCTGTCCTCATCGCCGTCGCTGCCGTCGCGGCCGTCGGCGCAGCCGCCCTGGGCGCGATGTTCTTGGCGGCAGAGGGCCACGGAACGACTTTCATGGAGCTGATCGGCGGGCTCTGGCTCGCGCTGACTACCATGTGGGAGTCGGCCAAGACGGCATTCATGGCCAACTGGACGGTGATTGAGGCGGCATTCGCCCCTGGCCTGGAAGCGCTGAAGGAGGCTGGTGCTTCGATCATGGAGCTGTTCCAGCGTGAGGGGCCGCAGACCAGCGCGAGCTTCGCAGACATCGGTCAGACCGTTGGGACCGTCGTGGCGTGGGTGGCGCAGCTGGCCGGCTGGCTCTTCACGGCCACCGCATACCTAGCCAAGTGGGGTGTGGCTGTCTTCGTCAAGTTCCAGGTTCCGCTGATGAACGCCCTGGACACTTTCCTGGGCGGCTTCTTGGACCTCATCACAGGCGCAGACACGCTATCATCCAGCCTTGGGCGGATCTTCTGGGGGATGGCCTTGATGATGACGTCAACGGTAAGGGGCGCGATCAACTCCATCCTGGATATGTACAAGACACTGGTGAGCAACCCAGCAAGCCAGGCGATGTTCAAGCTGTTCGGCATCGACACTGACGCTGCCATCAGCGGGGTGCAGGACTTCATCGCAGATCCGCCGATGCCCGAGTGGATGGAACCGCAGGACAAGGCCGCAGGCCTCAGCACCAAACTGCTGGATCTGATGCAGCGCACCGGGGCAGACATGGTCACGCCTCCTGACCCAGAGGTGACTGTGGTCAACGAGGACAAGCGCTCCATCAACATCGACACCCGGTTGTCAGTCGATGGGCGTGAGGCCGCCATCGCGACGGCATCTCACCACCAGGACATCAAGGACAGGACCGGGGCCACGAGCCAGCCGTGGCAGCGCCGGATGATCCTGGAGCACGGGGCCGCCCTCCTGCCATAGTGGCAGGCGTCAACAGAAACACATGCAGGAGGCACCGCACATGCAGACCCACACCGATACCCAGGCACACACCCCCGGGCAGCCCCCGTGGCAGCGTGGTGGGCAGCCGGGTGTCCTTGTGCCTGGGTGAGCGGGCAGGGAGGGCTAGGTGGGCCTCGGTAACATCTTCCAGAAGGAGGTGATATGGACACTTGCAAGCCTTGATGTGCCGGGCGTCGGGGTGGAAGGCCAGTTCAGGCCCAACAATCTTGTTGAGAATGTCAGCGGTGAGTGGGCTGAGGTCGCCACCCTGGGCCTTCAGCAGCCCATCCTCCAGTTTATGCGTGGCTCGCTGGAGACCATTAGCTTTGACGCCAAGGTCTGGGCCAAGCATGCTGGCGTGTTTGGCACCGGAGCGGGTGCTGACGAGATCAAGGAGTTGGTGGACACCATCCGCAACCTGCCCCGGGTGGATGAGAACTTGGGGCGTCCGCACGTGTTCACTTTCACTTGGACAGAGGACTACCAGCAGGACGTGGTGGTGCGCTCCGTGGGCGGCATCCGCTACGACAGCGCCAGACCTGAGTATCTGCTGGGGGCCAAGCCGGCTTCGCTGCGCGGCGTCATGTTCCGCATTGAGATGGCGCGGTATGTGGAATATGCTGTTGCCGACCTTGTGGCCGCTAGCGAGTCGCTCATCATCTATGCCAAGCTGGGCGACACCTTCGAGGTCATCGCCAAGCGTCTGTACGGCGATGCCAACCTGGGCGAGGTGCTGCGCCGACGCAACCCTGGGTATGAGGTCACCGGCCTCACCGAGGGCGATCGGCTCCACATCGTACCCAAGGCCACGGCGCGTCGTGAGCACAATGCCAAGCGCCAGTCTCTGGCACTCAGGAGGGGCGCCAGTCAGGAGGAATTGTTTCGCTCCACCCTCGACAAGCGGAGCGCTGACTACAGGTCGCACCGCCTCTGGGGTAGCGTCTGATGGCATATGAGAGCCTCCAACCAACGATCAGGATCACGGTGGAAGGCACCGAGCTGTCCGCTGACGTCACCAAGTATGTAACCAAGTGCACATGTGAACAGACGGTGGACATGGCCGACAAGATCACGCTCACCGTCCTCAATGTGCAGGAGGACGTGCTTGGCAGTGGTTACACCGGCTTCTTTGCCTTCACTGACTCTAAGGTGTTCCAGCCTGGCAACACTATCCTCGTGCACATGGGTTACGGTGCCGAGGAGAAGCTGGTGGGTGCAGGCATCATCCAGCGTTTTCTGCCTAACTTCCCTGAAGATGGCCCGGCAATGCTCACCATCATGGCCTATGACGCCTCTGTCCTCATGATGGAGGGCGAGGCCTGCCGCCAGGGCGAGGTCTGGGAGGACACGGCCCACAGTGACGTGGTGCTGTCTGTTGCCAACCGCTATGCCTTCATCGCCAACATCGAATCCAGCGAGTCCATCGAGGGCGCTGCCACAGGCGGCTTTGTGCGCGTCGGAATTGAAAAAAACACCACCAAAAAGAAGGGGATGACTGACTGGGAGTTGGTCCAGGGGCTCGCGCGCCTCCACGGCTATGATGTCAAGGTCCGGTGGAGCGAGGACCTGAACACCTGGGAGCTTTGGTGGGGACCGGACATCTGGGATCAGCAAAAGCAGTACACCTTCGTGTACAACCAGGGCCAACAGTCCACCTTGTTGTCATTCCAGCCTGAAATGGCAATAACCGGATTGCCATCAACTGTGAAGGTGCTGTATTTCGACCAGGACACGCGCACATGGGAAGAAATGGAGTTGAAGGAGGAGGAGGGGGAAGGCGAGTCAATCAAGTTCACTGGCTCTGGCCTCCTGGAGGATGAGATTATCAACTCATCATCCTATCGCATCGCAGCGAGTGGCATCAACGTGGAGGTTGTGCCTGGCATTCATTTCGACAGTGCAGAGGATGCGCAGCTGTATGCTGAGAGCTTCTTCAGGGCACGTAAGGACCAGTTCATCACCGGGCGCGGCAAGACAGCCGGGTTGGAGGTGTTGAAGGCTGGGCACACCCACATACTTGTCGGGTTGGGGGTGCAGTTGGGAGGTGAATGGTACTTCACCACTGTTCGCCACGTGTTTGATGCAATGTCTGGGTACGTCTGTGAGTTCTATGCAAACAAGGTAGTGACTTGATGCACCAAGGGCATTCCATCGAGATCCACTATGGCATAGTCACTGACAACCATGATGAGGAGAAGCGAGGGCGGCTGAAGGTCCAATGCGGCACTCTCGCACCCTCCGAGGGCGAGCTGCCCAATTGGGTGGAGCCGTTATATCCATTCCTGTCCAGCAGCAACAGCGAGGCCAGTGATGGTGGGTGGCTTTTCACCCCAGACATTGGCGTGGTGGTGGAGCTGAGGGTGTTGGTAGCATCCCCAGATGATGGACGCCCTGGGTTCAGCTCCGTGGTGGCACCCAATATCAGGTGGCAGGCTTGTGTCCAGTCGCGCGGCGATGATGCGGTGGATGCTCAATTTCAGATCAATTATCCGCAACGGCGTGGGATCAAGACCGGTCGCGGCCATGTCTTGCTGTGGGATGATACGACTGGCAGTGAGTTGGGACAACTGTCCATCAGCCACGCAGGCGGCACTAACTCGCTGGTTATGGACAAAGATGGCGTGTACCTCACATCTACTTCTGCCATCAAGCTTTCAGCCACTTCTGTGCTGGCTGATGTGGGGGAGTTCAGGGTGGACCAACTGGGGCTTAGCACCCCTGTCCTTGTCGATGGCGCCCTTGGACTCCAGGCGCTGTTGGCGACTAGTCTCCTTGAGCTGGTTGGGCTGATCGCCTTGCCAGCCCCGAACACAGCAGCATTGGCAGCATCACTGCAAGCAGGGTCATTCAGTTCCTCCCTGCTATTTGCGGAGTAATTGGATGGACTGTAGCCACGGCCATGTGCTGCCTCGTGAGCGCGTTGCTCAGTTTGGTCTTGCCCGATCAGGCCAATTCAGTTACAGTAAGCCCCTCAACCAGGTCGTTGGCCTGCGCAAGGAGGCATAGCGCATGAGCGTGCATGCCACAGGTGAAGCATCAGGGCTCGCCATGCCCGTTGCCATTGGTGGTGATGGCGGGTTGAAGCTGCTGGCTGGTGATGAGTACATCACCCAGTTGGTCCGCACATATGCTGCCGATTGCGATAGCGATAATCCGTTCCAAGATGTGGGAATTGGCTTGGAGGCTGTGTTCCAGCTGTCCAGCGATGGCGCGTGGAAGGGTCAGGTGCGTCGCAAGCTCCAGCAGATGTTCAAGCTCTACCTGGGGAGGACCAACCTGGCTGTTCTCAAGTCTGTGAGCTTTGAGAAGGGCGAGAATGGCGAGAACACCATGAATGTGGTGTTCATCAGCGTGGAGTCCAACGAGGAACTGGCTATTAACATCCCTATCACGCAACAGGACGGCTGACATGGCCGCTTCCATCCAGGTCCCTGACTTCAGTTACCCCACTGGCGGCTACTATCCCCAGATTCTGGAGGCGCTGATCATCTGGCTGCGGACCAATGTGCCAGAGATTAGCACAGAGAACCCGGCAGACCCGGCCATCCAGCTCCTGCGGGCATTCGCCCTCGTGGGCCACTATAACAACGTCAACCTGGACATCGTCGCCCACGAGACGCTGATGCCCACATCGCAGCTCCGCGACTCCGTGGTTGCCCACATGGCGCTCATTGGCTGGAAGGTCGCTGGCGACATCCCGGCCAAGAGTCATGTGGTGCTCCAGCTCACCAAGACGTTGGTAAGCACCACGACCATCGCGCAGGACAACTCGTTGTTCAGCACCAAGCGCACCTCTGACGAGGAACCGGTGGTGTTTGAGAGCGACAGCGCAGTGGATGTGGACCGCACTGACCAGCTGGGTACGGTCTGTGTCTATGATGCTGACCTTGCGGTCTTCACCGACCGCACTGCTGCGGCCAACACTGATGCATCGACCTGGGCTGCGCTGCCGGCGGTCCCTGGTGGCGGCGACTACATCGTGTTCATGCACTCCAGCGCCCTTACCAACAAGCTGAGGGTGGCCGGAATGACCACCCCGATGGCCGGCGTCACCGGTGTGTGGGAGGTGTACAAGGACGACGTTGGCGATGCTGCTCCTGACAGCGTAGCCACAGCAGGGACGCAGCTCAAGGTCGTGGTGGATTCCCTATTGGGGCTGAGCCCGAATGCCTCACGAGCTGGCAGGACGGTGGCAGTAGAGTACAACCCTACCGGCGCGAGCGAGGACGCTGTCATCCAGTGGGACGGCGCCAACAACTACATCATGACCACTGGCTTCCTGGGCCAGACCTCGCCCTCCACTGATGCCGGTGACTACACGGTGGGCAGCCACTGGTACGATGTGCCCGGGCTCGATGATGAGACGCTGGACCTCATTGAGGATGGCGACATCGCCTGGACGCTCCCCAAGACCAGCGAGTATGACTGGGATCCTGTCGAGATCAACGGTTTCACCGGCTACCCAATCCGCTTTTTTGTGGTCAGCGTCTCCACGCCAACCGCGCCGGTCATCGACAGGGTGCACTGGGACAAGGGCAACCTCTATGCCGAGGTGTCGGTCACGCAGGGGCGCACCCGTACCGACGCGGCGCTGGGGACCAGTGACGGCTCGCAGTCGCAGCGGTTCACGCTGGGCAATGATAACGTAATTGCGGGCACCATCCTCGTCATGGTGGGTATCGCCGCCTGGACCGAGGTGGACAATTTCCTGAACAGCAATTCCATTGACAAGCACTACAGGACCGAGGTGAACAGCGATGGAGAGGCCACGGTGATCTTCGGTGACGGCATCAACGCCGCCATCCCGCCCATCGCCTCCACCATCACAGCTGTGTACCGCACCGATGCCCAGACTGATGGCAATGTCGGCTCCTCCACCATCGTCCGCATCAGGGGCGGGCTCGCCTTTGTGCGCAAGGTCTACAACCCCCAGCCATCGGCAGGCTGGGTGGCCCGGCGCGGCGCAACCGCGAGCGACCTGGAGTTGGTGAAGCTGGAGGGGCCAGCTGACCTTCGCACCATGAGCCGGGCAGTGTCACCTGAAGATGCTGAGTTCTTGGCCACGCAGTGGGTGGCGAGCGACGGCACCATCCCCGTCCAGCGCGCCAAAGCCATCGAGGGCGCCTATGGCGCCAAGACGGTCACGCTGTACGTCGTGGGGCCTGACGGCGGCGCTGTCTCCAGCGCCTACAGGCTGGGGATGGAGGAGTATTTTAATGGTGATGACGGCAAGGGCACATCCGGCGTGATGGTTGCCAACCAGGTGGTGTATGTGCGCAACGCCACCCTCGTGCCCATCGACGTTACCGCAACTGTGGCGGGCGGCAACCAGGAGTCCATTGAAACGGCGCTCGCTGGGCTTCTTAGCCCGCTGGCTGTGGATGCCGATGGCCTAACGCACACCTGGGACTATGGGCAGGATGTGCCTGACGGCAAGGTGCTCGCGGCCATCTACAACACTGATAGTGCCATCACCAGCGTCACCATGACCTTGCCTGCAGCCCCAACTGCCATCCCTGCCGAGGGGCTGCCTTCACAGGGCACCCTGTTGATTACAGTGAGCTGATGGCCAAGATCAACCCCAGCTTTGCGCACGATGTCTATCGCTTCCTGATCAAGCCGCTCAGGGATGCTGATGACAGAGGTGTGTTGGAGGGTTATGTTGGAGGCATCCAGCAGGCCTTTGAGCGGACACAGGCAGACCAAGCAGCCCTCCTGGACCTGTTTGATATCGACCAATGCCCTTCATGGGCACTGGACTATTTGCTGTGGGTAGTGGGGTGGACCAAGTCATTCCAGCATATCACTGACAGCCTGGCTGACTTGCAGAAGCGCAAGGTGATCCGGCTTAGCTCCTCCCTGTGGAAGCAAAAAGGAACGCCCGCCGGCATCAAGAATGCCGTGCGCCTGTTCACTGGTCGTGATGTGCTGTATTGGAGCTGGTTCTACATGCGCGTTGAGGTGGACCAGTCCATCATCGGCATGAAGGGCATTGGCGGCGTGGATCCATGGCTGGTCGGCCAGACCTATGGTGATCAGGATGAGTATTTGTCCCTGGTCTGGATCATGGATGAGGACAGCCCGGACAGGGACCTGATCCACGAGCTGGTGAAGCTCAATCGCCCGATGGGCGAGGCAATCCGCATATGTTATGCTGCTTTCGTTGATGACTTCCAGCTCGGCTTGGGCAAATGGGCCACCATCGCAGGGGATGGCCCTGTATGGGATGATGTCAGTTATCGTGGCCTGTTTGCGGCAGGTGGAGAGTATCAGCTCAATGCGCTTGGACTTGACGCGTTGGAGTCCGTCACGTGGCACACGAGCATCCGTTTGGTTGGCACCTCTGTCACGTGCGGATGGGTATTCAGGAAGGCTGACAGCAACAACTTCTTGAGCATTGTCTTGGACAATGACGCAAATACGCTGGAGTTGATCCAGATCTCGGGAGGTGTCCCAACCACCCTTGATTCACAGGCACTGCCCACCATGCCCGTTGATGACCCGGTGGGGGTGGTTATTCACTCATTCCTGGAGACGGCCACAGAGATACGCATTCAGGCATGGGTTGATGGGGTTGCCTACATCGACCACGTACTGTCACCGGCGACCCACCCAGCTGTAGGTGACTTTGTTGTGGACCTGACGGCAAGCACTGACGACCTTTACCTGGACAATGTCCTGGTGTTCGAGCACGGGATGTACACTGACACCATCGAGGCAGGTGATGTCTCGCGTGATGTCGAGGGATTGCCTGCATCAGTTTCTTGGACAGACTTCACCCCGGCTGGTTGGAATGTGTGGTCCAACTGGACGCTCACTGGACGCTGGCACAACACCAGTTTCAGGTATCTCTCAGCAAACGGGGCAGGTTCCCTGTATAACGGACAGTCTGAGATTGGATACTTCCCCTGGGGCGTGGCTGGCGACTATGCAGGGGTCAGTGCTGATGATTATGCAACCTCGCCCACAGTGGATTGTAGCGTGTTGTCATCATCCACGCACCGTATCTGGGCTGAATGGTGGCAACAGACGCGGCTGGATTATGCCAATGACACAGCTGAGCTTCAAGTTCTCATTGGCGGTCTGTTAGTCAAGACATTCACGACTGTTGAGACGGTTGGCGGCTCGCCTTTGGTGGCATGGACCCGTTATCGGGCAGATATCACTGACTGGGCGGCTGGCGAGGCTGCGGTGGCACTACGTGCACACTTCAATTCCAATATCACCCCTGTGGCTACTGGCGAGGGGTGGTACATTGACGACGTTCGCATCCTGGCGGAGATCATTTAATGCCTGTGACCAATGCCGAACGCATCAACCTGTTCACTCGTCGCGTGCTAGGGTCAGTGGGACTAGGAACCCGCTTCCTGGCTTATTTGGAAGATGGCATCAAGCGGCACACCAAGGCGATGACCACGGGGGAGACGCCCGTTACAGATGTCGGTAGCTGGTTCGCAGGCGTTGGTGTCACCGATGGCAGTGGCGTCAATATGCTGGACTTCGGCGCCATGTATGGCGTGGATGGCGGTGGTTCGGTCATCAGCGAGGCGGCAGGTGGCATTTACACTAATGAAGTGCCATTCGAGGATGCTGCTGTCAACTATTCCATGGCGGCGACTACAGGCATGGTGCCGCAGGCAATGGCCGTCAACCAATCAGACGGCTCGCCTGAATATGACTACCACGAGTTGAGTTTGGCCCATGTCGATGAGCCAAGCGTTGCCGTGGACAATGGCGGTTCCATCACATTCACGCTAGGCAATCACACCCTGGACGCCAGCGATGATTTCACTGGCAGAACGGCGATCATCTGGCTGGTGAACCCTGAGAGCCCGTCTGATGCCACGGCCATCGAGACGGTGACGATCAGCGGCAACCAGGCCACGACCACAGGCACCCTTGGTCAGTCAGTCGTGTCCACCACTGCCGCTGATTATGCTGTGGCAATCATGGGGCCGGTCATCACCCGTTCTGCCTCTGTGGCAACTCTGGCTGGGTTTGCCTACATCGGGACTGTCAGTGGTGGCGGCGCGCCGCGCACATTTGATTTCAGTGCCCAGCCCCTGCTTACGACTATGGCAGAGGCCACAAATATGTTCAGCGGCATGCTGCACAAGGGGTGGATCACAAGGTCGGTCACCTCTGGCATCGGCACCGCCACTCTCACATATGGCGCTGGAGAAGTGTACAGCGCGGGAAAACTCGCAACGGTTGCCAATTCCACGCTGACTGGGCTGGGCATTGCCAGTGTGTCATACTGCGCTTGGGATCCAGGCACAGGCCTCATTGCTGGTTATGCCACTTTTGACGCGGCCAACACTGGCGGTCGCGTGCCGCTGACGTTGGTGCGCACTGATGGCGGCGGGTTCTTGGACATGATCATCGACATCGGTTGGTTGGTCAAGGAGTTCAACAAGCCGCTGACTCTCACTGTCTCAGAGGAGCCTGACCACAGAGGCGCATACACAGACCTGGGCGAGGCACTCGCTCGCGTGTACGCTCTGCAGCAGTCAGCTGCCTCACCTCCCTGCGCCACCATTGAGATTATTGGAGATGTCACAGTCAGCGCAGAGATGGGTGAGGTTTACCATTACCCGCATGGCGTGACCTTCAAGGGGGCGTCAGGGCTGCGGGCGACAAGGGGCATTCAGAATGCAGTATACAATCTGCACAAGGGTTCGCGCATTATCTGGTCGCATGTCAATTCATTGTTCAGTGTGGCGGCAACAGGCGGCGTGCTCAACTGGGTGTTTGAGGGATTGACATTCCAATATGGCGGCATTGCGGCATCAGGTGTGTGTGCCGTGGTATCCAGTCAGGGGACTGGCGCCATCCAGGGACTGGCATTCCGCGGATGCGCATTCAATGTCGCTGGGTGGTATACGACTGGCAACTTGCCACACGTCATATATGACTCGGGGAACGGGTATGTGACTGGCGTGGAAATGGAGCGATGCTGGGTATTCACAACTGACGCCGCTGTGTATGCTGCTGGCTACATCTATGATGTTACGCTAGACGATATCATAATGGAGCAGAGCAGTGGGGTGGGTCCTTATTATGCCGCAGGTGGGCTGTGCTATGTCGGCATCAACGGGGATCAGGTGCGTATCCACAACATCAGGGGGACTATCAATGACCAGCTGTATCGCTCCCTGGGGATGACTGGCCTGTGGATCAGCGATTGCCATCTTACGTCATACATGGTGACAGACGCTGCGGTGGTGGGTGTTGGGGACTACAGCGCCAATGTCCAAGATGTCCGGATTACCGGTAATATGCTTCACGCAAACCGTTCGGCATCAGCCTCTCAGCCAGTAATGCACATCAAGCCTGATACGCAGACCACAGGCTCTCGCATCTTTATTGCCATGAACACTGTGAGAGGGCGCGGCAAAACCAACGTGGGGCACAACGGGATTGAGGTGGATGTTGGTTCGGGCTCTGTGACGGCTCGCGGCGTCCAGATCCTGAACAACTACATCTACAATGTGTATGAAGGCATCGTGCTTGGAGGGGACACAAGTGCCGTCCTGCGGTATGCTGTCGTGAGCGGCAACATCGTCGATGCGGGGAGTACAGCACTGTCTGTCGATAGCGGCATTGGATACAGCACGTTTGACGGCAATATCTTGATGTCGTCCACAAGTGGCGCCACGGTGGTCAACTATGTTGGAGGGCTTTACTCCACATTTTATGGCAATGTCCTGGAGCAACCAACAGGCGCCAGCACTGCGCTGTATGTTGACCAGTCGTACAAGGCGGTGTTCGGAAATGCCATTGATAGTGCTGCTGGTTCCTACAGCATCAATGGTGGCTCTCTTGCGTCAGTGGCCATCATGGGCAACGTGGTGGGCAATGACCCTGGCGCCTATTTCCCCACATGCTACAGCAGCACATACATGGGGAACAGCGGCGGATCGCTGACCATGGGCACCACTGATTGGCTCACTGTGGTGGGCAATACCCAGCAGGGAAGCATCAACATCACCAATAGCTTTGAAACGACGGTGGTGGGCAATTATGCCAGTGGGGATGTGTATGTGACCAATGACAATGCCGTGGTGGTGGGCAATGTGGTAGGCACGAGCATCAATTTCAGCTTGAATGTGCTGGACGGGGTGGCAGTGGGCAATGTGGTGGGCACCGGTGACATCTACTGCAACGGTGATGAAGTCGCCATTGTGGGGAATGTCCTCAGCGGAACAACAGCTGATGTGGTCATTGATAGCGCAGCACTGGACTGCCTCATCATCGGCAACATCATTGACGGCGCAACTGGAATATCTGACAGCGGCACCAACACCTTCTACCTGATCGCTGCCTCCACCGCCAATCTTCTGACATGACCTCTCATCTGGCCACAATGGGACAGGAGAATTCCTTGACCTCTGCGCACACACAGATCACCCAGCACGAGTTGGAGGCAGCAATCCACGCCCCGCCAGAGGGGTTGTCCCCTGTCGCTGGGATCATGCGCACGCTCAAAGTCAACCATGACACTCTGCGCGCCCAGCTGGCTGGTGAAGAGCTGGCCCTTTCTGAGCAGCGGCAGAAGGTGGAGCGCTTGCGCGCAGAGGAGCAGCGGCTCAAGGCGCAACGTGAGGTCTTGGCAGAGACGTGGAAACAACTGTTCATCCAGCACAAAACCATCGAAGCTCGATCCCGGTAGTGCGCATGGCACGACCAGACACAGGAGCGCACCATGACCCGCGATGACCTCATCATGCGCCTCACATCCAAGGTCCCACAGCTGGTGGACCGGCGCGATGACCTGCCACGCCACGGCACCAAGAAGTGGGCGCGCCGCTTCGTGCTCCCTGCGGATGAGCAGGGCCAGGGCAGTGAGTCGGCCATCCAGGGCCTCGTCATCCACCAGTCCGCTGGCGTCGGAAGCGCCGAGGGCGTCAATGCCTATCACATCGGCCCCAACCACATCAGCGCCACCGGGTGCCCCCGTGCCTGCTACACGTTCATCATCGACCCGGGTGGCAAGGTCAACCTGATGAACGACCTGGAGGACATCACCTGGAGCCAGGGCGGGCACGCCAACCCCATCCCGGGCACGCGGGCCAACACCAACTTCCTGGCCATCTGCGTCATCGGTGACTTCGATGGGCCTACCTACAGGGGCAAGGCGCGCGGCCCCACCGAGGCGCAGCTCACTGCCCTCAACCGGCTCCTGCCCGCCCTGGCCGACCTCCTGGGGTTGGACTCCACCCAGACCTTCGGTCACTACCACTTCGGCAAGGACAACTGCCCGGGCAAGCGCCTCCAGAAGCTGGTGGAGGACCGGCGTGCGACGGGGTTGAGGCTGCCCCGGAGTGACCGCGACTGGCAGCAGATGCTCGTGGACCTGGGCTACAACCTTGGTGCTTACGGCCCCAACAAGGACGGCGTTGACGGCGACTGGGGCACGGCCAGCAAGCTCGCCCTCTTGGCATTCCAGCGTTCCAACAGGGCTCTGGACACCGGGATGCGTGACCTGATGACGGCTGTCGAACTGGCGCATGAGCACTCGCGCTGGTTGGCAGCTGGCGCTCCTGCCGGGCAGTGCGTGCCCTGTCCTGGAGGCAGCCCAGACTGCCAGGCCCATCCAATTCAAACGGGGTAGAATACCCCGGAGGCAAACATGAGTGCAGCCCCGCACGACGGTCGCGATGGCTGTCCAATACAGCCCGCACTTGCCAATGAGGGTCAATTGATGACTGAGGCCGAGTTCCACAGAGCACTGGGCGAGCTGGAGCGTCGGCTGGGTGGGCAGTTGACGCTTGTGGCCTCCGAGATAGCTGCCGTCAATGCCGGTATCAAGTATGTGGAGGGCCAGATGTCAAGCCTGGAAGCGATCACCGTCAAGCAGGCTGAGATGGAGTCTGAACTGCGCCACCTCACGGTGTGGAAAGCCAAGTTTGAAGGTGAGAAAGCTGAGCGCGACAAGAACGCAGACAACGTCGCAGCCGTGTGGCGCCGCATCGCGGCTGGCCTCGTCATCGCCCTCGTCATCGCCCTCGTAGGCGCGGGGATGGGGATGTACGTCCAGTATGAGCAGGGTGCCGCCATCCAGCATCAGCTCATGCTGATGCAGACCGGGCAACTCACCCACCCCTGAACGGACACCCTGCCGAGGGCGCGGGCACCTTCATGCCGCTGTAGGGTAGCTGCGGAGGCATCCCCAGTGGACGTGTACCTTGACAACAAGACATTCGTGGTGAAGGACGCGCCCATGCCCTTCATCCGCGAGCTGTCCGCCCGCACCAGCTTCCTGGTGGAGGGCCATGAGCACGTTCCTGCCTTTCGGAAGCACCGCTGGGACGGCAAGGAACGGCTGGTGACAGCCATCCCGCTCACGCGTGGCGGAGGATACCGTGCCCCTGTCGGCCTCACGGCCGATCTCATCGACCTCGCCAAGGAGCGGGGTGAGAGGCTGCGGTGGATTGATCAGCGCCGCCCCTTGCATCCGCCCATTGAGACTGACTGGAACCCCGAGTGGACCGGGCGCCCCTACCAGGTGGAGGCTGCTGACAGCGTGGTGGCTGACCGAGGGCTCGTCACCGGCAAATGCCTGGTGCGGGTCGCAACGCGCGGTGGCAAGACAGTGATTGCCTCGCTCATCATTGACCGGCTCAAGCTCCGCACCCTGTTTCTGGTCACCTCCGACCTCCTGCTCAAGCAGACGCAGAGAGTGTTCCAGTCAACGCTGCGCGTCCCCATCGGGGCCATCGGTGACGGCGAATGGAATGAGGAGGGCATCACAGTCGCCAGCGTCCAGACACTGGCCAGGAATATGGAGCCAATCGAGCCACGGCTGAAGCGGCACAAGAGGAGGGTGCGTCAGGCGCTGACCTCCACCCCGCCGACAGCGACAGAGGGCGAACTTGACCTGCTCATCGCCAAGGCGCAGCGCAGCATTGCCTCGTGCTTGTACAAGCCAAGGGAGTGGATCAAGGTCAACGAGCACGGCGTGTGGAAGCTGGATGCCAAGGTCGGCATCGAGCCCGTCACCGAGCGCATCGAACGCGAGCGTGAGAAGCTGGACCGCACCACCACCCTGTTTAGGGCCTATGATGTGGCGTTCTTTGATGAGGTGCACCACCTGGAGGGCGAGCGCTGGCGTGAGGTGCTTGAGGCGCTGGACTCAATGTACAAGATTGGCCTCAGCGCCACCATCTGGACAGAGGATGAGGGTTCAGGTTTTCCCACAGGCTCCATCTGGGTGCGCGCAACCACCGGCCCAATCGTCTATGACCTGGATGTCAACAAGCTCATCGGCATGGGCTTCCTGGTGCGCCCATCAGTCCAGCTCATCAAGGTCCCCAAGACGCCACCCACCAGCGGCGTGTATGCAGAGGCGCGCAGCCACGGCATCATCAAGCACCACTGGCGCAACGCGCGCATCGTGGCGGAGGTGCGGCGCCTTCAGGGCGAGGGGCTCAAGACACTGGTGGTGGTGCAGGAGTTGGAGCACGTGGCGCTCCTCCTGGGCGCGATGAAGGCAGCTGGCCTGCGCGCAGAGAAGGTTGTGGGGCAGACCAGCACCAAGCGGCGCGAGGAGGTCATACAGGGCTTCAACGATGGCGAGGTTGACGTGATCATCGGCACGGTGTTCGGCGAGGGCGTGGATATCCCTGCCATCCAGGCGGTTATCAACGCAGAGGGTGGAGCCAGCCGCAAGGCATGTCTCCAGCGCAACCGCCAGCTCACACCTATTTCTGGCGTCCCAATCGAGGAGCAGCACGCCGTGCTCATCGACTTCATGGACCTCCACAACGACTACCTGGCGCGGCACTCGCTGGAGCGCGTGAGGATGTACCGCGAGCAGGGCGCCTTCGACCTCGCGGTGGTTCCATGAAGCGTGGACTGCAGTCGCAGTTGAAGGCCGTGCTCACCAGTGACCTCACCAGCGAGGCCATGGTCATCTGGACGTATCTGGCGCACTGCCTCCCGCAAGGGGCTGGGCAGCCCCACCTGGACAAGGCATTCGGCCCAACGGACATCGACTGGCGAGCGGCTGTGGACATCCTCCTGGAACTGGAGCTGCTGGAGCAGGCAGAATTGCACCTTGGTGGGTGCGTGTACAAGGCCAAAGCGCCTGACGTCAGGGACGGCAAGCTGTCCGAGGAGGAGGTGCCGACGTTGGAGGGTGCCGTCGCAGCCTTGGAGGAGCGCTACCAGGTCTGGCGTGAGGACAACGGATTCAGGCGTTGGACGCCCACCCTGGCAGACAGGCGCAAGTGGGAAGCTGTGCTTGGCTGGTTGCGGGCTCACAAAGTGGACTTTGTTGAATACCTGGACTTCGCTAAGGCAGTGTATGAACCCATCAAGGCAGTGTCCATCCCTGGACCTGCGCACCTCGCTGGGCCATATGCGCAGTCCAACTGGCTCAACCGTGACTCGTCAGGCCCGTCTGTAGTGTCTGCCTCCAAGCGCAAGACGCACGCCGGTGCGGAGTACAGGCCCACCAAGGCCATCAAGCGGCGCCTCACTGAGCTTGGGGTGGACGTGACGGGCATGGACAACTCGCAGTGCCGCTATGTGGACGACCTGGCGCAGGCCATCGTCCTGGACCCTGATACACCCGTTCCGGCGCGGTGGCAGGAGGCTGTCAACGCGCTGGCAGGAGGCCACAGTGTTGCACCTGCCTGACTTCACCATCCTCCACGACCGCCAGATGAGGCGGATCATCGCCCGGCACGAGGCATGCAAGGGCACCGGGTGGCTCCATGAGGACGTGGATGACTTCCACACTCGACAGGTGTCGTGCTCGTGCCGTCGTGAGGCCAACTACCACCTGGGGCTTGTGGCCGGCAACATTCCGCCTGAGTTCTGGACGGCGGATGACTTCGAGTGGGTCCACAACCTCGACAACCTTGCCCTCATCCAGAGCTACTGCGAGGATCTGGCCACCATGCGCTCCGAGGGGCGCGGCTTCACGATGCTGGGCGAGAATGGCGCCGGCAAGACAGGCATGGGCTGTATGGTCCTCAGCCACGCGCTCAGGGCTGGCTACCGCGTGGGCTACCTGACGGCCCACGACTACCTGACGGCCATCCCCTCCACCTGGCGTGACCCTGACCTGAAGGAATGGTTGGATGACCTCATCCAGGCCGACTGGCTGGTCATCGATGAAATGGGCAAGGAGTTCAGAAGGGAGGATGCCAGCAAGCTGGCAGAGGTGGACAGCCTCCTGCGAGCGAGGCGAGGCGCGATGAGGCCCACCATCGTCGTGTCCAACTTGTCGCTCAAGGGCTTCAAGGAGGTGTACGGCGCCTCCATCGACTCCATCTTGTCTGACCGCAACAAGCTGCTCATCTATGAGCCCGGCGACTACCGCAAGACCAAGAGGGGCCATTGATGGCCTTTGATGTAGACTTCCAGAAGGACATCGTTGCCAAGGCCATGGCTGACCCTGGGTATCGCATCCAGGCGTCACGCATCGTCCTGCCCCAGCACTTCAGCGGCGCAGAGCTGGAGTGGTGCTGGCGTCAGGTCGTGCTCCTCCCCATGGGTGAGGCGTACAGCAGCAAGCTCATCGCGACCCAGATCAGGGCTGAGTTTGCTGCCGATCCAGAACTGGCCAAGGCACATCTCAAGATGGCCAAGGGGCTCCTTGACCGCACGCCTGCTCACGCTCGCGCCTCGCTGGAGCAGCTGCGCAAGTTTGCCAGCTACGCAGCGCTGTCCGCCGGCATCGAGACGGCCATCAAGAAGATGGAGCGCGGCGACGTTGATGCCGCCACTGAGGCGCTGCACGTCGCTGCCCGCCACCGCCCTGTCGGCAGCTATGAGTCGGCTGATTGGATGGAGGGCATCGAGGCGCGCATGGAGGCGCGCAAGAAGCGCAAAGAGGACCCACTGGGCTACAACAGGGTGACCACCGGGCTGGACAGGCTCGATGACCTCATGGGTGGTGGTCTCATCCCGGGTGACTTCGCCATCTTTGCTGGCCTCACCGGCATCGGCAAGAGTCACACTGCCATCAATGGTGCTTACACAGCGGCCACACGAGGGTTCAACACGCTCCTCGTGGACACTGAGAACGGACTTGAGATGGAGTTTGACAGGTTGGACGCCAGGTTCATGGGCGCAGCCTCTGACCGCATAGCCACCTATGATCTGACCAAGGGCGAGCTGGACCGGCTGGCCGACAAGCTCGCGCGCACCAAGACTCGCCTTGCCCAGAAGCTCAAGGTGGTCCACATGAGTCCGCGCACGGCGTCCATCATGACGCTGGAGCAGGCGCTGGACGACATGGCGGTGGAGGGGCGCCCCTGCCAGATGCTTTGGATTGACTGCGCCGACCACCTGAAGCCCAGCGAGGGCCACAAGGAGAAGCGCCTGGAGGCAGCCAATGCCTTCTGGGAGATCAAGAGCATTGCCGATGAGCGCTCCATCCCCATCGCTGGGACGGTCCAGCTGAGCAAGGAAGCGCTCAACCGCATCGCCACCTCGGAGCACCTGAGCGAGGCATACGACAAGGCCCGCATCGCCAGCCGGGTGGTGACGCTGAACCAGACGCGCCGTGAGGCCACCGAGGACCGCATGAGGTTCTTTCTGGCCAAGAACCGAGGAGGACGCGGCAAGATCATCATCCCGCTCAAGGTGGACCTCAGCCGCTCCCACTTCGAGCACGTGCCTGCTGAGGAAGATGAAGAAGATGAATAGGTGCGAGTGTGGCTGCGGCCGGATGGTCAAGAATCAGTGGGCGCAGGGCCATAACGCCAGAGGCCGGAAGCACTCAGATGAGGCCAAGGCCAAGATGCGCAAGGCAGCTTCAGAGCGCAGCCCAGAGCGCAAGGCAAGGATTACGTGCCGTCTGGTGGCCCTGAATGAGTCGAGGACAGGTCAACCGTTGGCTCATGAGCACCGGGATGCCATCAAGGGGTCCATGCTGGGCAGAGACATCACATGGGGAGCGGGAATCAGCGAGGCACTAAAGGGCAGAGCGGTGAGGGGAGCCGGTTGGGAGCACTCGGATGAAACCAAGGCTAAGATGTCCAGATCAATGCGTGCTCGGATTGCTGAAGGTCGTGGGCCAGATTGCGTATACGCCAACACCGGCCCAGAGCTTGCGGTCCAGGCCTGGCTCCGTGGCCAGGGCATCCCCTTCGAGACACACGTGAGCACTGGCGGGTTCAACTGGGACATCATCACCAACGTCGGCACGCTCATCGAGGTCAACGGCTGCTACTGGCACGCCTGCGAGGTGTGCGGATGGAATGACGATCACGTCCCCACGGTGGCGGAGAGGGATGCCGAGCGCCGGGTGTGGGCCGATGCCCACGGGGTGACTTTCGTCACCCTCTGGGAACACGAGGTGGCCGCAGGCGACTTCAGCAAGCTGGAGGTGCTGCTGTGAGCGCGTTGGACGATTATCTGCTGGATAACCTGTCTATCATGCGTCGCCAGAAGCACCATGACGGGGATGAGTTGGTGCTCCGGTCGTGCCTGTTCTGCGGCCGCTCCGACAAGATGTATGTCCAGATGGGACGTGGCAGGTTCCACTGTTTCAGTGCGCACTGTCGGGCGAGGGGCAACATCACCGCGCTGGTGATGGCCATCGAGGGCTGCGGATACGCGCAGGCGGTGGACATCGTTGGGCGCTTCGCAGCGGGCATCATCAAAGCTCGCCCGATGTCCGAGCTGGCGGTGATGTTCCAGGCGCTGAAGGACGGCACCCTGGGAGCCGCTGACGCCATCGACCTGTCCGTGCCCATGCCCCCAGGCTTCAGGTCGTGCTACGACAAGGCCAGGGATGCCTACCGCATCCCGCCATATCTGAAGGCCAGGAACATCAGCCAGGCGATGGTGAAGCGCTGGGGCATGGGCTACTGTATGAGCGGCAGGTACAACGAGCGGGTGGTCATCCCGGTCGTGTGTCGGGGTATGACTAGCTTTGTGGCCAGGGACATGACCGGCAAGTCCAGCTTCAAGTACTTGAATCCTGGGACGCTGCAGGCCAACTTCCTGGGCGGCTTCGACAGGCTGGACCCGGGCGCGCCGGTGTACGTCATGGAAGGCATCTTTGACGCCATCAGGTGGGACGGCTGGGGCTTTCAGTCGTGCCCATACTTCGGCAGCCACCTCCGCGAGCCCCAGATTGAGCTGCTCAGGGACCTCAACCCGCCAGAGGTCGTGGTGGTGCCGGATGGCGAGGCATACCAGGACGTGGTGGTCAAGTGCAGTCACATCGCCCACCTGTTCCGCAAGCTCACGGTGGTCAAGCTCCCATACGGCATCGACCCTGACACCGTCCCCAACCGCAAGGCAGCGCGCCGCCTCATCGCAGACGGGCTCGTGGTCACTGGGCCGCTCGATGGCCTGGCGGCAGCGGCGCAAACCCTCAGCAATCCCTGGGGATAGGAACAAAGGTTGCTGGGGAGCAAAAAAAATGCTCGACTTCAGAAGCATTGCGCATTAGACTTCAGTCAGATGCGGCGCACCCCAGCCGCCGACTGGAGTACAAAGTGAACAGCCACCTCAACAACCTCGACAGCGACCTGGCCTTCACCCTCCGCAACCTGCGGCGCAACCTCGGTGGCGACCACAGCGTGCTGGCCTGGCTCCGTGAGGACTACAAGGCCAAGCGGGCGCTCCTCGTTGAGCGCGGCTACGGCACGGTGGAGTCGCTGGACGAGGAGGCGGCACGCTACGCCGCGAGCGCCCACGGCGCCATCGACCCGGCGACCCACGCCATCAGCCCCATCGTCAAGGGGCTGCGGCTCCACAGCGGGCTGGGGCTCGCGCAGGCCGAACACGAGGCCAGCGACACCTCCCTGGCCGACTGAGGCCGCACCACCCTACCCAGACAGAGACACCCGGAGTACACCATGAACACCGACATCACCGGCAAGAGCATCAGCGAGCGCGTGGCCATCGCCAAGGCGATGGGCCTCACCAATGCCAAGGGCGACAAGACCATCTGCTGCGAGTGCGGGCGGCACCTCCACTCCCTGGCGGTCCACCTCTCCACGGCGCACAAGGAGTTTGGGCCCAACTACGTGGAAAGCTACAACGAGAAGTACCCAGGCGCGCCAACGCAGTCCGCCTTCAACGCGGCGCGCATCAGCGCCGCCCAGACCGGCACCCAGCGCACGCGGGGCGAGGCGCAGGAGCCGC
>Ga0100403_1001478_pt1 | contig 20945 bp, 15 predicted proteins | sample CryGeymet201501t_FD_83663 | JGI IMG/M metagenome (GOLD analysis project Ga0100403, IMG submission 83663) | Groundwater microbial communities from Crystal Geyser aquifers in Utah, USA - Crystal Geyser metaG 2015-01t | ecosystem: Environmental > Aquatic > Deep subsurface > Groundwater | place...
CGAGTTCAAGGGTTACGATCAGATCGATAACGCTCCTGAAGAAAAAGCTCGTGGTATCACTATTAATACTTCTCACGTTGAGTATCAGACGGCTAACCGCCACTACGCTCACGTTGATTGCCCGGGTCACGCCGACTACGTAAAAAACATGATCACTGGTGCGGCTCAGATGGACGGAGGTATTCTTGTAGTATCTGCGGCTGACGGCCCAATGCCTCAAACTCGCGAGCACATTCTTTTGGCTCGTCAGGTTGGCGTACCTGCTCTTGTTGTTTTCATGAACAAGTGCGACCAGGTGGACGACGCGGAATTGCTTGACCTTGTTGAGCTTGAAATCCGTGAATTGCTTTCTAAGTATGAGTTCCCGGGAGACGATATTCCTATCACTCGCGGTTCTGCTCTTAAGGCTCTTGAAGGCGACCAAAGTGAAATTGGAGCTCCGGCGATCTTGAAGCTTATGGAGACTGTAGATTCTTACATCCCTCTTCCTGAGCGTCCAAAAGACAAGCCATTCTTGATGCCAGTTGAGGACGTGTTCTCAATCTCTGGTCGTGGTACAGTTGTTACTGGCCGTGTAGAGCGTGGAATTGTTAACGTTGGTGACGAAATTGAAATCGTTGGTATTCGTCCAACGACTAAAACAACTTGTACTGGTGTTGAGATGTTCCGTAAGCTTCTTGACTCTGGTGAAGCTGGTGACAACATCGGTGCTCTTCTTCGTGGTACGAAGAAAGAGGACGTTGAGCGTGGCCAAGTTCTTTGTAAGCCAGGTTCAGTTAAGCCTCACAAAAAGTTCAAAGCTGAAGCTTACATTCTTAAAAAAGAAGAAGGCGGACGTCACACGGCGTTCTTCAATGGCTACCGTCCTCAGTTCTACTTCCGTACAACTGACGTGACTGGAACCATCCAACTTCCTGAAGGAATGGAAATGGTTATGCCAGGCGACAAGATTTCTGTAACAGTTGAGCTTTTGACTCCAATTGCTATGGAAAAAGAACTACGTTTCGCAATCCGCGAAGGTGGCCGTACGGTCGGCGCCGGCGTTGTTGGCGACATCCTTGAATAAGGGCGAGTGAGTAATCTCTCGAACCAATAAGTATTAATTGAGGGGATCCTATTCAAAAGAATGGGATCCCTTTTTGATTGCGGCCATATCTTTGGTCATAATCTGCCTCTCGTTGAGGTTTAAGAAAAAAAATTATCTCTTAGCGAAGCGCGAGATAAAATTTTTTCTTAAACCGAACGGGTCAGTAGCTCTAATTGGTAGAGCGAAGGATTCCAAATCCTTAGGTTGTAGGTTCGAGCCCTACCTGACCCGCCATTTTGCCCACTATCCACTTCGCAATACTGCATCAGACTTCGTATCATCGTCAGTCACATAGGCTTTCCTATGCTCCTTCCTCTTCAACTCGTCTTCTTCGTCTTGCTCGCGTCTAGCGGTCAAAATCTTCTCCTAAAATTCGCTCTTCAGCTATGGGGCTAGGGATTCTAGTCTTTTGCACGACGGAGGATGTTGTCCGCCACGACCATCGTTGCAGGCAATTTCACAATAGGTTTTAACTTGCTTCGAGGAATGTCCCGCTGCAAATATTTCACAAGGCTGAACACAAGCCTTAGATGTTTTTATACTTATACACTGGCTGGCCAACCTCAGGTGATATTGCTGTTGGGCGGCGTTTGTCTCTCTCATTTCATCCTTGCTGGCGCCGTAGTTGCCTATTTCTGGGGCTGTTCCTCGTGCGAAAAAGGCGATGATCAAGCAAAAGGCTAGGAATATCAGAAATGCCAGCACAGATTTTATGATTCTCCTGAGGGTAAATGGGCCACTTAGCCCTTCTCTGAATTTGGCAGGAATAAAAAACAAGCCTTCGGATCGGCCCTCATTACGGTCATCTCTCATTATTCAATAATTGTAATAGATGATTTCTAATTTGGTAAATGGGCCGGGAATTTCCGCTTGTGTCTGATCTGCAGCCATTTTCTACTTTCGGCTTTGATTTGCTTGCAGAGCTGGGCTAGAAGCTCTATTTCGGAGAACTAAATGGTATCGATTCAAAAATACGTTAACGCCTTGTTTATTTTTGCCTCAGCAGTGGTCTGGATGGTGGCTCACCATTACACCCAAGTGATTGTTGGTTACTTCCAGCTTGAGCGTAAAATGGGCTCTTTGGCCAGCAATATCGAGTTCTTGGAACATGGTGTGGCGTTTGCTTTGGCACTACTCACTTTCGTTATTCTCCGTAAAAACCTCACGACTTCTAACTTCTCGACAGATGCTATCGCTGAACTCGTTAAGGTGACTTGGCCATCTCAAAAGGACGTTCGAGTCGGTACAATTGTTGTGATTATCACTGTTCTAGTATCTGGAGTGGCTCTAGGAGTCCTCGATATGGGCCTTCAAGCCTTCGTTAGTGCCTTGATCGGCGCTTAGTCGAACGGGTTTTCCCGAGGAATCTCTACCTAGAGCATCGCCCGCTTTTCCTTGATAGGTGGGGGTGTCTAAAAAAAGTCAAGTCTTTTGAATTATAGGGTTGATTGCGGGGCGTCTTTTGCCTAGTACCACCTTTCTATGTCCGACGAAAATACTACAAATCCTGCGTCCGAAGTGTCCGCCGAAGCTCCTGTTGATAAGACAGTTGAGGTTGATGTTGGGGCGAGCCCTAGCGAAAAAGTTGCAGTTCAGGCTGAAGCTGAGGGCACCAAGTCAGAAGCGACAGAAACGGCGATGCAAAATGCTGCAGAAGTTTCTGAAGGCGCTCCTGTTGAAGAAGCTCCCGCTAAACGCGAGAATCCAAACTTCAAATGGTACATTGTGCATGCTCATTCCGGAATGGAAGAGCGTGCAAAAAATGCTTTGCTTGATCGAGCTGAGCGTCTTGGAAAACTTCATTACTTCGGTGAGATTTTAATCCCAACGGAGTCTGTCGTTGAGCTTAAAAAAGGTCAACGCAAAGCTAGTCAGCGTAAATTCCTTCCAGGATACATGATGGTTCAAATGGAATTGACTGAAGAGGCTTGGCACGTTGTTAAAGACACGCCTCGCATCAGTGGATTCATTGGTGATGCACGAAATCCTCCTCCAGTTCCGGAGTCAGAAGTTTTCCGAATCACGAACCAAATGGAAGAAGGCGCTGCTAAGCCTGTTGCCAAATACTCCTTTAAAGATGGGGACTCTGTTCGAGTTATCGATGGTCCTTTCTCTAACTTCAACGGCACTGTCGAAGAAGTTAAGCCTGAGAAATCTAAACTCCGCGTGTTGGTATCGATCTTTGGTCGTGCCACACCTGTTGAGCTTGATTTCATACAGGTCGAAAAATTGTAATCTACTCTGTCTGTTTTTGGCGCGCGAAGCTCACATGGGTTTTGTAACTGAAAGCAAAGTATAAAGACAGAGTTTAAATAACTAGGAGAATACAGACATTAGGTTTGTGTTCGTAAGGACTAGGAGAGGATATATGGCAAAAAAGGTATCGGGATTTATCAAGTTACAGATCCCTGCAGGTAAAGCCAATCCGGCACCGCCAGTAGGTCCTGCTTTGGGTCAACACGGCGTGAATATCATGGCATTTTGCAAGGATTTCAACGCTCGGACTCAACCGCAGATGAAAGACGATCTGATTATCCCTGTGGTAATCACTGTCTTTGCTGACAAGTCGTTCACCTTTATTACCAAAACTCCCCCCGTAGCCATTCTTCTGAAGAAAGCAGCCAAGATCAAAAGTGGATCTGGCGTTCCCAACAAAACAAAAGTTGGAAGCGTTACTCAAGCTCAAATCAGAGAGATTGCAGAAGTGAAAATGAAGGACCTCAACTCCTTCACGATCGAATCTGCGATGAGACAAGTAGCTGGAACTGCTGTTTCAATGGGCCTCGAGGTGAAAGGGTAATAATATGGCGATGAGTAAAAGGCATAAGAAGAATTTAGAACTCTTCGACCCAACAAAGAAATATTTATTGGCTGACGCGTTTGCGCTAGTCGAGAAATTCGAAGGGCCAAAGTTTGATGAAACCATCAACGTGGCATTTCGTCTTGGTATCGACGTTAAGCAAGCGGATCAGCAGGTTCGTGGAGCCACAACACTTCCAAACGGTCTAGGCCGTAAGGTCCGTGTTTTGGTTTTTGCTAAAGGCCCGAAAGCTGAAGAAGCTCAAGGTGCCGGAGCGGACTTCGTAGGAGCTGAGGATCTTGTCGAAAAGATTCAAGGCGGATGGTTGGATTTCGATAAAGTTATCGCAACTCCAGACATGATGGCGACTATCGCTAAAGTTTCAAGAGTTCTTGGACCTCGTGGTTTGATGCCAAACCCGAAACTAGGAACCGTAACTTTGGACGTGGTTAAAGCCATCGAAGAAGAACGCAAAGGTAAAGTGGAATTCCGTGCTGAAAAATCCGGTATAGTTCACGCGCCTATTGGCAAACGTTCATTTGGAGCTGAGAAACTCGCAGAGAACTTTAAGTCTCTCTCTGAGATGATCATGAAAATGAAGCCAAATGCAGCAAAAGGAACTTACTTAAAATCAGTAACCGTCTCTGGATCTATGACTCCTGGCATTCGCCTTGAGACTAGCCAGTTGATAGCGACTGTGAAAGCTTGAGGTGATCGATGAAAACACGTGCACAAAAAGAAAAAGCCGTTAGTGATCTTCAAGACAAATTCTCTAGAGCCAATGCGGCTTTCATTACACACTATCGTGGAATGACCGTAGATATGCTTTACGATCTTCGTAAAGGTATTAAGGCCGGAGAAGGTGAAATCGCAGTAGTGAAGAACCGTTTGGCCAAAATTGCGGCCAAAGGAACTTTCGTTGAAGGTATTGCGGATGAATTTAGCGGCCCAGTAGCTCTGGTTCTTTCTTATAAAGATCCGGTTCCTGTGGCAAAAGCGATTATGGAGTCTATTAAAGACACCAGTCCTTTCGCGGTTCAAACAGCAAGTCTCGAAGGCAAAACAATGACTGCCGATGACATTAAAGCTTTGTCTACACTTCCAGACAAACAAACATTGTTGTCCATGCTTTGCAGCGCTCTTCAAGGACCTTCTCGCGGATTCGTTCAAGTACTTGCAGCAATGCCTCGTGGCCTTGTTAACGTACTTGTCGCTGTTAAGGACCAAAAGGCTTAGACCCGAAACTGTAATTTTAACAATTAACTAAGTAAGTAATTAAAAAAAAATTAAAGAAGTATTTAATTTTTTAGGAGGAAACTAAAATGTCCGTAACTCAAGAACAAATGATTGAATCAATCGCAACTATGTCTGTTCTCGAACTCTCTGAGCTTATCAAAGCTATCGAAGAGAAGTTCGGTGTTTCTGCTGCTGCACCTGTTGCTGTAGCTGCTGCTGGTGGTGCCGTTGCTGGTGCTGCTGCAGAAGAAAAGACTGAATTCGACGTAGTTCTCGTCGAAGCTGGCGCGAACAAAATCAACGTGATTAAAGAAGTTCGTACTTTGACTGGTCTTGGCTTGAAAGAAGCTAAAGATTTGGTTGAAGGTGCACCTAAGACTGTCAAAGAATCTCTTCCAAAAGAAGAAGCTGAGAAAGTTAAAAAAGCACTCGAAGACGCTGGCGCTGAAGTTGAGATCAAATAAGCTGAATGCAGCTTAAATTGATTTAGATTTGTAAATTAGACTCCCCTGTGTAGGAAAACTACGCGGGGGAGCTTTGTCGTTTGTAGTAGAGAGTAGTCGGGACTGACCATTTCGAATCTCGAAAGATGCGACAAAACTTGTTGAAATTCTGTTTGAAGTTTTTGTGCCCAAGGTCAGGGAGAGAAATTTCGAGCAAATACCTATGAAATGTTTGAGGAAACTCGATGGCAACTGACAAAACCAGCTCGGAAACTTTCAATACCGTTAAGAGAGTTCGCAAAAGTTTTGCGAAAATTACCTCTCCGATCGCAACACCCAACCTCGTTGATATTCAAAAGAAATCTTTTGAACAGTTTTTACAGGCTGATGGATTCGATGGACGCGAAGACGTAGGTCTTCAAGCCGTTTTCAAATCTATTTTCCCTGTATCGGACTTCAACAACACATGCTCTTTGGAGTTTGAATCATATTCTGTTGAAAAGCCGAAGTATGATGTTGATGAGTGTCGCTTGCGCGGTATGACTTATGCGGCTCCAATTAAAATCACAGTAAGACTTGTGGTTTGGGAAATGGATGACCAAACGAAAGCGAAATCGATTCGCGACGTTAAAGAACAAGAAGTTTACATGGGAGAAATTCCTCTCATGACCGAAACTGGTGCCTTTATTATTAACGGTACTGAGCGCGTAGTTGTTTCTCAGCTTCACCGTTCTCCAGGCGTTTTCTTTGACCATGACAACGGAACGACTCATGCTTCTGGAAAGTTACTTTTCAATGCTCGCGTGATTCCTTACCGTGGTTCTTGGCTCGATTTTGAATTCGACCACAAAGACTTCCTATATTGCAGAATTGACCGTCGCCGTAAATTTCCTGCGACAATCGTTCTTAAAGCTTTGGGTTACACAACCGAAGAGCTTTTGAACTATTTCTACGACGTTGAAGATATCACTCTTGATAGCAGTGGTAACTTTGCTCGTAAGGTCAACCCTGAAACTCTTAAGGGCCAACGCGCAGCTCAGGATTTAGTAGATCCTAAATCTGGCGACATTCTTTTAAAGAAAAGCCGTAAATTTACTCGTGCTGTTCTCCAAAAACTTGAAGACCTTAAGATCGAAGCGATTTCTATTGCTGAAGACGAACTTATTGGAAAGGTGATCACGGAAGACGTGCTTCACCCTCAAACTTCTGAAGTCATTCTTGAAGTCAACCAAGAACTTACCGATGAAGCTCTTCAGACTCTAAAAGACGCTGGCGTAGATAGCATTAAAATTGCCTTCATTGACGGAGTAAACATTGGTTCTTACCTTCGCGACACTTTGATCGTTGATAAAGTTGAAAGCCAAGAAGAGGCTCTTATCGAGATCTTCAAGCGTATGCGTCCAGGTGATCCTCCAACTTTGGAATCATCTCAAAACTATTTTAATGACTTGTTCTTCAACGAAGCCCGTTACGATCTCTCTAACGTTGGTCGTTTGAAGATCAACCACAAATTTGGATTCTCTGATGTAGATATGAGCTTCTCTGTTCTTCGCAAAGAAGACATCATGGCGACTGTTAAGCACATGATTGATTTGAAGAACGGCAAAGGCAACACTGATGACATCGACCATTTGGGTAACCGTCGTGTTCGTTCTGTAGGTGAGCTTTTAGAGAACCAATACCGCATCGGTTTGGTTCGTATGGAACGCGCCATCAAAGAGCGTATGAGTCTTCAAGATATTGAAACTCAAATGCCACACGATCTTATCAACGCTAAGCCTGTAACAGCGATCATCAAGGAGTTCTTCGGATCTTCTCAGTTGTCTCAGTTCATGGAGCAAACAAATCCACTTGCTGAGATCACTCACAAACGTCGTTTGTCAGCTCTTGGGCCTGGTGGTTTGACTCGTGAGCGTGCTGGTTTTGAAGTTCGTGACGTACACACCACTCACTATGGTCGTATTTGTCCGATCGAGACTCCAGAGGGACCAAATATTGGTTTGATTTCTTCTCTTGCTACTTTTGCAAAAGTTAATGACTTTGGTTTCGTTGAAACTCCATACCGCCGCGTTGAAAATGCTGTGGTTACAGACAAAGTTGATTATTTCTCTGCTCTTGAAGAGGAAGGTCACACGATTGCTCAGGCTAACGTTGAACTCGATGGCAACAATAAGATTGCTAACGAATTCACGGAAGCTCGTCGTAATGGTGAACCTGGTCTCGTAAGAGCTGACGAAGTCGATCTTGCAGACGTTTCTCCAAACCAATTGGTATCTGTTGCCGCTTCACTTGTTCCTTTCCTTGAGAACGATGACGCGAACCGAGCCCTAATGGGATCAAACATGCAGCGCCAAGCGGTGCCTCTCATGATCTCTCGCGCACCACTTGTGGGAACGGGTGTTGAGCGTATCGTAGCTAAAGACTCCGGTGTTACTGTTGTTGCGAAAACTGACGGAACTGTAGAATCTGTTGATTCTGCTCGTATCGTTGTTCGTACCGAAGGTAAACGCCGCGGTGGTTCTGAAGTTGATATCTACAACTTGGTGAAATACCGTCGTTCAAACCAGAACACGTGTGTGAACCAACGTCCTATCGTCAAAGTTGGTGACAAGGTGAGAGAAGGCGAAGTGATCGCTGACGGACCTTCTACTGAGCTTGGCGAATTGGCTCTTGGACAGAACGTTCTCGTAGCGTTCATGCCATGGGGTGGTTACAACTTCGAGGATTCGATCCTTATTTCTGAAAGACTTCTTAAAGACGATGTCTACACTTCCATTCACATCGAAGAATTTGAGTGTGTGGCTCGTGATACGAAACTCGGAAAAGAAGAAATCACTCGCGATATTCCAAACTGCGGTGAAGAGGCTCTTCGTAACCTCGACGCAACAGGGATTATCCGTATCGGTGCAGAAGTGACTCCTGGTGACATCATGGTTGGAAAAATCACTCCTAAGGGTGAGTCCCAATTGTCTCCAGAGGAGAAGCTTCTTCGCGCGATCTTCGGTGAAAAAGCCGGTGACGTTAGAGACACTTCTCTTCGCGTTCCTCCTGGTGTTTACGGAACTGTTATTAACGCCCATATCTTTAGCCGTGAAGGTATTGATAAGGATGAGCGTTACCAACAGATCGTTCGTGATGAGGAAGAAAGACTTCTTCGAGACCAAGCCATTGAGATCACAATCATTCGCCAAGCGACTTTGAAAAAAGTTTCTGACCTTCTTGTTAACAAAAAGACTGTTGGAAAACTTCTTTCTGAGGATGGTGAAATGGATCTTCTTGACGAAGGTCAAACAATCCTTTCTGACGACATCGAAATGCTTCCCTTCAACCTTCTTCGCCACATTCCAGTGGAAGAGAAGACTGAGGACGAGCTCATTCGCATCATGGACTCTGTTGAAGAGCAGATGGACCTGGTTCGTATCACTTTCAACGAGCGCATTGGTAAGCTCAAAAAAGGTGACGAACTTCCTCCAGGTGTGATCAAGATGGTTAAAGTTTCTTGTGCCATTAAACGTAAGCTTTCTGTCGGTGACAAGATGGCCGGTCGTCACGGTAACAAGGGTGTTATCTCTCGCATCATGCCTGTGGAGGACATGCCGTTCATGGCCGATGGCCGTGCGGTTGACATTGTTTTGAACCCACTAGGTGTACCTTCAAGGATGAACGTTGGTCAGATTCTGGAAGTCCACCTCGGTTGGGCTGCTCAAGGTTTGGGCGACCGAATCAATGAAATGCTTGAGAAATACGACCCTGAAGCGGTTCGTACTTTCTTAAAAGGTGTTCACACTGGAGATGATCACTCTAAGTACCTTGATAAAGCATCTGCTGATGAGATCAAGCGTATTGCACAAACATACAAGCGCGGTATGCCAATGGCATCTGCGGTATTCGATAGAGCGGATGAGCAAGATATCCGTAACATGCTTGAGCTCGCTAAGCTTCCAACTACTGGTCAGACCATCTTGTTTGATGGCCGAACTGGTGAAGCTTTCGACCACGAAGTTACAGTTGGCATCATGTACGTTCTTAAGCTTCACCATTTGGTTGAAGATAAGATCCACGCTCGCTCTATCGGTCCTTACAGTCTTGTTACGCAACAACCACTCGGCGGTAAAGCGCAGTTTGGTGGTCAGCGTCTCGGGGAGATGGAGGTCTGGGCTCTTGAAGCTTATGGCGCCGCTTACGGTCTACAGGAAATGTTGACTGTTAAGTCCGATGACGTTGCCGGTCGTACACGTATGTATGAGGCCATTGTAAAAGGTGAGAACATTCTTGAACCTGGTATGCCTGAGTCTTTCAACGTATTGATGCAAGAGCTTAAAGCTCTCGCTCTTAACGTCGAGCTTCTCGAAGGTCCTCCAGCGGAATAATAGGTAAGGGTGATATAAGATATGAAAGATTTATTAAACTTTTTCGACAAACCCCTTGATCCATTACGTTTCAACGCGATTCGCATTTCACTTGCGGCTCCCGAAATGATTCGTAACTGGTCTCATGGTGAAGTGAAAAAACCAGAAACGATTAACTACCGAACCTTTAAGCCTGAAAAAGACGGATTGTTCTGCGCCAAGATCTTTGGTCCTATCAAGGACTATGAGTGCCTTTGCGGTAAGTACAAGCGTATGAAGTACCGTGGCGTTATTTGTGAGAAGTGTGGCGTTGAAGTCACACAATCCAAAGTACGTCGTGAGAGACTAGGGCACATCGAACTTGCGAGCCCTGTAGCGCACGTTTGGTTCCTACGTTCTTTACCTTCTCGTATTGCAACAACTCTCGACATGACTCTTAAGGAGCTTGAGACTGTTCTTTATTGTGAAGCTTACGTTGTTACTGACCCAGGCGAAACTGAGTTCAAGCTTGGTGAAGTGATCTTGGAAGATCAGTACCAAAAAGCGATTGAAGAATTTGGTTTTGGCAAGTTCGAAGCTGGAATGGGCGGCGAGTCTGTTCGTGCTCTTCTTCGCCGTATCGACGTGATCAAAGTTGCTGACGAAATTCGTGAAGCCCTTGGTGAGACAAAATCTGAAACAACGAAGAAGAAATTAACTCGACGTTTGAAGGTTGTTGAGTCTTTCCGTGAGTCTGGAAACCTTCCTGAGCAGATGATGCTCGAAGTGATTCCAGTTCTTCCGCCGGATCTTAGACCACTTGTTCCTCTTGATGGTGGACGTTTCGCGACTTCCGACCTTAACGACCTATACCGTCGTGTGATCAACAGAAACAACCGTCTTCGTCGTTTGATGGAACTTAACGCTCCGGACATCATCATCCGAAATGAGAAGCGTATGCTTCAAGAATCTGTCGATGCCTTGTTCGACAACGGTCGCCGTGGCAAAACTTTCACAGGTCCAAACAAGCGCCCACTTCGTTCGCTTTCAGACACTTTGAAAGGTAAGTCCGGTCGTTTCCGTCAGAACTTGCTAGGAAAACGTGTCGACTATTCTGGTCGTTCCGTTATCGTAGTTGGTCCTGAATTGAAACTTCACCAGTGTGGTCTTCCTAAGAAGATGGCACTCGAGCTTTTCAAGCCGTTCATTTACAACAAGCTTGAAGAGAAAGGTTTCGTAACAACAATTAAATCTGCCAAGAAGATGGTGGAAAAAGAAAAAGAAGAAGTTTGGGATATCTTAGAGGATTGTGTTCGTGAGCATCCGGTTATGCTTAACCGTGCTCCTACGCTTCACCGTCTTGGTATTCAGGCTTTCGAACCTGTACTTGTGGAAGGAAAGGCGATCCAGCTTCACCCTCTAGTTTGTACGGCTTTCAACGCCGACTTCGACGGTGACCAAATGGCGGTTCACGTGCCTCTATCTCTAGAAGCACAAATTGAAGCTCGCGTATTGGTCATGTCTACAAACAACATCTTGAAGCCTGCTGACGGTAAACCGATCATCATGCCTTCTCAGGATATTGTTCTTGGTCTTTACTACCTCACTCGTATGCGCCCAGGTGCTAAAGGTGCAGGTCGATTCTTTAAAGATCGCGCGGAAGTTTCTATGGCTTACGACCTCAACGAAGTTGACGTTCAAGCTAAGATTTTCTGTCGTTACAATGGAACACGAGAAGAGACGACTGTTGGTCGTATCTTGCTTTCAGAAATTGTGCCTAAAGACATTCCTTTCGAAGCGTTCAACAAAACGCTTGCGAAGAAGGATTTGGCTGAACTTCTCGACATGTGCTACCGCTTGATGGGACCCAAACGTACGGTTCTTCTTGCCGACCACATGAGAAGTCTTGGTTACAAATTCGGAACGAAGGCTGCCGTATCAATCGCCATGAAAGATATGGAAATTCCTGAGTCTAAGCACACGTACATCGACCGTGCTTACGAAGAAGTACAAACCATCGAAAACCAATATGTTGAAGGTCTCATCACGGATGGTGAGCGCTACAACAAGGTGATCGATATTTGGGCTCAAGTGACTGAAGAAATTACTTCCGTCATGATGGCCGGTCTCGGTAAAGAGATGATCGATATGCCAGACGGCACTCAAGTTGAAACTCAATCTTTCAACCCGATTTACGTTATGGCTGATTCAGGTGCTAGGGGCTCTGCTGCTCAGATTAAACAGCTTGCTGCTATGAGGGGCTTGATGGCGAAACCATCAGGCGAGATCATCGAGACTCCTATTACGGCAAACTTCCGTGAAGGTTTGACAGTACTTCAGTACTTCATTTCAACTCACGGTGCTCGTAAGGGTCTTGCCGATACAGCTTTGAAAACTGCAAACTCTGGGTACTTGACTCGTCGTCTTGTCGACGTGGCTCAGGATGCTGTTGTTACAGTAACTGACTGCGGAGCTACAGACGGCATCATTACCGTACCACTTGTTGAAGGTGGTGAAGTTGTTGAAGGAATTGGTGAGCGAATCCTAGGTCGTGTGGCTTTGGAAGATGTTCTTCACCCGAATGATGACAGTGTCATTGTTCCTGCTGGAACGATGATCGACGAGAAACTTGTTGTTGAGATCAACGAAGCTGGTGTTGAGAAGGTTGGAATTCGTTCCGTACTTACTTGTAAGGCTACTCGTGGTATTTGTTCGCTTTGCTACGGTCGTGACCTAGCTCGTGGACACTTGGTTAACATCGGTGAGGCTGTAGGTGTTATCGCTGCACAGTCGATCGGTGAGCCAGGAACTCAGCTTACAATGCGTACGTTCCACATTGGTGGTGCTGCGACTAGAGCTGCAGAAGTTTCTGCAATTGAGACTAGCAATGCTGGTAAAATCAAATTCTCTCGTGTCCAAATTGTTGAAAACCGTGAAGGAACTCTTACAGTCCTTAATCGTAACGGTGAGCTTATCATCGTCGACGAAACTGGACGTGAGCGTGAGAAGTACAATCTTACCTACGGAATGAAGCTTAAAGTTAAAGAAGGCGACATGGTTAAAAAGGGCGACGCTCTTGGATCATGGGACCCGTACTCGATTCCAATTGTTACAGAGAAACCTGGTCGAATCGTTTCTACTGATCTTCAAGAAGGTGTGACTGCTACTGAGCAACACGATGAAGTGACTGGTTTGACTCGAAAAACAATTATCGATTACAGAACTTCAAACTTGAAGCCTCGAATTTCAGTAGTTGATGCCAACGGTGAGCAAGTTGGTTCGTACCAACTTCCTGTTGGTGCGGTTCTTGGTGTGAATGACGGAGACGAAGTTCTTCCTGGTGACGTTCTTGCGAAGGTGCCTAGAGAGTCTTCCAAAACAAAAGACATCACGGGTGGTCTTCCTCGAGTTGCCGAGCTTTTCGAAGCTCGTAAACCTAAGGAATGCGCCGTAATCGCGGAAGTTGATGGAACGATCACTTTCGGTAAAGACACAAAAGGTAAGCGTAAGGTTATTTTGACTCCAGAAGACGGATCAGAGCCTCGTGAATACCTGATTCCTCGCGGTAAGCACATCATTGTCCAAGAAGGCGACTTCATGAGACTTGGTGAGCGCATCATCGACGGATCTGCAAACCCACACGATATCTTGGCTGTATTGGGCGAAAAAGCTCTTGCTAAGTATCTCGTGGATGAAGTTCAGGAAGTTTACCGTCTACAAGGTGTAAAAATTAACGATAAGCACATTGAGTGTATCGTTAAGCAAATGCTTCGAAGAGTTCGTGTATCTGATGCTGGAGATACGGCTCTACTTGAAGGGGAAAGTGTTGAAAAACATACACTTGCAGAGATTAACGCTAAGATCGAAGAGATGGGCGGAAAAGCTGCTCAGACTGAGCCCCTATTATTGGGTATCACAAGAGCTTCTCTTTCTACTGATTCTTGGGTTTCTGCAGCTTCCTTCCAGGAAACGACGAAAGTTCTTACTGAAGCCGCTATCAGCGGTAAAAAAGACAATCTTCGTGGATTGAAAGAAAACGTATCTATGGGGCGTTTGATCCCAGCGGGTACAGGTATTCCTCATTACAGAAGTATCTATCCAGAGATGGATATCGAGGAAGAAGCGCTTCCTGTGGGACGTGTGTTCCAGGCGCCTCGAATCGAAGATACTGAAGATATGATGATTTAACGAATTTATGAGCTTAGGGCGTTGTCTTTAATTGACAGCGCCCTCGGCTCCCATTAAGAAACGGGAGTCCTTTTAAAAGGACTATTTTAAGGAGAAGTATGCCTACGATTAATCAGCTGGTCCGCCAAGGGCGTAAAAAGTTGAAAGCTAAATCTAAATCACCTGCGCTAAAGAACTGTCCACAGCGCCGCGGAGTTTGTACTCGTGTGTTCACAGCAACACCTAAGAAACCAAACTCAGCTCTTCGTAAGGTTTGTCGTGTCAAACTTACGAACGGTTTTGAAGTTAACTCTTATATCCCTGGAATTGGTCACAACCTTCAAGAACACTCTGTTGTCTTGATTCGTGGTGGTCGTGTAAAAGATCTTCCAGGTGTTCGTTACCACACAGTTCGTGGATCTCTCGATACTCAAGGTGTTGCTAATCGTATGCAAAGCCGTTCGAAGTACGGAGCAAAAAGGCCTAAGGCTTAAGGAATATTGAAATGGCAAGACGTCACGTAGCTAAAAAAAGAGAAATTGTTCCTGATCCTAAATATAAGGATCTTGTTATTGCGAAGTTCATGAATAACCTCATGATCGACGGAAAAAAATCGACTGCTGAAGGCATCATTTACGGCGCTTTCGACATCATCGAAGAAAAAATGAAAGATGATCCAGTCAAAATTTTTAAGAAGGCTTTGAGCAATGTTAAGCCGAATCTTGAAGTTCGCTCTCGCCGTGTGGGTGGTGCAACTTACCAAGTTCCTGTTGAAGTTCGTCCAGAACGTCGTCAGACTTTGGCTTCTCGTTGGATCGTTCAATACACCAAAGCTCGCTCTGGTCGCACTATGCGCGATAAGCTTGCTGCTGAATTGATGGATGCTGCGGAAAACCGTGGTAACGCTATCAAAAAACGTGAAGACGTTCATAAAATGGCAGAAGCCAACAAAGCGTTCTCTCACTTCCGTTGGTAGTAGGGAAACACTAAGAATTTTAAAAACCCCGGACTCGAAAGAGTTCGGGGTTTTTTGTTTTTATGTCTGAAGGTGGTAGTCGGTATTTCGAAGCAACCTAATCCGGATCAATTCCGGATCGATTAATCATCACCAATGATGAGTAGATCTTCTTTTTTAGGCTTAAGAGGTTTATTTCCTGGCGGAAGTGATCGGCCGTTTCTTCCTGCGTGAACATTCTCATCATCTTTAAGGTCGTCAACATCAGAGACATCGCCTTCTAACTTTTTCCTAACTTCCTCTGAAATAGGTGGAACCTTAAAGAGTTTCTGAAACTCTTCCAAGCTTTCAGAGTTGATCCTCCCGAACTTAGTAAGGTGATCAACATAAGTTTCTCGGATTTTGAAATATTGTGTGAGGTCTTCCGCGAGCGCTTTTTCACCGTCTTTTGCTAAGATTGATAGCTGCTCATCAGTCCAGGAAGTGCGGCCTTGAATGTCGTGTAGTTCTACAATTTTTTCAATCTTTTGAGCATCTTCGCCGTTCAGTCTGTAATTTGCTCTCACAAGATCAAGGTATATCTCGTCGGCAAATTGTGGAATCGCCGTCTTCTCAATGAAATCCTTCGTCGTTGCGTGAAACTCAAGATATCTTCTATCTGATTGTATTTTGAGAAAAACATTCGCAAGTTTTCTTCTTGTTTCAATGAATTCTGGATCCGTTAAGTAATCGTACTCGGGAATGATCTGACTTTTGAAGAATAAGGTAGATGTATGTTTCATTACGATGTCATTGAAGCAGATTTCAAATTTTGTCCAGGTTCTGAATTCGTCTGCACAGGCTATAATATCGCGAGTGACTCCGAAGTGTTCAAGGTAAAAATTGTTGAAGGCATTTTGAGGGTAGGCTTTTACGTAACCCACGTAGGGGTTCTGGTAGGCCGCAGGAACCAGAGTGTAGTACGAACCCGCACTCCCGCCCAGAATACTAATAAAGATCCATTTTTTGTATAAAGAGAATACACTTCTGTCAGAGGTCTGAAGTTGCCTGATAACATCTTCAGCGACTTTAATTTTGTACTGAGATCTAATTTTGTTACGTGTCTTCTCACCTGTTCTTAGAGCTTTCACCTCAGCTTTAATTTCGGCTGTCTGCGCTCTCATCACGGCAGGTGAGGGAGGGTAGAGAGTGCTGTCGCGAAGTAGCTCTGACAGATCATCCATCATCTCTTGCTGAGCTGATGAAATTTTTTCATCAGGAATGGCATCTAATTTGTTTCGAAGAGCAGTAAGTCTTCTGAACATATGCGCTTGATCGAGTTCAAGATCGTATATTTCACTTTTGAAACCAGCTTCGTCTAAGAATCCGTGCGAGAAGATATGTTTCTCTGAGAGTTTAGCTTTCGTTATGAGTTCTCTAGCGTAGGCGAAGTCATTCACATCAACAATGTTTTGACCCATGCTTCCATCGTCGTTGATGGCAGGTAAGACGACTTTTTGAGACTTCTCTCCTCTAAAGTCTTCAAACTTCCATTCCTTGGCCCCGCCTTTGTCATATTGTTTAAGCTCTTCCAGTTGCATTGTCGCTTCGAAGCCCTGATTGATTCTTAGATTCAAACGATCTCTGTAAGATCTGTATTTGCTTATCCAGGCTTCGGCGGCTTCTTTTGCTTTTAGACTATCTTCAGTAAGAAGGTTTCCTCCATCAGCAATGGCTTGCACGACAGGGAATGTCTCGTAGTTATCGTAAAATTGATAGTAAGAGGGGATGATAGGATTTCGATTTTTTTCTTTGAGGTCTGCTAGTAGCTTGGCTCTTCGAGCTTCATCTCCTTTTAGAACCCCTCCTTTGACTCCCAAGTTATCGTGAGCCTCCCAGACTGCTTTTCTGTAGGCTTCCAAATTTTGTTCAACGATGAACGGAGTCATGTTTCGATTGTTCATGTACCTAGCAATCAGGCCTCTTCCGTTAACAGTGCCTTCAACCAAATCCATAAGGTAACTGTGGCACCTTTTGACAGTTTGAACGGCGGCAGGGTGGCGATTGGCAAAGCCATCTCCTGCATTGTGAGCGCAAGAACCGATGAGCACAAGATTGAATAGGATTAGCGAGTTGGAAAGAAATCTGCGCATGGGAACATGTTAATAGAAGGCATCTTGATTTCTTAGTTAGTAAGTTGACGGCCGGCCTTGTTGTGCCTCGCGTTACGTTAGGAGGGCGCTATTATTATAGAGGAGTCCTCGATTTGCTTGTTAGCACGCTCTGGCTTTGATATTTTTCGCCGCATCCATGGCCGCTAATAAGAAAATATCTCTCAGCCACTTTAGAAACATCGGAATTGTTGCGCATATTGACGCCGGGAAGACGACAACTACAGAAAGAATTCTTTTTTATACCGGGGTGAATTACAAAATGGGAGAAGTTCACGATGGTGCTGCCACCATGGATTGGATGGAGCAGGAACAAGAGCGCGGCATTACGATCACGTCTGCTGCAACGACTTGTTTTTGGAAAGACCATCGCATCAATATCATTGATACTCCGGGACACGTTGATTTTACAGTTGAAGTTGAGAGGTCGCTTCGTGTTTTAGACGGGGCGGTTTGTGTGTTTTGTGCCGTCTCTGGGGTGGAGCCGCAGTCTGAAACGGTATGGCGTCAGGCAGACCGATATAAAGTTCCAAGAATTGCATTCGTTAACAAAATGGATCGGATGGGGGCAGACTTTAGAAGTGTAGTCGGAGAGATTCGCGAGAAACTGGGCGCTAAACCGTTGGTTATGCAGCTTCCTATTGGTGCGGAAGAAGATTTTAAAGGGTTGATCGACTTGGTTCAGATGAAGGCCTTTGTCCTGGCGAGCGACGATGCCTCTCAGGGAGTGGACTTCCAAGAGATTGAGATCCCCGAAGACATGTTGGATGAGGCTCAGCAAGCTCAGAGTGAGATGATGGAGTTGGCTGCGGAAGCTGATGACGTTTTGATTGAAAAATATTTGGGCGGTGAAAGTCTTAGTTCTGAAGAAATTATTGCAGGGGTAAGAAAAGCTACAATAGCTAATCTTGTCGTTCCGGTTTTTTGTGGGTCTGCGTTTAAAAACCGTGGTGTCCAGCAACTTCTGGATGCTGTGTTGGCCTTTTTGCCTAGCCCATTAGATGTTCCGCCTGCGAAGGGCTTTGATCCTGCAAAAGAAGAAAAAGTTCTGACGAGAAAAGCTGATAACGATGAACCAGTCTCTGTCTATGCCTTTAAAATCGCGAATGATCCTTTTGTGGGTACATTGACGTTCATGCGAGTTTATTCAGGGGTTTTAGAATCAAACAAAACTCTAATGAACGTTGTTAAAGGTAAGCGTGAAAGAATGGGGCGATTGCTTCGTCTGCATGCGAATAAACGTGAAGACGTCAGTAAAGCTGAGGCGGGCGAAATTGTGGCTGCGGTTGGTTTGCGATTTACCACAACGGGCGATACACTTTCAGATGAAAAACATCCTATTCAATATGAGGCCTTAAATTTTCCTGATCCCGTAATTTCAATTGCGATCGAGGCCAAGTCGAAAGCTGACGAAGGCAAATTAAGTCAGGCTTTAGATAAGCTTGCTTTGGAAGACCCCACCTTTAAAGTTAAATACAATGAAGAGACCGGTCAGAATTTGATTTCAGGGATGGGCGAGCTTCATCTTGAAATTATTGTGGATCGCTTGCTTCGAGAGCATAAGGTCAATGCCAACGTTGGAAAACCTCAGGTAGCCTACAAGGAGACGATATCTTCAACGGTTGAAGCTAGTGGAGCGTGTGATCGACTTGTGCAGGGCAAACATATGGTCGGAGGGGCGAAGGTCCGCGTTGAGATGCTTCCAGCAAGTTCCGGCACTGATGTTATAACGGAAGTTCCAAAACAGAAATTGGCACAAGAATATCAGAATGTCTTGTTGCGGACTTTGCGTGAAATGCTCGGGGCCGGACCAATTGCGGGATTCCCAATGACCGATGTAAAAATACATCTTTTGGATGTTAGCTTTCCTGAGGGCGAGATGAATGAGTTGGCACTGCAGTTTGCAGTTTCACAGGCCTTTAATGAGGCCATGAAGAAGACCAAGGCCTCGCTTTTGGAGCCGGTCATGAGGTTGAAGGTCAATGTGCCAGACGTCAATACTGGCGACGTTATTTCCGATCTAAATGCTAGGCGAGGAAAAGTTCTTTCGATGGACCCTCGGCCAGGCAATTGGCAGTACATTGATGCCGAAGTTCCATTATCTGCAATGTTCGGTTATTCGACAGATTTGCGATCCAAAACCCAAGGCCGGGGAAATTTCTCAATGGAATTCAGTAGATATGATAAGCTTGCACCTCAGGTGGAAAAGGCCATAGTAGAAAAGCTCACTGGGTTGAGTTACTAGCTATTTCTCATATCGGCGATTTTGAGCCCCAGAATTTAGCCTTCGGAGGACGCAGTTTTAATGCGTATCACCTACTTAAAAATAAAATTCAAAAAGACACTCTTTTGGGTTTTCTTTCGTGAGGTTTTTGTATATAAACGCGCCTCGTTCGTAAGAAATTTGTTCTTTGAGAACCTGGGTATGATTTTTGGTAGAGGTGGCTTCGTGTGAAGCACGCTCTAAGGAAAACATACAAATAAAGAGAGACCCAATGGTGGGTGTCTCAATAACTGATTTGGGAATGGAATTGTAGCTATGAGAGTGCAAAAAATTCGAATCAAACTAAAGGCCTTCGACAGTCGTCTTCTAGACAATGCCGTAGCCTCTATTTTGGAAACCGTTAAACGTACAGGAGCAGAGATCGCTGGACCGATTCCTCTCCCAACTTCAGTGAATAGGTTCACTGTATTACGTAGTCCCCACATTGATAAAAAGAGTCGCGAGCAATTTGAAATCCGTACTCACAAGCGTCTAATCGACATCATGGAGCCCAACCAACAAACGGTTGATTCTCTAATGAAGCTCGATTTGTCGGCTGGTGTTGACGTCGAGATCAAGCTCTAGGTTTGGGCGAGGAGAGGCAATGGTAAATGCTATGGCAAATGTTAAAATTCCAGTTGTTAACCTAGAGGGTAAGTCTGCAGGAGATGTAGATGCTCCGGCTGCCGTATTTGCAATTGAACCAAATGAAAATGCAGTTCACTTGGTTTGCAAAGGACAGTTGTTCCGTTTCCATAAGAAGACGGCTACGACTAAGGACCGTTCTGAGGTAAGAGCTACAGGTAAGAAAGTATACAAGCAAAAAGGGACGGGTAACGCTCGTCACGGCGCTAAGACGGCACCAATATTTGTTGGTGGCGGTATTGCTTTTGGGCCTTTGAATATCAATAGAAAATATAAAATCAATAAGAAGCTTTCTCAACTTGCGTTGGCTTCTGTTCTTTCTGACCGTGTTTCTAGCGGCCAGATTCGCGTTTTGAAATCTGACCTTAAAGGACCTCAGACCAAAGCTGTTTCAGCTTTGTTAGGTGCTTTGAACTATTCAAGCGCTCGCGTAGGTGTTGTTGTAACAAATGACACTGATACTCTTCTCAACAAGAGTGCGCGAAATATCCGCAACGTAGACCTTTTAACTGAAGAAAAATGGACCACTCTTGACTTTGTTAAGACAGACGGCCTCATCTTCTCTGAAGACGCTTTCAAAAAATTAAGCGCTCGTTTTGCGGAATAGGAGCTGAAAAATGAAGTTGTTAGCAGATAAAATTATTCAACCTCTACTAAGTGAAAAAACTTCACTTATGAGTGAGAAATTCAATGAGTACGCCCTTTTGGTGGACCTCAAGATGACAAAATTAGAAGTGAAGAAGGCTGTTGAATCTCTATTCGGCGTTAAGCCTCTTTCTGTAAGAACTGTCGTGTTTCGCAAGAAGACAAAGAAGACTCGTTACGGCGTAGTCCCAACTAAATCCTACAAAAAGGCTTTGGTTCGTCTTCC
>Ga0100403_1001483_pt1 | contig 20937 bp, 19 predicted proteins | sample CryGeymet201501t_FD_83663 | JGI IMG/M metagenome (GOLD analysis project Ga0100403, IMG submission 83663) | Groundwater microbial communities from Crystal Geyser aquifers in Utah, USA - Crystal Geyser metaG 2015-01t | ecosystem: Environmental > Aquatic > Deep subsurface > Groundwater | place...
CCGTTTACGGACTGATCCTCGCCGAGCGCCGCCCCGTTGGAGAAGTCCAGGAAACAGGTGTTGCCAGTGTATCCATCGGCCAGGGCCTTCAACGCGGTGACGGACTTCGTGTGCCAGTTGCCGTTAAACGTCTCGCCGAAGTACGACGGGTCCAGCGCGGCCCCGTCAATGAACAGCAGGAGCCCCATGTATCCATTGAAGTAACCTGAACCGTTATCGTTGCCGATGCGGTGGCTGATCGCGGTGTTGAGAACACCGATGGCATGCGTTCCGGTCGCCTGTTGAACGCCGTTCTTGTAGGCCGTGACGGTCGTGCCGTTGCAGGTGACGACCCAATGCGCCCAGGCCGTCGTGTCGCGGTGAAGCGAGGCCGTGTCCAGCGCCGCGCCGCCGTCCCATGCGCGCAAGTAAGATTGACCGGACGGATAGTAAATCTGCTCGTTCCCAGCGCCCGTGTTGGTGCCCAGGATCGTCCCAGCGCCCGTGACGGGACATAGTTTCTCCCACCACGAAAGCGTCCACACGTCCTGGTCGGTCGGGGTGCCGAATGTGCGCGACAAGAAGCCCGACGTGCCGTCGAACAGCGCGGATTGTTCGATGACCGGCCCCCACGCCCCCCCCATTACCGGCGCACTGAACAAGGCCATTAAGACACCTGCTCAGTGTTTGAAATGATTACGTTTGTGCCGTCGTAGCAAACATATGAAATCAAAAATAAGCCGGTCTGTGATAACAGTGCAGACGTTCCTGACGCTGCTTTAACCTCCGTTCCTAGTGTAATTGTGTAATCAGAACCGTTGTTTAAAACGATCAATCCTGATTGACCGTTTGTTTCATTCGTAAATTCAAGTGTGTCTGCACCTGTTGGCGTCCAACTAAAGTTTTGGCCCGCGTTCATATCAAATGAACCGTCGTTATCAGGTATAAACGGTGCCCGTTGTGGCCCTGTCCAGGCGTTAGTTGATGTAAGGTCTAGTGAAACAGTTGAACCTGATTTCGAAAGACCTGCACCAACATTGACTTGTGACCACGGAATAACAATCCAGTTATCCGGTGTGGTTTCATCAGCAACCAGGACAATAAATTCATTGGCTACTGCTGCTAACGTATAGTTTCCATCAACGCCGTTAATCGTGTCTGTGCCGTCTCTCACCAACGTAACGACGTTCGAAGCCGAAACACGTAAGAATCCGTAACGCTCTCCCTCTCCTGCCGTTGCAATTGAAGGCAAGGAATACGAGACATTTCCGCTACTAGAATCGACAACGAAGAATGTTCCGTCGTCTGTGTCGGCGGCAATCGTGACCGGGCTATCGGCGTCTGTATGGCTGGTTAAAGTGTTGAATAAGTTCGACGCGGCGGCTGCTGCGGCTGCTGCGGCACTTCCTGCGGCGTTAGATGCTTGTGTAGTCGCGATCCCGGCTTGTGTTGTTGCCGTAGTTGCCGACGTTGCCGCGTTCGTGGCATAGGTTTGTGCGTTGCTGATTTCGTCGGCAGTCGGGCCGACAACCAAGTTTCCGTCAGCATCGAACTTCGGAACCGTACCTTCTGTTCCATCATCAATCGTGATGTTCGTTAGTGTTGAAGTCTCTTTAAGTTTGATTGCTCGACCGACTTGCTCACTCAAATCCTGTGAGATAGCGGTGTTTCGATCTATTGCGTTTTCGTGTGATTGTGACGGGAAAGGATCGTTCTCAGGGTAATCAACTTCCTGGGTAATATCCAGTTGTCTTAGGATCGTGATCTTTTCAGAAGATGTTGGTGGTGTGCTTGCATATGAACCAATTAATGTAATTGTTCCGCCGGTTTCGTCGCCGTTGTCGGCAACCGTATAATCTGTGTCTAGAACAAGGGCTGTTTCAACTGTGTCTGCATCTGTGAAGATAACTCGTAAATTTTCTTCGTTGAACGCTCTGAATACGTAGTCGAAATTTACTGTTGCTCCGTCTCCCGTATATTGAACCCTGTTAATTAGTACGGATATTGTCATCGCGTCTCCATAGTTGTTTAGAAGGCTGTTGGATCAATGAAATAATCCTGTTCATTCTCTCTTGCCCTTTTCTTTAGCCGGTTCAAATAACCGGGGTTTAATGTTTCATACAGCCTGTTCATAAACAGGTAGTCGATTGCTGCTTTCGTGTAGAACAAGTTTCCAAACGGAACGTTCTGCATTCCGGCTTTAACTGCTCCACTTCCAACACTGTCCCAATCACCTGTGAACAACGCGTCTCTGGCACCAGCGGCAACTTTAGCGACGTTTTCAATTGCCGAGGCTGTTGGCCCTGCGAATGTCGTCCACATGCTGTTGCCGTATCTATTTACTTCCGAGAACAACAAATCACCGTAAATCCCCGCTCCTCCGCCCTGTACAAAGGCAGCAGTCCATGTTGATGCTTTAGATGGGTTGCGTGGTTCTAGTCCCTTGATTGCGTCCTTTGCCGACTGTGCGACGTAACCAAGTGCAGTCATTCCAATCATAATGTGAGCAAGTGCACCTATACCCGCTGCACGGCTTTCTCGTCCGTAAAGTTCGCGGCCAAATGTTTTCGTTGTGAACGTGATCGGGAATGATTTGAACTGCATCAAAAAACGCAATCCTTCACCAACGATTGTTCCTCTTTTCGTTCCAAGGTTCATCCATGCTCGTTCCTTCGCGCCCGGTGTAGGAACTGCCCAATCCGTACTGTCGATGAAGTACGAACGAATGTTGTTTTCGGTTACTTGTTTGAACCGCTCGATTTGGTTTGATCTAACTTCGTCAACGGAGATTCCAAGTTTCGAAGCAACCATTTGTTTTAGTGCGTCGTTCGATGCGCGATTCATAACGCCAGGATCAATAAACTCGTCTCCGTCAACTTCAACAATTCCGTGGGAACGAACAAAGTCCCATTCATTTGCCTCAAGCCCGTATTGACGCATTACGTTTGCTAGGTCCGGGTCAATATCTTTGAAGCCAAGATGTTTGAACGAAGCCATGTTGTTAGACAACATTCTGACGGTTCCGGTTTTGTGTGCGTCGGTCCACCACGTAAGAAGGTTCAACTTGAAAAACAATTGCATCATGTTTGTCATTTTTCCGGGCATTGTGTCTGTTCCAGAAAAACGAGCATGAATATCGCCTAAGATACCGTCCAAGCCGATACCAATTGATTTTGCCAGTTGTGTTTTTTGATTGCCTTTGGTGTACATAAACACATCGGCAATCGCGTTGCTGTAGGCTTTCAACAACGGAACGCCATGATAATTGGCTTCCCCGGCTTGTGCTGCGATATCTGAAAGTGATGAGATAACCGCACCACCTAGTTTTGCCATTGATTGAAGTGCGCGGATAATCGAACCCCAACGAGCGAGGCTCAAATTTCCGACGTTTCTTGATTGACCACTTACCTCTGCAAAATAGTTTCGGAGTTTGTGGTTTCCTATGAGGTCCAAACCGCGTCTCATTTGGTCCGCAATGTCAGGGTTTGTTTTTCGGTATTTGTTGAACTGCGATTTCAATAGCCGTTCGAACATATATTCAGGATTCGAACCAAAGCGTTCCATTAATCCAATGTTGTCGGCTGCTCTTGATAGCGAGTTGACCGTATTCGCGAGAATGTTCCCCTGACTAAACTGTTCGTGATAGGTCATAAACGAGTCAGCATCTTTGAAATGCAAAACACGTTCAGCACTGATCTTCTTTGCGAGGTTTCCAGCACCCGTAAAACTAAAGTTCAACGGATTACCTTTTTTGCCGCCGCCAAATTCGAATTCACGCCCGTAGACAATGTTATCAAATGCCGCGTCTAAGAAGTCGTCCAGGTCGTCGCTTTTGATGCCCCATTGAAGTTCCATTGTGTCGAGGTCTAACAATGGATGGATAATTTGTTTCCAAGCATCCCGTCCAATTTTGTTGAGTTTAACAACGTCGTGGGCTTGCTTAATGATGTAGCCAGGGAGTTCCTTGATAAACGAACCCACGGAGTTTTCTCGGCCAATCATTTTCTTCTGTAGGTTTGCGAGAATACGGGCCGCTTCTAATGCTTCCTTGCTTTTCGTAACACCGCCCGGGCGCCCAAAATTAATTTCGAAAAGTTCACGGGCAATTTCACGGTCAAGAGCGCCGGATTGCATTATGTCCATGAGGTCATTGGATTCGAATTGAGAAATTAGGTCCTCAATAAACTCACCCTTGAGAGCCTTTTGTCGCGCATCAACTGATGCTCTAGCCCCAAACGCCCTAGCACTATTTCCGACTAGGATTGCCTCTAGCGCATCAACAGGGTTTTCCTTACCTAAGTCGGAATTGAACCTTGAAATGCTGTCTTCTAGTTCACTGAAACGCAGGGCATTCATAACCGCGTTACGTTTCTGGATAAGTTTGTTTTCCCGTGTAACTGTACTCAGCCGTTCGAAAATCTCTTGGCGCAATTCGTCAGTTGATCGACCGTCTCCTTTACCGCGTAACCGCGTAAGATGGTCGTTGACTTCTTCCAGTAGGTCTAATGCTTCGCTATCCGTTAGGTCTGTTACTTTTTTAATACGATCAATGCACTCTTTCGCCATTACCTCACCAAACAATTAAGTCCAATTTTGATCGCTTCGTCCATTTGTCCTAAACGGGCAATCTCATCGTCTATTTCTTTTAATTCTGCTTTTACGTTTTCAGGAACCATTCCCTGCTTTATTTGCAAATCCAAATCTGATTCCAAATCCGCTAATTCTTTTTCCATTGCACTTGTGTTGTCTTCACCTTCACGGAACACAGTCTGTTCGACTTCATCAATCTGTTTAGGTGGCAACGCGGTACGTTGGTTGTTCTCAATCATCCTTTGAAGCCGTGAGCGGAAAACCTTTTCTTCTGGCTGCGTTATGTCTCCAATTTGATTCGTGTTCTCGTTTCGCTGCTTAAACACTGAATCCAATTGATCGGAGTTTCTAAGGTCGGTTGCCGACTTGTTATTTACCGAAACGTCTTGTTCGATGTTCTTAAACGCGCTGTCTGAGAAGTCGCGGGCAATGACATATTCCGTGCCTTTGCCGTTTGCCTTTTTCACTTCCAAGAGACGCTTGTTATCGTCCTCAATTGCGGCCATGGCTTTCTTGGCTGTCTTCTGGTTTCTAAATGTCTGGATGCCGTTTGTGTCCTGCTCGAAAAAGCCACGGGATTTGAGTTCAAGCCCAAACGTGCCGTCCTCATTTGGTACGACATTGATTGCCTTCTCATTAGGTGCAACGCCGTCCTTGATCTGGGACTTCACGAACCTATTTGCCTTGGCCTTTGTGTCGAACTTGGCTTCCGTTCCGTTGTGGTAAACCCGCACTGGATTTATGGGTAGGTCAGGGTAACGGGCCTTATTCCGTGCTTCGTTTAGGAGCACGGGCATTACGTCCACGGCACGGCCTGTCTCTAACTGGCTGATAGCCACCCGTAGGGCGTCTAAATGGGCCTCAGGAGTAAGTGTAATGCTCTCGCTCAATCGGGCACGAGCGGGCTCCACAGGCCCCGCTGAGGGTACGCTAGAACCCGTTAGTGGGATCTCGGGTTCCTGGTCACGTAACAAGCGTCTGTTCCGTACAAAGTCACCTACGGCACCAGCAGCCACACCGAACGTTCCAGCCAATGAACCACCAAAGGCGACGGCAAGCAGGCTGTCAGCCATCGTGTAGTCGGCCTGGTCCTGTTGGGCAGCGTTGTAGACAATTGGTTCTACGGCCGCAGTCAAGGCCGCACCTTCACCACCAGCGACGAGGAAGCGGCGGGCCGCATTGGCTACCGCTTTGCCACGGACGGCTTGTGCAAGGACGTTTACGCCGGGAATGAATGCAGTCGCCAAGTTGATCGGGTCCAAAGCCGAGACGACAAACGATGTTCCGATCTGCCCGGTCGTATTCCAAAACCCGTCAGGGGCATGAGCAATTTTCCACTCACGTTCACGGCGGGCATCGAACCTTTGTGCCAGCAAACGTGCAGCGTCTACGGTCATCCCGTCGAAGTAATTTAGTTCTTTCCTGAAATCGACACTCTCACGCCAATCCGTTTCAGTTAGGCGCTTACTCGTCGGTCCAGGACGTATGTCCTCGATCGAGGAAAACGGATCGACCAGCGGGCCAGATATAGCCGTGGTCATTTCGGCTTGGCGCTTGATGCTGTCAAATGGGCTGTAGTACCAAGCGTCGCCGGCGGATGCCCCTAATGCGTCAAGTTGTGAGACTTTGGCGTATGACCGTGACGTTTCCCACGAATACGGATTAGCGTTGTAGTCCTCGGGTGCCAGTAGGTTGAAGGCCATTAGCCACCTCCTACAAAGCCGGTCGTCTTCTTAAACGCGGCCAGCGGATCAACCAAATCCGAGAACAGGATTTCAATCCGTTTAGGCGTTTCGATAATTTTGCCTAGTTCCTTCGAACGCTTTTCCGCTGCTGCTACGGCTTCATTGATTGAATCGTATCCAGTCAACATACGGCCAGTTTCAGGGTCTTTGCCGCCAGCCTGGATAACCTGTTTAATGGCTTCCTGTTCTGGTAAGACTTGACCGGCGTACATGCTCGGGATGTTCGTTGGGCGTCCCTGATTAATTCCAGGGTCGGTTACGGTAATGGTCTTTTCGGTCGATACACTGCCGTCCTTGTTCCTCACAATTAGGCGGCCCTCTGGCGTTCTTTCCTCAAGGTAATGAATTACGTTTCCATCATGTCCAACGAGGTAGACGCCGGATTCATCGGCATTGGTAATCCACTTACCGTTTCGCTTGATTTGGTTTAACTGCTCTTTGCGTTCAATCGGATCATCGTTCAATGAGGCATTCGGTCCATAAGGGTTGAACCGGGTGATATTCATTGTGTCGAGTTGTGTATTCAAAAACGAATAAAGTTCATTTTGAATTTTGTCGGCGTCAAAGCGTTTAGGAATACGGGTCGTTCCAACGTAGGTATATCGTGAGTTCCAAACATCTGCCGCTTTCTCGGCTGCGCTTGCGGCTTTCATTCCATGCGCGTCCACGTAATACATTGCCAAGGTCTGAACGAACTGTTCGGATTCCTCATAGTATTTGTAGAGTTTCGGATTGACTGTGTTTCTCACGGAGTCTGTCACTTCACCACCGAACAACGATTTACGGTAATCCTCCATACGCTCTTTCACTTTTTCAGTGAGCGTATCCATGATGGTCTTTCCCTCGGACTGTTCCTTGATGTTCTTTGACAGCATCTTGGAACCAACATCCTGTGCGTTGATTAGGTCGGCCATGCTCTCTGGGTCGCTCTGGAATAGAGCCAAACGAAGTACGTCACGATTTAAACCGTTTCTCTGCAAATCCTTCACGGCATATTGGAATCCGTCGGGGTCATTAATCTGTGCTTCAAGTTTCGAGATTTGTTCCACTTGATTTTTAAGTGGCTGCTCTTTCATGCCTTCAACGAATGACGTTGCTTGTGCCTTCGTGAAATAACTTCTGTTGGATACCGGCAAACCGATTTCCTCTTGAAGTACCAAAGCCTGTAGCGGGTCTGATTCCTTATGAAACTCTCTAATAGCCGCAACCGGATCATCGGCTAGTGCCTTCCAATAGACGTTAAACTGACGTGCCGTCGCCTCGTAAATCCGTTCCTCGTCGGCGTCGTTCTCACCGTCGTAAACAGGCTTCATTGCCTCAACCGTGGCCTTGCCTTCCGCGAACGGAACAGACTTCACACCTTCGAACGTAACGAACGCCTGTTTGTGCAATTCCAAGTCTTTAACGAGGTCTGTTGCATAGGCTTCGCCGTATTTCATTCGGGCACGTTCAACGATTTCCGGTTTGTAATCGCCTGTCGCAAGTGCCTGTGTTTTGGCGTCGTTGATGTTCTCCGCAAGGAGTTTGTCGGATACCTTATCGCCTCGTTCCTTTGCCGCTTTAGCCTGGGCAAGAAACTTGTCGCGATCTTCTGGTGTCAAATTGGTTAGTTGCTTGTGGTCGCTAAGAATGTTTAGGGCGTTGTTCGGATCAGCAGTAATCACGTTGACCGCAACAATCTGGTCCCCGTTTCTGCGGAATGAGTTTTTCACTTCCTCGCCTTTAGCAAACGACATAAAGCCGCTTGAAACTGCTTGGTCGATACGCATACCCTGTTGGTTGTATGACTCGACTACTGATTCGTATGGAATACCGCGGTCGATATCTTTCAATGCCGTTTGGTCGCTTTCGCCTAGTGCGGTCAATCCACGTTCGATAATCCGGCCACGTTCAAATCGTCTTACCTCGATTTGCCCACGGTTTTTGTACGAACCAAAGTCCTGTTCCAACTGGCGTCTAAGTTTTACGTCCTGAACCCCGCTAAGAACACGCTCGCGGTAAATGTCAGATTCACGGGTGTAGTAGTCGAACGCCTGTCCCTCTTTTTGTGTCTGCGACTGTTGACGGATTTCCTCAAACTGATTTGCCATTTCATTTGATTTTGTTTGGTAAGCAGCAAACCGTTCTGCCTCTTTAAACTTCTCGTCGGCTTCGTGCATAATTTGCCCGACGCCTTCTAGGGCATTGGCAATCCCGCTTGTGTCTAGCGATGCAGAACGTGGATCAATTGGAACCGCGCCACTTACACCGGGCAACGATCCTTGGATTTCATATTTCGGAAGACGTACCATTAACTAAACTCTCCTAGTGGTGAGGTTCCCCATCCACCTGCTGCTGCTGACTGTGCCCCTGTGACGGTATCTTGAACACCGCCAGTCATTGACGAGTAACGCCCGAAAGCACCAACGCCTTGCGAGACGCCTTTCAAAATTCCGCTTGTTAGGGCTGCTCTACCGGCTGCGCGTTCGCCTTCTGCTCTTGCTCGTGAGCGGCTTGCGGATACAGCCCCTTCGTAAATGATAACTTGTCGATCAACTTCGGCGTTGTAGGCACTTTCAGCCAACAAGGACAAAGGCGAACCTTCGGTTAAATCGCCGCCGTTTCCAGCCAAACCATTTGCCAAACGCCCTTGCATGATCTTCGCGCGGCGCTGCTGTTTCTCAGATTCAAACTTAGAACGTTGTTCGGCTGCGATTGCATCGTTCTCAGCAACTTTCGCGTTGTACTTATGAATCTTGTTTTGTTGGATCGCTCCGATAACTGTTGTTACAGCAGTAAACGCTCCTGATATTGCCATCACAACTGCTGCACTAGCCATTAGCCAACCTCCGATACGTAATGTAGTCCTCACGGTTCGGGCCAAATGACGCGACTACTGATTCTTGTTCAAACTTCATTGCCTCTGCCCATCGACGTCCCATTACGTGATCGGCTTTGACGAGTGTATGGATACGATGAAACGTTCCATCACTAAGCAATTTGTCACATGTGCGCATAATGAGTTTTGTAACTTCAAAACGATTTCGCTTTGTTAGTTCACCCAAATACGCCCAAGCACTTGCAACGCCTTTAGAAACCGGAATAAACCCGGCACACCCAACAACCTGACCATCATCGAAACCAGTGAAGTTGTTTTCGTAAGGTTCCAATGCATCACCGAATAATTCGGTTTCTTCCCTAGTTAAATGCTGTTGGTCCATGGGGTTAATCACCCCTTGTGTTTCATGTAAAAGCGTTAAATGAAAACTTTCAAAAGGGACCACAAACATTACGACTCCAACTGACCATGCAGCACAATTGCTGAGATATTTAGTGGTAGTGGGTCTGAGGATTCGATATACACCTGTCCGTTTGTGGAATACTCACCTATCAACAAGATTTCCTTGTCGTCGCTGTACAGTTGTGGTGCTGTTCCCATTGGCATACTGCTGTCACGGAAGAACATCACATCAACATTATTCTCGTCCGGTCCAACTGCTCCACCGAGGCTTTTGTAAAAACGAATCACAAGTGACTTAATGATCTTAGTTTCACCTTGAAGGGTTGTGATTTGGTTTCCTGCCTCAAGACGAAGTGTTTTCATTTTCGACGTATACGGTAATCCGACGTGAACAACCGCAGCCGGTGAAGGTAATGTGATTGATCCGCTTACAACCGTCTGTGCTGATAGTTTCGCTCCATCACCGCAAATGTTCACAGTCTCACCTTCTAGGTGATCCAATCCGGTAATGGTTGTTACTCGTTTGCGAACTTCACCACTTGAGTAATACGCCGGGTATGAAGTGCTGTTGGTTCCGACAAGTTCAAATGTCGTAGAAGTCACATTTGCGATTGTGAAATTCTTGTTGTTTACCGTGGTCATTCCTTTGACCAGACGGATACGCAAACTGTCACCGTTTGAGAACCCGTGTGGTGTCGATGTTGTAACAACTGCCGGGTTGGCGTTTGTGATATCTGTAATTGTTAGAGGCGCGTCAAAAGTCAGGCCGCTATCAACGTAAAATACGTCCTGTTGATACTCCGGGTTTTCCGGCATGAAATATTCAATGTATCGGGCCGTACTTCCGTTGATTGTTCGCTTCACAATCACATAAACGTCATACCGTGATGCATCCGGTGACGGGATAACCGCAACATCCTCGACAACGGCTTGTTCGGTATCGAATGTACCGCCTAAGATGTATCTATAAATTGGTGAAACTTTTTGATCCCGGTCATACGTCATTCCAATCAATTGACCGTCTTCACGAACAAACCAAACAATCCCGTAAGGCTCTTTCTGATAAGCCATACGAGTCAAACCATTGAACTCGGTAACGTGTGTTGATCGTTCGGTTAGGTCATATGCTTTGTACCCGTCAGAGTTTAGGTCATATAGCATTTCACGGATTTGTTTTCCGCTCCGTGTCGTCCAGATCATTGCGGTGTTGATGTACTGACCTTGAGTTCCGTTGGAACCCCAGTTTGTTTGACGGCGTGTTCTGATCGTGTCGGTTGCAATGTTGTTACCGTCACTTGATTCGAGACGCCACTCCGAACCCGCTGTGCCAATCAGAGCGCCGTCTTTGCCTTGTGCGGCCCAAAGGATCGAATTGACCTGACCATCTGTTAGACGGCTGTAAATGGCGTCTGTATCAACAACAGGATCACTGATACCGAAATCCTCAAATCCCTGTGTCTGTGACAGCCAATATCTATTCGGATCGTCTGAATGTGCGAAGAATCCGAGGCGTTCGTAAAGGAATGAGATAGCAACCGGAAACCCGCGATAATCGGACCAGGCCCCTTCCTGATAAGCAGATGAAGCAGTAGTACCGCCTAGGGTTTGAATAACGTCTGCCGTGACAGATGTTGCACTAGAGTACGATGCAATCTGGACGTATCCCCAGGTTGACCCGTGTTTGATTCTCCATAGTGCGCCAACGTGACCTGCATCGAACAAAGCAGCAGATGCAGTTAGTGTGATGGCGGTGCCAGTTGTTGCACTTGGCGTGATTGTGATTGTGGTTTCTTCGTTAAGGAACGGACCGTTTAAAACCGGAACATCGGTAATCGTCCAAGATGTATGACCAGTCCTTGATAGTTTTTGCGGATGGTGACGGCCATCTACTAGGTACATTACGTCGTTTGACTGAACATATTTGATGTTCAACAAATCTTGTTCTTCGTACACGGATGAAATCTCATAAGCAGCCATGCCACTTTGGATTTGTCCGTAGTTTCGATAAAAACGAATGTATTGATTGCCAAATTCAAGGATGTAGGCTTGTTCAGTGTTAAACTCAAACGGAACGATAATTGTTCGAACCGCACTATCTTTGACTTCCATCAAAAACTTTGTGCCTGCTCGCTTTACGGCACCGCCTTGTTTTTTTGATAAAATGTTTTCCTGTTTCTCAAGTGCCTTTCCGTATGCCGCGAAATCAGTACGACCAAACAAGTCAGGGCTAAACTCACCGCCTACGAAACCATTTTGGATACTGCGAAAAGAGACCATTTAATGGCTCCATGGACTGAGCCATGTCTCTAGTCCGCTGTTCGGTGTGCTTCCTTCCATTCCGTCTACTGAAATTGCGAGACGTAGTTTTTCCTCATACAAAGCCCAAAGTGCTTGGGCGTCTGTTTTTGCATCGGTTAGTGATTTGGCAATGTCCGCTGCAAGTCGTGCTGAAATAGCCTCACTTAGAAGGACATCAAATCTGTTGGGGTCTGTAATTAGGCCGACGTAAATGAGATTTATCGAAGCATCGTTCGATAGAATTTTGTCACCTTCAACAACGTAATCAGATGTTGCGTTATAAAGGCCAACAACTCTCAGGCATTTCGGGTTCGTTGGTAATTGAAACTGGTATGACCATTCGAACGCTGGGGCCTGACTGAGAGGCGCAAGGCGTTTACGTTCGATTGCACAATTCCAAACGTGGTCACGGAGAACCGATTCAACACTCTTGGGATAATTTGCTTTAACGACACGGGCTTGAACAGAGTTATCGTCTAATGAAATGATTGGGTTGTTTACACCAGCAAAAATCAAAGCACGTTTACAAATCTTGACAATTGAATTTGAAGCCATCGCTCCTCCATAGTTGTTAGTTGTATTTATGAAAAAAGGGACCGCGTGTTACGCGATCCCTTCAATCAGGACTCAATTTAAAAATTTAGTCTTCAAGCACAGTCACCAAAACCTTGACGGTTCCAGTGATGGCGTCGGTTGCAGTTACTGCTGTAATGCGGTCACCGGCTGTAACAGCCAGTCCCACGTTATCAATTGATCCAGCCGCTTTCATATCTGCATAAGCCGCTGCACCAGAGATATCCAACGCACTGTGGACTGTGGTCGTATCAACTTTGAAGTCGATAGTTGCAGTAGTGCCGCCGAGGTTGTCAGACCAAACTTGGAAATCAACCAAGGTGCCATCGTTTCGGAGTGCACCAAAATCGAGGACTGAATCGGCCGCAACAGCAGCCGCTTCGTATGTGTCAAAATATGAACGAAGTTTTCCGCCCTTCTGGCCTCCAGTAATGAAGTTGTTTCCAGCACGAGCCTTCGTTTCGTTAACGCCGTAAAATGTAGCCATTATTATCTACTCCTGTTTGTTTGTTTGATTAGCCTTCGTTGCAAAGGATTTTAACGACGCTTGCTTCTTCCAAACGAACAGCACCGGCTTCTCTACGAATGTAAAGTTGCAAGTTGTAGTTCTTGTCTGGGCGCTGGTCGATACGTGAGAACACTTCGCCGTCCTTAATATTGGTTGATGCGATGACACCATCTTCCTGCCATGCAACTACGTCGCGGTAGGTGCTGGTCGTAATCAACGGGGTCCAGTGGAACTTAAAGCCCATAAAGGTATCGACTTCGCCGTTAACCAATGCACGAACAGCGGCATAATCAGTACTTGTTACCTGGGTAATACCAAGCAACGCAGCCTTCTGTGCCGGGTGTGCTGCAATGTGACGACCGAAAGAAGGAACACTCAACGTGTCCATAAGTTCAGCAGCCTTAATCAACTTAGCCACGGTTAGGTTGGTGTTACCGGCGCCGCCTTCATTAACTGCAACAATGTTCGTATCAGTCAAACCCTGGCCGAACGTGTAAGACGAAGTTCCGTCTTTTCCGCCGGTTGCGGTTCCCAACATTGCGGTATAAACCGCGATATCAAACTTACGGTTCAAAGCCATGATGCCTGATCTAATGAGGGACGAAGTTGGGTCCGTCATCATACGTGCAATGTCTTTGTGGTCGATCTGGGTGGACCAAACGTGAGGAGTAGTTGTTACTCGTCTACGGTTGTGTACTTGGGTGATGTTAGGCGTATCTTCGTATGACGCTGTTGATTCAACCGCTTCGGTTGCACCGTAATACTGGAAATATTCGCTTTCGCCGCTCTGTGTTTCTTTACGGCAGAAAGGGAAAATGTCTCCGCCCATGTTCTGAGACGCAGTACCGATATTGTCTTCATATTCTGCTGTCCAAAAAGTGTTAGGTGTAGTCATGGATGTTCGCTCCAATTTTTGTTTGTTAAAAGTTTTTTATTTGTGCGAACTGGTGCCCGGTACGTTGACCGGAAGTTCATTAGCAATCACGTTTGCTTTAACGGCATGACACACACGCTTGACGACATGACTACATGTTTCGGTGGGAGCGAATAACGCTGTATCCCAAAAAAGAGACGGCCCAAACGGACCGCCTCTCTTGGAAAGTTAAATGTCCAACGATATTTATGTTACGAGTTCAATTTTTGCATCTTTTGGTATCTTTCGCTCATAAGTCGGACTTCCTGTTGGTGATCAGGGTGTTTTGCAATGTTAAACGGGTGTTCCCTGTTCTTACGGATTTCGTCAATTTCCTTACGAATGTCCGTCGCTGATTCAAATTCCGCAGCGCCTTCTGTGCCGATTGAATCTTCCAATGTCATTTTGCCGACCTTGTTCATTAAGCGAACGAACATCGGTTCATCGGCCAAACCTGTTTGAACAAAATACTCCGCATCCTCGCCACCAAACTTACGGATGGCGTCATAGGCTAGTTGCTTCTGTGCTTCGTAGTTGTTGCCCCACTCTTTACGAAGTGTGGTTTCCTGCTGCTTCAAAATTTTGTTCGCGCTCTCGATGTAATTCTGTTCGGCTTGAGTTTGCGCTTCATTCCACCATTCTTCGATTACAGATAATTGCTGTTGGTTAATTCCGGCTTTGTGAGCAATTGGGGAAAATGACTTAACAAGGTTTTCGTCAATTGGTTTGCCTTCAATGCCTTTGAATGTGTATCCGTCTGGATTTTCGGGACGGCCTAAACGGGCATACACTTCGTCCCATACTTCCGGTCCTGACTTTTCAGTCGGAACTGGAATGCGGTCATAACCAATAACCTTATCGGCATTGAGTTTGCCCCGAGCCAGGTCTTCGGGTGTTTTGTATTTTGTGATGCTTGGATTGTCTCTTAGGTCTTCCGGTAGTGTGGAATACCAGGGTGCGCTTTCATCGGTAGCGCCTTCGGTAGTGGTGTCAGTAGTGACTTCGGATTGTGTGTTAATTTGTACGTTATCGGTTTCAACAGAATCAGTACCCGGATCGGTGATGGTGCCCATTGCTCTCCTTTAGTTGTTTAGATCAGTTTCAGGATTATTCTCTACAGTCATTGCCATGTTCATTATTTGATTTTCATCCATGGACAGGTTGTAGAGGATAAAGAGAAACACATCCCGACGGCCTTCATTGTGATAGGTTTCCTCGGGTGTGTTTCCGACCGTTGAACTTCTGAAATTGCAGTAGTTCATTAGGTCTATGAGAACATGTTTCCCCTGATTGGTTGAAAACAGTTCCTTATAGTTTTTGATACGATTTCTTTCCTTTATAAAATTAAACATTCAACTCCTTATTGAACTTGGTCGCCCAGTTGTTTCAGGATCGCGCTGGCGGGCCCCTGCCCGCCAGCCGCGTCCTTTTCCGCTTTAGCGATATTTTTAACGCCCTCTGACATTTGCATTAGGCTTTGTGCTTCGGCCTGTGCCTGGGCCGCTTGTGCTGCGGCCTCTTGTTTTTCCATGATCTCGCGATCACTTACCAACACAGACGCGGGAACACCAAAACCATCAGCGACAACTTTGGTTGCTTCCATGATATTTAGTCTATCGAACACAGGTGACCCCATAGCAATCGCTTGTGCTAGCGGCGCCATCGCTTCGACGTAACGAACAATAGAATGTGCTTTGTGGCCGATAGACGCATTAGCCAACGGACTTGTGTAGATAATGTCTATCTTCCGTTTGTTCTTCCTTAGTTGTTCAACAATCACTTCCGGGGGTTCAGGGAACTCGCCCTTACGTGCAAGGATTGCCAACACTCGGCCAATTAGCGGCTGGAACAACTCACGTTGAATTCTACTCAATGCGTTTGTTAAAACACGGCTTCTCTCGTCGGAACGCTGGATAATTTCGGTCGCGGTCTTTTGAGGCCCGTCCTGCGTCATTATGATATCGTAGTAGAAGGCTTCCTTAATCTCGTTGAGTTTGTATTCAACTTGAATGTCAGCAGACCTAGGGTTGACGTTTGTAACCAAAGGCTGAGGACGTTGGTTCATTCGACGGACACGAAGTACTGAACCCGGAGCCAATACGAACGGGGAAAGCATTGCGTCCCCTTCAACAACCATCGGCGGCATTGTGTCCAACTCACGGGCTTTAATGGCGGTCTTCTCAACAATGGCAACATGCTTGATATTCGGCAGCGCAATCATTGCCTGGGAACGGCCATACATTTCGCCAGTGAAAACACGGAACCTAGGAATTGCCCACGGAAACTCGTTGTATCCAGATTCCTTTAAACAGGTTCCTTCTTCTGTTAACCAACAAGATACCCAAGGCATATTCTTTGAGTCGGTCTTGTTAGGATCGAAATAGAAACGCGGATAGCATGCGTGGATTACACGGTATTCCTTATCTGGATTTTTGTTGGTTTGTTTCTTCATGTCGTCACTCAAGTTTTCAAACCCAAACTTTTGAGCGATCTGCCGAAGCGGCATCATAAAAATACGGAAGACGGTATCAACATCGCCTTTGTCATTTACATCAATCAAACACTCGCTAACTGATCGTGCTGAAAACCGTACAAACTCGTCGTCGTCTTCCTCGCAATAAAGCAACGCCGTTCCGAACACAGCCAAGTCCTGATAAACCCGATCAACTTCCTGCGTGAAATTACTGTTCGTGAATACGCTAACAACCTTCTGTTCAACTTCATCCATCCATCGTTTGGCTTCGATGTTTTGGTTTACGTCATATCCACGTAAGTTGAGTTTGAACCACTGTGTTGCCGGGTTCGAAAGCAATGAACCAAATGTCGCAGCCAACACACTAACAAAATATTCCGGTCTGCCATTCGTATAGCGATTACGCTTTTTTTCGCCTGGGGTGTTCTGTCCTTTGAAATCGTTTTGTCGTGGTGCAACGAACTCTGAAAGTTCCTGCCAATGAGATTCCCAAACTGTTCGTTTTGCTTTTAATGCTTTCTGACGTTCAATTAATTTTTTGACTTCTGCTTTATCCATTACGCTCCAAGCAATTCTGCTTTCTTAGTCACAGGGTCCGTTGTGTCTCCCAATCCAGATGTGAGAACAGTTGCCTTACGGCCAATTGCCTGTAGGCGTCGTTTACGCTCGTCCGCTGCTGCTTGTTCTGCTCCTGTGTTGTCTTCAATCATTGGAGGGGCTGGCAGCGGAGGCGGCGCTTTTGGTGAACTAAACAAACTCGACATAAAGCCTCCTTTTCTTTTTATTTATAAAATGTCGTAAACATCCCAATCAGACTTGTATGAGTCCATTTGGATTGATTCCTGACGCCACTTTGTTGATTCCGGCAAATCATCAACCATAATTGCTAGGTATCTAAAAGCATCCGCCGCATGGCTTGATCCATCGTGATCTGGACGGCCCGAACGTAGGCCGTGAATCCGATCAATCTTTTCGTGATACAATGAGAGTTTTTCAATTCCTTCGGCAGTGTTGATTGAATCGAACACACACCTAGGGAAGATTTTACGAACAGCGTCGATGCCGTCATTAACACGTAGTTTCGGACAAACCTCAAACCTCAAACCTAATTGGTAAGCAGTTTCCCAACGGACTGTTCCCGTGGTCATTTCACGGACTCCAATATCATGAGGCCCAATGTGGTATCCGTAGGAGTAAGGCAGGCCTTCGACTTCATTGATAATGTCGATCAGGCCCATTCCCTGATATTCCTGATAGTCGATCAAACGGATTTCGTTTCCGACTAACTGGAAAAACCAAACGGCTGTAGCGTCCCGAGTACCTAAGTCCCAGGCTGTGTTGACTTTGTACATCGGGTCATATCGAACAGACGTAATGCGGTTCTGTGAACGAGCATCAGCAATCTGTTTTGAGAAATAAGCGCCTCTGATTGCGGCTTCGAATGAACACAGGTATTCCTGTTCAAACTCCGCTTCTTCTAGGTCTTGTTTGAGTGATTCAATTTCAACCGGATCTAAACAATCATCAGTGTCATTGATCGTGATTAGAACTGACTTCCAATCCGGATATTTTAGTTTTCCTTTTTCTACTTCGGTCGGACGCTTATAAAGTTCATAGAAATGGTTATGTCCTTTGGGCGTTCCAATGAATAACGCCCAACCTCTTTTATCTGACAACGCGGGACGAATAACTTCACCGAATAATCCGGCTGGCATCTGTGCCACTTCGTCCAACACGACACCATTTAATCCGATACCTCTAAGTGAATCCGGGTTATCAACACCCGTACAAAAGATTTTGCTTCCATTTGGAAATGTTAAACTCATTTCCAAATTGTTGATCTTCACGCCTGGAATAAGCGCGCCTAGTCGTTTTAAGCAATGGTTCGGATTATCCCACGCAATGTTTTTAACTTGGTTTCCATACGGAGCGCAGTAAGCGAACAATCCGTTTTCGGTGGTCATTGCCGCGATGATTAGTTTCGTAATACAAAGCAGCGTCTTCCCTGCACGACGATGAACAACAAGAACAGTGTTCCTTGCCATTCCATCAGGCTTGATCAACGGGAGTTGCCATTTACGAGGTTTGAAAGGTAATTCGATTGTCTCTGTCGTCATGCTGATATTTAGTTGACGACAAAAAACCCCCTTAGATACGAGGGTTTGTTAGAAACGGTTTGAATGCCGAAGGTTTTGAATACCGGACGTTTTGGAAGCCGAATATCAGACGTGACATACAACATCATTTTCAGAGTCACGCGCCAGCGGTGTACCCCTTTCTGTCAGGTAGAACCTTACTTTCAAGGTTAGACGGGTTTTCTTTACTGCCTGACTTGCTGATATGAGCGAGAAAATCACCATTGGCTTTGTGATTTTGTTGATAATCGTTATGGATTGATTAGCCTTCCGTGTTCACCCGTGTACCAATACACAACAGGAAACAAGAAGAAAACCAGAGACGTTAAAAACAAACGGGGAAAAAACCTAATAAAATCAACACTTTTTACGTAATAATTATTATAACACTCACAGTATTGATTACTCGTCACCAGCATTGGTTCCACCGATGTAAATCTCTGTGTCGTCATCAGCAAACTTAAATTCATACTTCGCAACTTGTTTAGTAATGTTGGTGTCAGTAGATTTTAGGGCCGGATAAAGATAGGGCAAGAATTTACTTAGAAGTTCACCCCTTGCTTTATCAGGTAGGTTCCCACTGTTAATGATAAGTGCCAGTTCTTTTACAACGTCCAATTTGTTTTTTTTGAGTTCGTTGAACAAAAGTGTCGTCTTTTCTTGACCTTTCTTTGGTCGCCCAACCGGGTTAGGGCTTTTCTGTCCTTTAGTCCAATTTGGATTGCCTCTCTTGGCTGGTGGCTTGTTTTCTGACTCGTTGAAGTAGATATGTTCAGTTGAATCTGATTTATGTTTTGTTGTCATTTTCCTTTTGAACTCCGTTTGTGTGCTTCATGGTAACAACATTGAGTATCATTGAGTATCATTGAGTAACATTGAGACATTCAAATGAGAATTCGTTCATTGAACGTCGAACTTATTCAATTGTTCTGTCCTGTTGAGCATCAAACTTTAATCCAGATCAGTTTCAGCCTCATTCACAACTGTTCACCATGCTTGGGCTTCTAACAGACTTGATGTTTTTTTCTTTGTTTTCGTACCTATTTATCACACAACGCATTCTGCCGTTCGAAACACTGTCTTTCTTTGTTCTATGTGTCTAATTCCACTGTTGCTACTGCATCAAAAAACTAATTATTCGATGGGCCTGGATTTCGACGGAATCTATGTATCTGTTTGTGTTCGTGTTCATCAGGTAAATTCCAGCCGGGTTTCCTTTGTTTACGTTCGTGAATGATTATGTTTTCACGATTAATCTGGTTCTTTTTGTGCAAGTCACTTGGTAGTTCATCAATATGAATTACCTTCTTTTCCACAAGCGGCTTTGATTCAGGTTGTCTTTTAAATCTGTCTTTGTATTTGATCCTGGCATTAATAATCGCCATGTCTTCGGCTGTAGGGTTATAGCCGAGCCGTTCAAATTGTTGTTTCCAAGTGTTACGAATAAACCAAATGTGCGACACGTTTACGCCAACACGGTCTGCAACTTCACGGGTTGAGGCAGGGTCTAAAATCCACTGGATACGATCTTTCAGGGGTCTGTGTTTCATACACATATTTACGCAGGGTGTTTGCAGGGTTTTTCAAGGGAGTTTCAAAAAAAATCAGGAAAGTGCTTGGTTGGTGATTCAGCCGACATTAACGGTGTTGATGTTGCCCCCAAACGGGCACGGCTGTTTTACAAGTGAACCCGGTCCAATCAGTAAGGCATAGGCTTTGCTGTGAGGGCTAATTATGGAGAACTCAAATGACCATCCTTTCCAAACTTTCTTTCTCTGCTCCCGCCGATGGTTCCAACGTGGACCCGGTTCTCGCGGCCCGTGGTCGTTTTATCAACGCCCTGGGTGAGCAACTCAAAGCCGCTGAGGCGATGGTTGCCGGAACTGAGTACAAGGTGACACGGAAGATCAAGAACGAGGCGGGCGAAGTCCAGGAAGTCAAGAAGCCCATCAAGAAGTGGTACTTCCGTGACCCCGAAGGAAAAGTCAGGATGAACGTGAAGATCGGCAACAAACGTGTCGAACTTCAAAAAGGGAAGCCCAACATCGTTGTTGGCGCCGACAAGGACTTGCCCGGTGTGATCAAAACGCTGATCGCGGCGGCCGAGGCTGGTGAAATGGATCAGGTGATCAAGTCCAACATGAAAACCAAATCCTAACTTTCAACACCAGCAAAAGGGGGCCTTAGTGCCCCCTTTTTTTCTTAGGAGTCAGACAATGAGTGAAGAACTTGAAGCCCAAGCGATCAAGGCTTGGAATAAGTTGGGTGGACTACACGAAGTTCAAGATATCCGCGCTCGCGCTTATGCACTCGGATATCTCGGGCTTGTGTCCAAAATCAATGACTGGTTGGACACGGCAGCGGAGGCAGATCATGGATGCTAAACTACGCATCGCATTGTTGAATGATCGCTTCCGGCAATACGACGGCTTGAAACTTGGCCGTAAGGTGGTGACAAGTTCTGTCGCGGCCAAAGGGCTTGTGTTTCAGGCTTTGTGTCTCA